>Ga0207676_10000759_pt1 | contig 25256 bp, 22 predicted proteins | sample KBSSwiS72_FD_184307 | JGI IMG/M metagenome (GOLD analysis project Ga0207676, IMG submission 184307) | Switchgrass rhizosphere microbial communities from Kellogg Biological Station, Michigan, USA - KBS Switchgrass S7-2 (SPAdes) (version 2) | ecosystem: Host-associated > Plants > Roots >...
GACGAAATGGATAGTACCGATGTCGATGGCGACACCCTTCATGCAAACGCACCTTTCAGTGGGCCGAGTTGGAGGCGCTCGACCGGGATCGGGTCCATGATCGGGGCAGGACCGGTTCGTTCGACAAGGTCGGCCAGATCCTCGGCGGCTTTGGGGCGACCGACTCCGTGCGATCGCCTGGCCGCGTTGACGAGCGCCTTGGGATCAAGCGCGAGCTTCTGCATCTGCTTGGCGAGTTCTTGTGGCGTGAAATGGTCTTGCCTGATCGCGCGCGCCCCCCCGACGGCGGCCAGTTCGCGAGCATTGGCCGTCTGATGATCGTCGGCCGCCGAGGGCAGCGGAATAAGGATCGCCGGCCGCCCAGCCACGCTGATGTCCGCAATCGTCGACGCTCCGGCGCGGGCGATGACGAGATGCGCCCAGGCGAGCTTGTCAGGCAGATCGGTGAAATAGGTGCCGAGATCGGCGGGAATACCGAGCACCTTATATTTGCTGCGGACCGTCTCGATATCTTCGGCGCGGCACTGCTGGGTGACCTGGAGCCGGCGGCGGAAGCTGTGGGGCAGCAGAGCCAGGCCGTCCGGCACCACCTCGGACAAGATGGACGCGCCTTGGCTCCCGCCCGTCACCAGCACGCGGAAGATGCTGTCGGGACCGAGCTCCGGAAACGGTTGCTCGCGGATGTCGCGCACGATGTCGCGTACCGGATTGCCCACCAGGACGGCCTTGCCTTCATATTTAGGCTTCAGATGGCGTATTTCCGGATAGGCGGTCGCGATCGCGTCGACCCGGCCCGCCACCGCGCGGTTCACGCGCCCCAACACGGCATTCTGCTCGTGAATGAGCGTTGCGATTTTGAGCTGGAAAGCGGCGCGGAGCGCGGGCAGGGCCGGATAGCCGCCGAAGCCGATGACCGCCGCCGGGTCAAAGACGTCGTAAAGCCGGCGTGCCATCGCCGCCCCAGCGCGGATGTCGCGGATTGCGCGCAACCACTGTCGAGGGCCGCCACCCAACCGGCCGGCGGGAATGATGTGGGTTTGGACATCCTGAAACAGTCCCGGAATCCGGGCGCCGCGTTCGTCGGTGACCAGTGCGACACGGTGGCCGCGACGGATCAGTTCGGCCGCCAGAGCATGGGCCGGCACCATATGCCCTCCGGTGCCGCCCGCGGCGAGGACGAAGTGTCGTATGATGCTCATCTCCGGTTCCAACGCACCGTGTAGGTCGCTTCCTTCAGGTGCGGATTCTCGCGCGTGAAGGCGAGCAGCAGGCCCATGCCTATCGACAGAGCGATCATCGACGAGCCGCCATAGCTGATGAACGGAAGGGTCATGCCCTTCGAAGGGGCCAGGCCGACATTGACCAGCATATTGATGAGCGCCTGCAATCCGAACTGGGAGACGAGGCCCGCGGAGGCCAGCAGCAGGAAATCATCCTCCTCGCGCAGCAGGCGCAGGCAAACGCGGGCGACGATGGCAAAGTAGAGGCAGGCGATGGCGATGCAGGCGATGAGCCCGAACTCCTCGCCGATCACCGAGAAGATATAGTCGGTATGCGGCTCGGGCAGGCTGAATTTCTGGGTGCCAGCGCCCGGACCGGTGCCGAGAAGGCCGCCATTGGTGAGCGTCGCATGGGCACGATCGACCTGGTAGGTATCGCCTTCCTTGAACAGGAACTTGTTGATGCGCTCGGTCGCGACCGAATAGAAAAGATAGGCGGAGATGACCGCGCCGAGGCCGGCGGCGCCGAGCGCGCCGAGCAGCTTCATCGATGCGCCTGAGAGCATCAGCAGCACGATCCAGATCGATACGAAGATCACGGTCTGCCCGAAGTCAGGCTGCTTCATCAGCAGGAAAGCGATCAGGGCCATCGGCACGACCGAAATCAGGGCGAAGGGCAGCTCGGGATTCTTCGATCGCAGCGCGAACAGCCACGCCATGCCAACCGCGAACATTGGCTTCAGGAATTCGGAGGGCTGGAGCTTGGCCGGGCCGATTGCAAGCCAGCGCGTCGCGCCATTGGCGGCGCTGCCGATGAGGGGCACCAGCGCGAGCAGGACGACGAACACGAGCCCGCCGATCAGCGCCATTCGTCGCGCGACCTTGAGCGGCAACGCCGAGACGCCGAGCATCACCGGCACCGCGATGATCGTCCAGGCGAGTTGCATCCAGAAATAATGACGAGCGGCGACGGTGACACCCGCGCCCGAATAACGCACCCCTGCCGCGGGCGACGCGGCGGCGACCGCGATCAGGCCGATGCCGATCAGCATCGTCACCAGGAGCAGCAGGACACGGTCGATTTCCCAGAACCAGCGCGCCACGGGCGTGCGTTTGCCGCGCCCGAAACGCGAGCGCTTGTAAGGGGAAGGTTGGGGCGGGACCGTGGAGTCGAACGACACTGTGGCGACATTCATAGCGAGAGCCCCTCCACCGCGCGAACGAAAGCGTCGCCGCGTGCCTCATAATCGCTGAATTGATCGAAGGACGCGCAGGCCGGCGACAGCATCACGACCTCGCCGGGCCGCGCCGCGGCGGCTGCGTCCTGCACCGCCCGATCGAGCGTGCCGCTTTCGGTAACCATCTTGCCCGCCTTGCGCAGGATATCGGCGAACATCGTCCCGGCCTGGCCGATCGTGTAGCCGGCGACGACATGGTCGAAATAGGGCGCGCAGTCGTCGAGATGGTCGGTCTTGGGCAGGCCGCCGAGGATCCAGTGGATCCTAGGATAAGCGCCGAGCGCTGGGGCGGTGGCGGTGGCGTTGGTCGCTTTGCTGTCGTTGATGAAGAGCACGCCCTTCTTGTCGGCGATACGCTGCATGCGATGCGGCAGGCCGGGATAGCTGCGCAGGCCCTGTTCGATCGCGGGCGCGGCAATGCCCAACGCTTTGGCGACGGTGATGGCGACGACCGCATTCTGAGCGTTGTGCGGCCCCTGTAATGCCGGCCAATCTTCCTGCCCATTAGCGTCGCTCGAGCGGACCTCGACGCTGTGATGACGACTGGCGATGGCGCGGCTGGATTCGTCCTCGACGGCGATGACGGCATCACGGCCGGCCGACTGCATCGCGAACAGCCGTTCCTTGCTCGCGGCATAGCCTTCGAAACCGTCGTAGCGATCGAGATGGTCGGGCGTGATGTTGGTCAGCACCGCGACATCGCAGTCAAGGCTGTAGGTCAGATCGATTTGGTAGCTCGACAGTTCGAGCACATAGATGCCGACGCCCTTCTCATTGGGGGTCAGCGGATCGCGGCCCATGATCGGCAGGCCGATATTTCCGCCCATCAGCGTCGGGAGGCCCGCTGTCTCGACGATATGCCTGATCAGCGCGGTCGTGGTCGATTTACCGTTCGTGCCGGTGATGCCGACGACCTTGTGCGGCGGCAAGCTCGCCCGCGCCTGGGCGAACAGCTCGATGTCGCCGATAACCGGCACCGCGAACTTCGCCGCATGCGCCTTGATTGGATGCCGGTTGAGCGGCACGCCGGGCGAAACGACCACGCCGGCAAAGCCGGTCAGATCGATCTCCACGGGGTCGGCAAATCGCACGCCCATCAGCTGCGCGCGCGCCTCTTCGCGATTGTCCCAGGCGGTAACCTCGGCGCCGCTTGCCTGCAGCGCCTCGACCGTTGCGACACCCGAGCGGGCGAGGCCGAGCACGGCATAGCTCTTGCCGGCGAAGGCGGCGCTCGTGATCACCGGAGCTTGAGCGTCGCGAGGCCGGCGAGCGCGAGAACGAAGGAGATGATCCAGAATCGGATCACCACGGTCGGCTCGCTCCAGCCGAGCTGCTCGAAATGGTGGTGGATCGGGGCCATCCGGAAGATGCGCTTGCCGGTGCGCTTGTAGAAGAAGACCTGGAGGATGACGGAGACCGTCTCCATCACGAACAGTCCGCCCACGATCGCCAGCACGATCTCATGATGGGCGACCACCGCTATTACGCCGAGGGCGCCGCCAAGGGCGAGGCTGCCGGTGTCGCCCATGAACACGGCGGCAGGCGGCGCGTTGAACCAGAGAAAGGCAAGGCCGCCGCCGATGATCGCGGCGGTCAGGATGGTGAGGTCGCCCGCGCCCGGCACGTGCGGGATTCCGAGATAATTGGCGAACTTGGCGTTGCCGACCAGATAGACGATCACGAAGAAGGCGAGGCTCGCGATCACCACCGGCATCGTCGCAAGCCCGTCCAGCCCGTCCGTCAGGTTCACGGCGTTGCCGAAGGCGACGATCACGAATGCGGCGAAGACGACATAGAAAGGGCCGAGATCGATCACCGGGCCATTGTAGAAGGGCACGTAGAGTTGGGTGCCGTTTCCAGATATTATGAGCCAGCTCGCGAGACCGGCGATTACAAATTCGCCAAGCAGGCGGACCTTGCCCGAGACGCCCTTGTGGCTGCGCTTGGTAACCTTGTCATAGTCGTCCAGAAAGCCGATCAGGCCGAAGCCCAGCGTGACGCCGATGCACGCCCAGACATAGCGATTGCCCAGGTCCATCCATAGCAGCATCGCGGTCATCACCGCGATCAGGATCATCAGTCCGCCCATTGTCGGCGTGCCGACCTTCGAAAGATGGCTCTGCGGGCCATCGGCCCGGATCGGTTGCCCCTTGCCCTGGCGAACGCGCAGCCAACCTATGAATCTCGGACCGATGATCAGACCGATGACGAGCGCGGTCACTGCGGCGGCTCCCGCCCGGAAGGTGAGGTAGCGGATGAGGTTCAGCACACCCGGAAAACCGAGCTGGTCGGCTAGAAGGTAGAGCATGTCGTCCTTTCGCCGGTCGTTACCTTCGAGCGCAGGCGCTCGACGAGGTGCGACAGGCCGATCGCGTTCGATCCCTTGACCAATATGGCGTCGCCTGGCGCGATCAGCTTCTCGAGCGAATCGAGCGCCGCAGCGGCGTCGGCCACATGCGCGAACTCCATGCGGCCTTCAAGCACGTTAGCGAGCGGCGCCATCTGCGGGCCGACGAGCAGAGCAAAATCGATTCCGGCTGCACGCAGCGGGCCCGCCAGATCGGCATGATAGGCTGGTGAGTTCGCGCCGAGCTCACGCATCTCCCCGAGGAGGGCGATGCGTCGTTCTGCTTTCTCCTGCCCGAGCATTCTGATCGTGGCCGCCATGGAGGCGGGATTGGCGTTGTAGCTCTCGTCGATGACGGTTGCCGTGCCGTCATCGACAGGTATCGCGATCCTTTGGCCGCGTCCGGGAAGCCCCGGCATGTCGGAGAAGGCGAGTCCGGCGGCGGCGAGATCCCCACCGGCGGCCCAGACGGCAGCCATCACCGCCATCGCGTTCGACACCCAGTGCTCGCCTGGAGGGGCGACCGTGAAGGTCAACTCGGCGTCCGGAAGGATCAGCGAGAGAAGCGTGCCCTTCTCGAGCGAGATCATGTCCTGGACATGGACATCGGCCTCGGCCGGTCGCCCGAAGGTGAGGATCTTCCCAGCGTGCGGACGCGCCGCAGCGATCAGCCGGTCGCGGTGCGGGCTTTCGAAGGGCACGATCGCGGTTCCGCCGGGCTCGAGACCCTGGAAGATCTCGCCCTTGGCGTCGGCAATTGCGGCCTCATCGGTGAAATAGGCGCTGTGCGCGGGTGCGATCGCTGTCACGATCGCGACATGCGGCCTGACGAGGCGAGTCAGCGCAGCGAGTTCGCCCGCATGATTCATGCCCATCTCGAGCACGGCAAATTCGCTGTCGGCGGGCATGCGCGCGAGGCTCAGCGGTACGCCCGTGTGGTTGTTGTAACTCTTCACCGATCGATGAACCCGGCCCGGCCGGGCGCGATCGAGGCAGGCGAACAAGGCCTCCTTCGTCCCGGTCTTGCCGACCGATCCAGTGACGCCGATGACTTTGCCGGTCATACGTCTTCGACTTGCTGCACCAAGCGCGTTGAGCGCTGCCATGGTGTCGGCGACGCGAACATGAGGGCCTGCGCAAGCGGCGGACACGACGGCGCCGGCTGCTCCGGCTTCGAACGCCCTGTCGAGGAAATGATGGCCGTCGGTGGTTTCGCCCTTGAGCGCGAGAAACAGGTCTTCGCGGCCAATTTCCCGCGAATCGAACGCGACGCCGTTGGCATCGAAGCTGCCGTGCACCTCGCCATCGACGGCCTCGGCGATCTCGAACGCTGTCCACAGGGGCCTGATCATGAACGACCGGCTCCCGATGGCCCATATGCGCTTATGCCGGCATGATGGCGCCTCGCCTTCGCGAAGCCCGAGCCGTTGCAGCGGCGACGGATATGCCGAGGCTTAGTCACGCCGCGCATTCCCTGGCGACGGTGACATCGTCGAAGGGAAGCACCCGGTCGCCGACGACCTGGCCTTGCTCATGACCCTTGCCGGCGATCAGCACGATGTCCCCGTCACCAGCCTCGTCGATGGCGGCGGCAATGGCGTCTCTTCGGCCGCCGATCTCGATCGCGCCCGGCGCTCCAGCCAGGACATCGCGGCGGATGAGTGCGGCGTCCTCGCTGCGCGGATTGTCGTCTGTGACGATCGTCCGATCGGACAGTCGGGCGGCGACTTCACCCATCAGCGGTCGCTTGCCGCGGTCGCGATCTCCGCCCGCGCCGAATACTGTGATCAGCCGGTGTCGCGCATGCGGGCGCAGGGCCGCTATCGCCGCGCCCAGACCATCGGGGGTATGCGCATAATCAACATAGATCGGCGCTCCGCTCCGGCTGATCGCCGCCCGCTCGAGCCGGCCTCGGACCGGCGCCACACGCTGGAGATCGGCAAATGTCCGTTCTATCGTCCCGCCCGTCGCGATCACCAGCCCGGCGGCCACAAGAGCGTTCGCGGCCTGATAGGCGCCGATCAGGGGCAGCATGACCTCTCGGGAGTTGCCTCCGACTTCGACGCGGAGCGTCTGGCCGAGGGCGGTCGGCTTACGGTCGATCAGCCTGATGTCCTCGCCCTTGGCGCCGACCGACATGAGCGTTACCCCGCGGGCGCGAACCGCGGCTATGACCTCGGCAGCGCCGGCATCGTCGGCCCAGACCACCGCCGTGCCCTGCCTGTCGACGACTTCGGTGAACAGCCTGAGCTTCGCGTCGAGATAGGCCGCCATCGTTCCGTGATAGTCGAGGTGATCGCGGCTCAGATTGGTGAAGGCGGCGGCGCGGACCGGAAGCCCCTCGGTACGATATTGCGACAGCCCGTGGCTCGAAGCCTCGAATGCGGCGTGCGTGACGCCTTCCTTCCTCAGGCCCGACATGTTGGACAGGAAGGTTACGATATCGGGCGTGGTCAGCCCGGTCGACACCTGGTCGTCGGCAGTGGTGACCCCGAGCGTGCCGATAGAAGCGGCGTGAAAGCCCGCCATTCGCCATAGCTGGCGCGTGAGCTCGACCGTCGAGGTCTTGCCGTTGGTGCCGGTGACAGCGACCGTGGTCGGCGGGAAAGGCGCGAAGAATAGCGCTGCCAGTGCCGCGAAGCGCCGACGCGGCTCCATGTCGGTGATGTGGAGCGCGCCGTCGACGCGCGGACCGGGCGCCGAGACGATCGCGATCGCGCCATCGGCGATGGCCTGGCCGATGAAATCCTCGCCGTTGAAGCGCATGCCCTTGAACGCGCCGAATACGGTGCCCGGCGCGACCTTGCGATGGTCGATTGCGAAGCCGGTGATACGGCCATCGCCGCCTTCGGCCGGGGAGACGTCGGGCAGCAGATCAATCAATCGCATGGATTGATGTCTCCTTCTCCGCCTTTTCTTTGTTGGCAAGCTGCTCCTCATAAATATAGGGAAGCATGTCGGACAAATCGATGTCCCGGCTCGTATCGGGGATGATGCCCAGCATCGGGCCGATGCGGGCGATGATGTTCTTCACGGCCGGCAGCGCGGTCCAGGCAGCGGTGCGAAAGCCGTAGGTCTCCTTGATGCCCTGGGGCTCGTCCATCGTGACGATGACGACATAGCGCGGCGCATCCATCGGGAAGACCCCGGCGAAGGTGGTCACCAGGCTGTTGTGGATGTAGCGGCCGTTGAGGTTCTTCTCGGCGGTGCCGGTCTTGCCGCCGATCCGCAAGCCGGGCAGATTGCCGGTCTTACCGGTGCCATGGGTCACGACGAGCCGCATCAGCTGCCGCACCCGGAAACTGGTCTTCTCCGAAATTACACGCTGACCGGCGGGAACATGGCCCGGGGGGAGCTTGAGCAGAGTAGCAGGCCGCAGGATGCCGCCGTTGGCCAGCGCGGCATAGGCGTTGGCAAGGTGGAGCTGGCTGACCGCGATGCCATGGCCATAGGCGGTAGTCATCGTGGTCGTGCGCGCCCAGAAGCCGGGCCAGAGCGGCTTGCCGCGCGCGCCGAGTTCGAGCTGGACGGGCCTGTCGAAGCCGAGCTTGCGGAAGAAGGCCGCGGTGCGCGCCTCGCCCAGCTCGTCGGCGATCCGGGCGGTGCCGATGTTGCTCGAATGGATCATGATGTCGGGGATCGTCATCCAGCGGTTCTCGGGATGGTCGTCCTTGATCCGGAACCTGCCGACCTGCAGCGGCGCGGTTGCGTCGTAGCGCTTGCCGAAATCGGTAATCACGCCGCTCTCGATCGCATTGGCGAAGGTGATCATCTTGAAGGTCGAGCCAAGTTCGTAGACCGAACTGACCGCCCTGTTGTATCGCGCGTCGGGACGAAGCGGGTCGGTGCCGACCGGAACGAGGCCGGGCGCATTCGGATTGAACACGGGCAGCGACGCCATCGCCAGGATTTCGCCGGTGTGGACGTCGAGAACGATGCCGGCGCCGCCGACGGCGCTATGCTTGATGACCTGCGCCTTCAGCGCACTTTCGACCGCGGCCTGTACACGACTGTCGATCGATAGCGCCGTTGGCCTGCCGGCGTTCGCCGGACTGGTCAAATGCTTGTCTAGATAGAGCTCCATGCCGCTGACCGGAACGCCGCCAATGTCCATATAGCCGAGCACCTGGCTCGCCATCGAACTCTGCGGATAGAAGCGTTCGGGCTCGGGAACCTCCTCGATTGCCGGCTCGCCGAGGAGGCGGACGGCATGGATTTTGGCGGGGGTCGCCGCGCGTTCGAGATAGACGAATTTGCGTCGGCTCTGCAGTATATGACGATAATAATCGACGGGGTGGGTGGGGAATAGGCGCGCCAGTTCGGCAGCGAGCCGTTCGCGATCACCAATCACGCGGGGCGGGCGGATAGCGAGGCTGATGCCGTTGATGGTAGAGGCGAGCACGATCCCGTTACGATCGACTATATCGCCACGCGGGCCATATCGCGCGGGTGCGGGGCTGGGACCGGACGTGTTGAAAACGGCAAGGTAGAAGAGCCTCACGCCGATGACGCCCGTCATCAAGGCGAACAGCAGGGTGAGCACCATCAGGCGGTAATGCGCAATGCTGACGCCGGGGCTGATCTGTGTCCTTAAGCGGTCGCGCGGCGGGGCCAGTGCGACGGTAACAGCGTTCATGGCTTGACTTTGCGGCTGGCCGTCACGTCCTCATGGCCGATGTCCGCGAGGAAATCGTCCCCCAGCGCCGCGCCTGATTTGAAGGCCGACGGGGCGGGCTGGCGGGCGGCGATCTCATGCACGGGCGACGCTGCCGCCGGCGCCAATGCCGAGGGCTTCGCTTGAACATAGTTCGCTTGGCGCAATATCGGATGCGCGGGTACCGCCGTCGCGGTCGCGGCCGGCGTGGCCTTGCTCCGACCGTCGCTCATTGCGCCCTCCTCGATCATGTCGAGGCTGACCTTGTCGACCGCTCCATGGCTGGCGACAATCGCAGGGTCGAGGGGCAGCGAACGCGCCTGTGGCGGCTGCGTCATCGCCACCAGCCGGATCGAGCTGGCAACGAACTGATCGGCGCCCGGCGCCTGGAGGCCATAAACGCTCGCATTCCAGCTTTCGATCTGCGCGAGGCCGCCACGCGTGTCGATCTCGGTGCGCAGATGCCGTATCTCCTGGTTCGCCGCGGTGATACTGCGCTCCACGCCGGCCAGCTCGGCGCGTTTGGCGGCGACCGTCTGCGACATCAGATAGAAGGAGAGGGCGGCGAGGCAGACGTTGCCGGTCCAGACGACTTCACGGAAGCGGGTCGTGATCACTTGCGTCCCTCCTTGCGAATGATCTGGCCCCAGGGCGAGGCGGTGGTTCGGCGCGCGACGCGCAGGGTTGCCGAACGCGAGCGTGGATTGCGGGCGAGTTCGGCGTCGCCGGCTCGCACAGGTTTGGCGATATCCTCGAAGCTCGGGCGCGGTCCCGAGCCGCGCGCATCGGGCAGATGGCGCGAGCCTGCCGGCGTTGCCCCGCTGCGCTCGCGCAGGAAGTGTTTGACGATGCGGTCCTCCATCGAATGGAACGACACGACGGCAAGCCTTCCGCCCGGCCGGAGCACGCGCTCCGCCGCAGCGAGGCCTTGCTCCAACTCGTCGAGCTCAGCGTTGAGGTGGATGCGGATCGCCTGGAAAGTGCGGGTCGCGGGGTCTTTCTTCTCGTGCGGCTTGTGGCCGAGCGCGCGACGGACGATCTCCGCGAGCTGGCCCGTTCGGCTGATCGGCCGCGCCTGGACGATGGCACGTGCGATCCGGCGGGCTCGCGGTTCTTCGCCAAGCCGGTAGATGACATCGGCGATCTCGGCCTCGTCGGCTTCGTTAAGGAAGTCGGCGGCGCTCAATCCGGCCTGTTCCATTCGCATGTCGAGAGGTCCGTCCGCCTGAAACGAGAAACCGCGTTCGGCCCGATCGACCTGCATCGACGATAGCCCGATATCCAACGTGACGCCGTCGACCTGATCCACATGACGCTCGGCCAATGCCTCGGCCATGCGCGAGAAGCGGTCGGCGACGAGAGTCAGCCTTCCCTCGCTCGCTTCCACCAGCGCCTGACCTTCGGCGATGGCGTCCGGATCGCGATCGAAGGCGATGACCCGCGCGCCCGTCGAGAGGATCGCGGCCGTGTAGCCGCCGGCCCCGAACGTGCCGTCGACATGGGTCTCGCCTGCCTTGGGATCGAGACTGGCGATCACCTGGTCCAGCAAGACGGGAATGTGGCGCGCGGCCTCGGTCATACGCGCTCCTTGCGGCGGGCCAGGAGCTCCTCCATTTCCTCGATCACCTCCGCGGTTTCACCTTCGGGGTGGGCACGGAGTATTTCGGGAGCCCAGATACGGAAGCGCCTGCCGCGGCCGACGAAGAAGGCATCTGCCCCGATCTGCGCCTTGGCGCGGAGTCGCTCAGGCAACACCATCCGCCCGGCATTGTCGAAGCTGACATCCTTCATCAGCGGAAAAGCCGCGGCCTCCAGCTCTTCCAGAATGTCGCCGTGAAGCCGGCCCGATTCAGCGGACAAGCGTTCGGCATGCTTGTCCATCTGATCCTCCTGCTCGGCGATCTGACGACCGTCGGAAACCTCGATGCAGGGAAGGGTCGCATGCCTCGACATGCGTAATGTCCGCTCCAGTCCGGCGGCGACGGCGCCGCCGCCGCAGCGGATGTCGATGGTCTGACGAAAAGCGGCCGGGAGCGAGACGCGCCCTTTCTGGTCGACGCCGTTCACATGAACGTCATTGAAGACCGCACCACCCGACGCCACCGCCGTAACCCCGTTCGAAAGAGGAGAGCATTTCCGGGACCGCCCTGCCGTCTGAAACCACGAAAGGCGCTACGATTCCGGTCGATGCTCCCCGCCCCATTGCACCATTGAAGATGTACTTGGATCGGCCTGGTTTATCAAAGGGTTTTTATACCATTCCATGGGTTTTTATGGGCAGACTGTGAATCATTTGGCTAATCCGGCCCACCACCAGCACAAAAAGCTGCGCTGACCCGCGGGATTCCGCGCGCCGCGCCAAGATCGACGCTGTGGATAAGTTTGTGCCTAACCCTCGTGTCGCAGAGATTGGGCGGCGAAGGGACCTGCGCGCGGCAGGGCCGCACTGCTTAGCGGCCGGCGGCGCTCGAATCGGTCCTGCTGTCCTCGCCTGCCGTCCCCCCCGGCGCCACGCCCAGTTCGGCGAGCGGGTCCGCCGGCTTGACGCTGGCAGCGTTGGTGGTGGCGTCCGCGTCGTTGGAGGTGCTGTCCTTCGAATGGAACCCGACGATCGCGGCTGCGAGTAGGACGATGAGGAACACGACCGCGAGGCCGGTTATGCCGATACGGACGCGTTGCATCAGGCCGTCATCCCCATCGGCCCATCCTCGGATAGGCCGTCCCAGAGGTCAATCGCCAAAGTGGAGGCGAGGCGACGACGTTCCCCAAACATCGAGAAACAGGACCGTTCAGAAGGTCCGACGCCGTAGCAAGGGCGGGACGGGCAGGTTCTTGGCCTCAAGCCATGCCGGATTGAACAGTGACGACAGATATCGCATGCCTGAGTCCGCAAGGATGGTCACGATGGTCTTGCCGGGGCCCATCTCCGTGGCCAGCGCCATCGCGCCGGCAACATTGATGCCGGAGGAAAGGCCGACGCAAAGGCCGTCCTTTTCGAGCAGACCAAAGACCTGATCCAGCCCAAGCTCGTCCGAAATGCGGAACTGAGTGTCGATCGGCGCGCCCTCGAGGTTGGCCGTAATCCTGCTCTGTCCGATGCCTTCGGCCACGCTGCTGCCTTCGGCTCTGAGCTCGCCATGTGCAAAATAATTGTACAGTGCGGCGCCATAGGGGTCGGTCAGGCCGATCACCACGTCCTCATTATACTCCTTCAGCCCCAGCGCCACGCCGGCAAGGGTCCCCCCGGTTCCCGCAGCGCAGGTGAAGCCATCGACCTTGCCGCCGGTCTGGGCCCAGATCTCGGGCGCGGTGGTGCGGATATGCGCAAGGCGATTGGCAGTGTTGTCAAACTGGTTGGCCCATAGCGCGCCCGGCGTTTCCTCGGCGACCCGCCGGGACGTATGGACGTAGTGGGCTGGACTGGAATAGGCCGTGGGCGCAACCAGCATCAGCTCGGCGCCGAGTGCGCGTAGCGTATCCTGCTTTTCCTGGCTGTGGGTGTCGGTCATGACGATGATCGTGCGATACCCACGGGCGTTGCCCACCAGCGCCAGGCCTATTCCCGTGTTGCCGGCCGTTCCCTCAACGATGACCCCGCCCGGTTCGAGCTGGCCGCGCTGCTCGGCATCGGTGATGATCGCGAGCGCAGCCCTGTCCTTGACCGATCCGCCTGGATTCATGAATTCGCACTTGGCGAGGATTTCGCAGCCGGTCGCCTCGCTCGGTCCCTTCAGCCTGACGAGCGGCGTGTTGCCGATCAGCGCTAGCGCATCGGGTGTGATCATGTCGTGGGCCATGGCGCGGGACCCTAGGGATACCCGACGGAATTGCCAACATAGCTTCTCTTGAAGGCCCGTCTGTGCTGCTTTCGATCGATGACTCGCAAGGCCAGCTTTCCCCCCGTCGTTGGAAGCGACACTCGGCTCCTGCTGTTGGGCAGTCTGCCCGGCGAGCAATCGCTCAAGGCGTCGCGTTACTACGCCCACCCGCAGAACCAGTTCTGGCGGCTGGCCGGTGCCGTGATCGGCAGAGAGGATCTGCCGGCGCTCGACTATGACCAGCGGCTCGCCGCGCTGTTGCTCGAGCGGATCGGTCTATGGGACGTCGTCGCCGATGCGGAACGCGCGGGTAGTCTCGACGCCGCGATCCGCGATCATCGTCCGAACGATTTGCGCGGCCTGATCGCCGAGCTTCCCGCACTTGTCGCGATCGGCTTTAACGGTGGCACGGCTGCTCGAATTGGCCGGCGCAAGCTCGGCGGGTGCGGGTCGTTGACGCTGGTCGACCTGCCGTCCAGCAGTCCTGCCTTTACGATGGCGTTCGAGCTCAAACGTGAGCGCTGGATGGCGTTGCGACGGTTCCTGGGCTGATCTTCGCATCGACGAGCCCCGAAAAGCGCCTAAAAACTTTTGTTCATCCCAGTTTCATCGCGTCGCCATACTTGACGTATCTGCTGCTCGAACTCAAAGACCAGGGTGCTATGCATATGATATCCCGCACACTCTCCGCCGCCCTCTTCGCTTCCACCCTCTTGCTGGCCGCCTGCGACACCAAGCCGGAGACCATCACGGCGGGCAATGACGACCCTGACGCGGCCGCCCTCAATGCGGCGACGCCGGTTTCACTGCCGCCCATGGTAACGCAAAGCCGCACCTATCGCTGTAAGGACGCCAGCCTCGTCTATGTCGATTTCATGAGTAACAACACCGCGCTCTACCGTAGCGAGAAGGGCGGCACGCCGACCACGCTCAGCGCGCCGGAGGCTGGCAAGCCTTATACTGCCGAGGGCTATTCGATCAGTGGTGACGGCCCTCAGGTTGAGATCGGCGTGCCCGGCAAGCCGACGCAGAGCTGCAAGGCCTGAAGCGAACCCCTGCTTTCGGTAAGGGCCGGCGCGAGCGATGCTCCACCGGCCCTTTTTCATTGGTGCGGATGCAAGGCGTCAGAGGGCGCTCCGCGAGAAGACCAATCATTGCGTAGCCAGCGTCGCTTGGGGCGTGGAAGGCGAGCTCGATCGCGAAGCAATTGGCGGTACCGTCGCGAGCTGGTTGCCAAGGATCCCCGCGAAATAGCCGGACTGAGACGCGGCGGGATGTCCGTTGTCGTGGTAGATCGGCCTGCCGCCGACCACCGTGCGACATTTCCCGGATGCACATAGCACCGCTGCCGCGTCGACGACCCCGCCCAACTTGCTGCCGGACTGGCGGACCGCATCGTAGAAGAAGCGATATTCTGATCGATGCTGGCCGGCTGTTGTGGCGATATCCCAGTCCAGTCCGAGCGCTTCGGATCGAGCGAGCGCCAAAGGGATGTTTTTCTTCGCCGTGGGCAACGGCATCCAAATGAACATCTCCCGCCCGTCGGCGCGTGCCTGGTCCAAGGACGTGTTGAGGCTACGCACAAACGCCGCACGCGCCTCGACTGGTCGGAGGCTATTCTTGTTCGCGTCCACAAGACTCGACTCGATCAATTGCCGCCACGTCGACACCAGAAAAATACGCCGTACTTCCGGGCTGAGCGACAGCCCTCTGATGGCCGCTGCGAAGTGATCGCAATTCGGACCGCCAAATCCCCGCAGCGGAACGCAGCCGGGCGCGTAGACGAGAAGTCCGCTTTCCCCTCTGCCGCGAAGCCAGAGGTCAATCGCGCCCGAAAGCGCCTGGGCATGCGAGTCGCCGACGATCAGCCATGATCGCGGAACGCCCGACGCACCGAGCGTACAGGCAGGTTGGGCCTGCGCAATTCCCAGCTTGCACTCCCGGGTCTTCGTGTCGGCATCGTTCACTGCGGACGCGATCGCCAGCGTCCTCTGATCGAACCGTCGGGGAAGACCGCCGCTCGAGAGGACGTGGCCGAACAAGAGCACCACGCCAGCCGTTACGGCCACATATGCCGCGATCGTGGCCCTGGACGACCTGAGCATCGAGCCGTGCCGGACGGGATATTCCACACACAGATAGAATATTATGGCGAGCGCAAAGGAGAGGCCGAAGCCGAACCACCGCCAGGCGTGCGTAACGTCCAGTACGACGAGGGGCAGAAAGACCTTGATCGGCCAATGCACGAGGTACAGCGAATAGGAGATGCGGCCGGTCAGGTTCAGCGGACGCCAGGACAAGGCGGTGGCTGTGGCCCCCGGCGTCCGCCCAGCAAGGATCAGACAGACGGCGCCAACGACCGGGAGCAGTGCGAACGTGCCGGGGAATGATGTACCTGGAGAATAGAGGAACAAGGCCAGGCCGATGAAGGACGCGCCCGCCAGGCCGGTCAGGGCACGGGATCGGTGCCCCAGCGGCACCTTATTCTCGCCGGCCGCAAGCAACGCGCCAGCCAGCAGCTCCCACGCCCTGGTCGGAAGAAGATAGAAGGTCAACTCAGGCTTCGTGTCCACCAGCATCATGTTGAGCGCGAAGGAGATCGCGGTGATTGCAATAATGACCGGATAACGATGACGCGGTGCGATCTTGTGGATGAGCAGCATCAACGCCGGATAAAGAAGGTAAAATTGCTCCTCGACCGCCAGTGACCAGGTGTGAAGGAAGACCGAACTTGTGGCCTGGAAGCCGAAATAATCTAGGGTTCGCCAATAGAAGAAGTTCGATACATAAAGTTGGGACGCTATTCCCTCCTTCGCGAGATTGCTCAGCTCGGAGGGCATCATGATTACGCAGGCGGCTGCGAATACCACGCACTGGGTAGCGATCAGAGGAGGCGCGAGCCGGCGTACCCGCCGGGCATAGAAGCGCGGCAATCTGAAGGTTCCCCGATCGATCTCGCCCCATATTATCCGGCTGATGAGATAGCCGGAAATGACGAAAAAGACATCGACACCGATGAAGCCGGCCTTGCCGAGATCGAACAGATTGAAATGAAAAATGAGGACGAGGAGAACGGCAATGCCCCTCAGTCCGTCGATATCCGGTCGATAGGCCAGCGCCTGATGCCCCTGGCGCGTGATATGTGAATCGCTGCTCATTACCCCGCCGTCAAACCGTCCAACGGCGTCGAGCCGCTATCGACCGCTGCTTAAGCCGCCGATAAGGCAAAAATCTTGGAAGGGATACCGATCTTCGTCAAGCGGAAGAGAGGCGCGCCCGGTGCGCCTCAACGGACCGGCCAAGTGGCCAGGATCAGCGGAACGGCCACAAGAATGACGATCAGCGACAGCGGCGCGCCCAGTCGGGCATAGTCGCTGAACCGATAGCCGCCAGGCCCCATCACCAGTGTGTTGCATTGATGACCGATGGGGGTCAGGAAATCGCAGCCGGCACCGACCGCGACGGCCATCAGGAACGGCTCTGGCCGATAGCCGAGATCCTGGGCGAACGTGGCCGCAATGGGCGCCATCACCAGCACCGTCGCGGCATTGTTCAAAAATGGTGTTATGCCCATCGCCGCCACGAGGATCAGAGCGAGCGCTCCCCATGGTGGCAGCCTGTTGGCGCTTTGCGACAACCAGTCTGCTATCAAATCGGTGCCGCCCGTCGTCCTCAGCGCCTCACTGACCGGAATGAGGGCTCCGAGCATGATCAGGATCGGCCATTCGACATGCTCGTAAGCTTCGCGCGGGGTGAGCGATCCGCTCAGCATGGTAAGCGCCGCCGCCCCGAAAAATGCCACGGCTACGGGCACCAGGCCGACGGCCGTCAACGCCATCGCCGCGAGCAGGATCAGAACCGGCAGCAGCCCCTTTCTTATTCCTCCGAGCCGGATACGGCGCTCGGCCAAGGGCAGGAGCCCGAGCTCGCGCATTCGCTCCGGCAGGATATCAAGCGGCCCTTGGACGACGACCACGTCGCCCGCATGCAGTGGGGTTTCGCCGAGCCGTTCGGTCATTTTGTGTCCGGCGCGAGAAATCGCCAGCAGGTTGATGCCGTGGGTGTCGTGGAGTCCGATGCGGCCCGCGGCCGTCCCGACCAAGGCGGCGTCGGAGGTTACCACCGCCTCGATGACGCCGCGGTTTTGCGCCTCGGTGGCCGTAACGGCGGCGCGATCTTGCCCCGTCAGTTCGAGCCCTCCACCGGCGATCGCGCGTTCGAGGGCATCGGGTTCGCCGCGCAGGAACAGCGTATCACCATCGTCGATCCGGCTTTCGGGAAGCACGACAGCGCGGCGTTGCGTTCCACGCATCATCCCGGTCACAACGACAGCGCCCTCGTTGCGAACGATGAACTCTCCGACGGTACAGCCGGCGGCGGCCGATCCGGGTGGAACCCAGGCCTCGGTGTTATAATCGGTGATGTTGAGCGCTTCGCCGATGCTTGTCGCGCCTCTGCGGTCGCGGGGGATCAGTCGGTAGCCGAAGCGCAGGAAGATCAGCCCGGCAAGCGAGAGGCCGAGTCCGACCGGCGCATAGTCGAACATCCGGAACGGCTCGCCAGTCATCTCCTCGCGCACGCGCGACACAATGATGTTCGGAGAGGTTCCGACAAGAGTGATCAGGCCACCGAGCAGCGATCCGAAGGCCATCGGCATCAGGAATACGGCGGGTGAACTGTCCGACCGCTTCGCCATCTTGAGCGCGGCCGGCATCAACATCGCCAGCGCGCCGATATTCTTGACGAGAGCCGACAGGATGGTGACCGAGGCCGTGAGCACCAGCAACTGGCCACGGACACTACGGACCCGCTGGCCGAGCCAGCCCAGCAGAGTTTCGATCACACCGGTGCGCGAAACCGCGCCGCTCACTATCAGGGCACTGCCGACGATGATGACGATATCGTCGCTGAAGCCTGTAAAGGCTTCCTTGGGCTTCACTGTGCCTGCCGCCAGCGAAGCGAGCAGGGCGATTATCGCCACAAGGTCGTAGCGCAGGCGACCCCATATGAAGAGCAGCATCACGCCGCCGAGGATGAGAAAGGCGATAATCTGAGGCAGGGTCATGTCGGCTCCGGTTCCCCGAAACGCCTGGGTGCCCGATTAGGTGCGCAATACGGCTGGCGGCATGACGTCCGGCAGGCGCCGAGGTCCGCAGTTGCACCCTCCCAGGACGGGAAGCCGCTCCGCTCATTCGTCTTTCGGCCGCTTGCGGCCCGCCTTGGCCCAGGGTTGGCCGATCCAGCGACGGTATATGTCGTGTGTGAGCCACAGCAGGGGCACCCGACGGTCGACAAGGCCCGGCAGGCTCCATAGGTCCAACCCGGCGAAAGGCAGGAAGGGATTACGCCGGCTATAGGCGAACAGCTCGACCCGGGTGGACGGCCCACAGCTTGAACCCCGAGCATGAAAGCCGAAAGTGTCGGCAACGACCAACGTATTTGCGGGGACGGTGAAGGCGGTTGCCTGGGGCAGGCCAAGCCCGGCGAGCTCGTGCGGCTCGATCCGGAATGAACCGCGAGACGACAGATAATCACCGTCGTCGCGTACGGTGATGCTGCGGCGGCGTTCCCAGTCGAGCCGGGCCGGGGTAAGCCGGTGCGAGCCCGCCACATAGGTGAGTGGGCCCGCCTCGGCTGTCACGTCATCCAGGAAAAGCCATGCTTTCATAGATGGGTGGAAGGTGTCCGAATGGAGGTGAAGTTGTGGATCCGGCTCTGCCTCGCGGCGCTGGCTGAGGATGGACTGGACGTAGAGCAGGGGCTCGACGTCGAAGCTGGCAACATAGCGGGCAAGGGCACGCCAGCGTCGATCGCGCTGGAAGGCGCGTAGCGCGGGAACCGCTGCCAGAATCTCGGGATCGATGGCATAGCGTCGGGTGATCGTGTCGCCCTGAATCATCTCGCGCGCGGGACCATTCCAGGCGAAGAGCCTCTCTTTCAGTGACCGGAACTGCGCCTCGGGCAGGAAGCCGTAACGGACAACGAAGCCATCGCGCTCAAAGGCGGTTCGGTCGTCGGGATCGAGGCCGGCTCCGAGGCCGGCGCGTCGCCGTTCGGCCAGCCTCGCGGCGATGGTGACACGTGCGGCATGAAGCCCGTGCCGATTCAGCCGGGGGGATCCAATCAGCGGATTATCGCGAAAGGATCGCGCCCCGGTCAGTAGCTGGGCGGCCCACCACGGGGCGAGCAGATTACGCAGAATCGAAACGGGCATCGCCGCCCCCTTATTCGATTCCACGGGCTTTGAGGACCGCTTCTATCGGAGCGACGTCGGTGGGATTGTTGAGCTCGATCGCATCCCAGCCGATCGGGTCGAACGGCACGACACCCACAGCCAGCCCACCATCCAGGAAGCGCAGCTGTTCGAGGCCTTCCAGCCTCTCGAGTTCGCACGGACCAAGCGCGACATAGCGCTGCAGTGCCTCCGGGCGATAGGCGTACACGCCAAGGTGCAGATGCACCGGCGGAAAAGATTGCCCGCCATGCTCCGGGGCAAGATGGGGAATCACGCGCTTCGAGAAATACAGGGCCCGGTGGTCCCTGCCGAAGACGACCGTCGTACCCCCGACGCGGCCCTCGGCCTGATCCCTGACGAGATGGTCATAGGTGCTGCGCGCGCAGCGGATCGCCGGGGTTGTCATCAGGAGATCGGACGCTGCACGCAGCGCATCGACCAGGCTCGTAACCACCTGCGGTGGTGTCAGCGGAGCATCGCCCTGCAGGTTGACGACCACTTCGGGCTCAATGCCCAGTCGGGCAAGCGCGTCGGCACAGCGCTCGGTGCCGTTGGCGCAGCGCGCGGAGGTCATCACCACCTGGCCGCCGAATCCCCGTACTGCGTCGGCGATGCGATCGTCATCGGTGGCGACCCACACGGCCTGCGCCGGAGCGATCTGCGTGGCACATTCCCAACTCCGCTGAATCAGTGGCTTGGCGAGGCCACTCGCGCCGACGAGGGGAGCGAGCGGCTTGGCCGGATAGCGGGAGGATTGGTAGCGCGCGGGGATCACGATCGCGACGCCGGGCGACGGCATCGCGGTCAGCTCAGGCCGTAACGCACGAAATCGTGGATGTGAACGATGCCGGCCGGAAAGTCGGGACGGCCATCCTCCATGACAAAGACGGTCGTGATCTTGCAGTCGTTCATGATCATCAGCGCGTCTTCGGCAAGCGTATCCGGCGGAACCGTCTTGGGATTGGGGGTCATGACATGCTCGGCGGCGCCGTTCATCAGATCGCCGACATGGCGCCGAAGATCGCCGTCCGTGATGACCCCCGCCAGCCGGCCTTGTGCATCGACGACCCCGGCCACGCCGAACCCGATCGAGGTCATCGTCATGATGACGTCACGCATGGGGGTGGCCAGGCCGACGAGCGGCAGACTAGCGCCGCCGTGCATCATTTCCCGCACCGCCATCAGGCGCAGTCCGATCGCACCGCCGGGATGAAGCCGCTTGAGATTGTCGCGGGCGATACCGCGAACATCCATCAGCGCCATGGCGAGCGCGTCGCCGAGCGCCATCATCATAACCGTCGAACTGGTCGGCGCGATGTTGCTCGGGCAGGCCTCGCGGACCTGCGGCAGCAGCAGGCGGACATCCGCCGCTTGCATCACCGGCGATTCCAGCCGCGACGCGACACCGATGATCCGCACGCGCAGACTTCGCGCATGCTGGATGACGGGGGTGAGTTCCGTCGTGGCGCCCGAGTTGGACAACACGATCATAGTGTCGCCATGCTGCACCATGCCCAGATCGCCATGGGCGGCCTCCGCGGGATGGATGAAGATCGCCGGGGAGCCCGTTGCGGACAGCGTTGCGGCGATCTTGCGGCCGATATGGCCGGACTTCCCCATCCCCGTGACGCAGATGCGACCTCTTGTCGTATCCAGCAACCTTACCGCGGCCGAAAAATTATCATCGAGCAGAGCTTCGAGCCGGACAAGGGCATCGATCTCCGCGCGAAAAACTTCCCGCCCTCGTTCAAGAATATCACTATTGGTCGCTTCGGACCGGATGCCGTGTGTTATCACGCTCGTCTCCCTGGCCCCCTGCGCGCGCCGAAAATATACGGGCATGCATTTGTTGCAACCATTTAATTGCGGCGGCGCATCAAAACTTCGCACCGCGGCCGCATAACGCGCCGCGAGCGCAATGGAAGCCATCGGTGGTCTATTTTTTCTGGTCCGAAACCGACTAAATCAGGGCACGGCTTCTGCGAACGACGAGCAGGAAGGGCGTCACTGCGCCGGTTGCACGCGGTCCATCGCGTTCGTCGGCCGCAAAGTTGAGTTGAGCGACGTCATGCGACCGCGAGATCATGGTCAGCGCAAGCCGCTCAACCTCGCGCCGTGTGAGGATGCCGGGCCCAGCGGAATCCGCTCCCGGCCGGTCGATCATGGCGAGCAGAAAGACGCCGTAGCCGCCCTGTCGCAGGACGCGGAGCGAACATTCGACGAAGCGCGCGGCTTGTCCATAGCCTTGAGCGGCGTCGAGGCCGTGGAACGACCAGAGGAAATCGAAGCCGCGAAGTTCAACCGGCGGCTCATCCTCGAGGGGCCAACTGACCGCGGTCGCGGCGTCCACCGGAACCTTCTCTACCCTGCCGCCACCAATTGCATAACACTGGGTCTCGCAGCCAAAATGCGCGAGAAGGGGCGGCAGAAGCTGCTCATTATCGCCGAGCCCCAGTCCGCGGGCGCCGTGACGGAGCAGCCCGTAACGCTCGAATATCTGGAGCGTCTGTGCCGCCGCCCAGCTCTGTTCTGTTCGCAGCGACGCCGGCAGCCGCGTCCGCCATTGGGCGAAGGCCGATTCGTCAAGCTGCGCCTCTGTCATGCACTGAGAGACCGGCTCGGCAAAGACGGGCCGCGCATGTCCCACGAGTTCGCTCGGTCGGCCGAGTTGCTCGGTCCCGAAGCTGGTTGGGCCGTCTAGCTCCTCCGAATAGCCGTAAGCGCCATCATCTTCTTCCTCCGCGAACACTTCGATCGAGTCCGCGCTGACCTGACTGGCGTCGAGGATGAAGGCGTAGATCGCATAGCTGACGCCGCCCACGCACCGCACGATCATCTCGTGTTCGATGCGGTCCGGCTGGTGCGACAACTCGATGCGCGATGAGGTCACCAGCACCGCGTCGCGACCGCTCTCGGGGATGAAACCGTGGATGCGGAGGTGAAGCTCGCCTCCCATCGCCGTCAGGCCGGCGATCCTTGTGGTGAAGCGGACGCGACCGGCGCGAAACTTCACATAGGGCGTGTGGAAGGCATAGCGGGGATCGGGGGAGACAGTCGTACCGCCCAGCGGCCTGATCATGCTGGCATATCCCGGCATGAACCCGAACGGATCGAGCGAGAGTGCGGAGCCGCTACTTTCCATAAGCGTCCATGCTCATTTTCTCGTGGATCGGGGCGATGCCGGCGCGGCGCGTGATGAAGCCGAATGACGTGGTCACCCAGCTCAGCAGTGCCAGTTTCAGATGTGGATCATTGGCATAGGGCGGCATGTCGATCACCTGATCGAGATCGCCGTCACCCGGATCGAACGTGATCGGCATGACCTCATGGTTCCGCGCGAGCAGGCGCCGCGCCAGGTCCTCGAAATCGCGGCGCCGGAACAGGACGGTGCTGTTGTCGTCGAGCGTGCGATTGTTGGAGGTCAGATTGAGTTCCGTCGTGTGGACGGCGATGCCACCCGGCTTCAGGCAATCGAGCGCCCGCTCATAGAAGCGAAGCCCCGCTTCTATGCTCCCGAGATGCTCGAAGGCGCAGGAGGACCAGGTGAAATCGAAACCGGTGAGATCGTCAGGGATCGCATTCATGTCGACCGGGCGGAATGACACGCGCGCGAAGAAATCCGCTTCTGCACAAAGCGCCGGATGGTGAAGCTGGCGAAGCGAGGAACTGAGTTGCGAGCTGCTCTGCCACAGTTGCGCCCGGTCGTCGCCGCATGGCAGATCGGTTGCAACGATCTCACAACCCAGCGATGCCAGATGAGCCGGCAGCCTTTCCATGCCGACGCCGAACACCAGACCTCGCGCGCCGGGACGGAGAGCGCCATAATGGCGCAACGCACTGAGAATATAGACGAACTCCCATTGCTTGCGATGCCGCGACGGGAGCATACCCAGCTGGGCGCACAATTCGGCGAAGAGCGGGCCTTCCATCTGATTCGCAGTGCACATCTGCGAGATCGGCCGCTCGAGACTGGCGCGCGTTGTGACGATTAAGCCTTCGAGGTCCTCGAGTCCCGGCGCTTCGAGAAAGCTTTCCCGCGCTTGCTGAAAACGGGCATGGGCCGAGCTCTGGTCCTGCAGGCCATGGACGCCGATTTCGATACTGGTCGCGTCGACATCCGAAGCGCCGATTAGCGTGCCGCCGAGCGAATAAGCGTAGTCGGCCTGGGCCGGCCACGTCACGATCACTTTGCCGCCACGGCCGACCAGCCGCTTGATCGTGACATGGACCGATTCCTCGCCGCCGGGCTTGCCATCCGGATCGATCGAACTGAGAGTGAGCCGCAATTTGCCACGGATACCCGTCAGGTCTCTCAACATGACGCTGAATGCGATCCGCTCGCCAGAGGCGGGGACGAATTCGGTCTGAAAAGCAGGGCCGGAAAAGGGGTATCCGGTCTCGCCGCCTTCACCACCGAGCGTGTTTGAATGTCCACTCCAGAAGCTGATTGGAGGGAGCGCGGTGAAAGGCCGCTCGCGCAATGCCCGTGCGGCCAAGCCGTTCATGAAGCGCTGTTTACGGGACCAGAGGAATTTCTTGAGCGACATTGGTCCGCGCGCTTACCCGCGGGGATCGGGCAATGTCCATCCCGCCCCGACATATTAACCAGCGCAGATGCCTTGCCGCCACATTGCCAATTTCCCGGCTGGCGGCCATATTCGCTCCGAAGGAGCGCGGAATTTGACCGATCCGGCAGTGGTTCAGGCCGACGACAAGGGATGGTTGCAGCGGACGTTGACCGCGCGTCGAGGCGGGTCCGTGCGACCATGCGTGCCCGCGGGGCAGCGGGTATATGCGGTCGGCGACATCCACGGCCGACTCGATCTGTTCCTGCCGTTGCTGGCCAGAATACGAGGCGACATCGCGCTACGCACCCCATCCGACAATCATGTCGTCCTGTTGGGCGATCTGGTGGATCGCGGGCCCTATTCGGCGGAAACCCTGGAGTTCGTGGTGAGCGGGCTTCCGGATTTCGCCAGTTTCCATGTGCTCATGGGCAATCATGAGGAAGCGATGCTCCGCGCTCTCGACCCGGTGCAGAGCCGGTCCGAAAATCTCTGGCTGCAGTTCGGCGGCTATGAGACGCTCGTCAGCTACGGTGTTCCGGTCTCGACCCGGGGCGAGGATCTTCCTTCGGTCGACACGCTGCGGCGCTATATTCCGGAAAACCATCGCCGCTTCCTGGAGGACCTTCCCGACGCGGTCCGTTTCGGCGGATATGTGTTCGTTCATGCTGGAGTGCGCCCCGGCATCCCGCTCGAGGAGCAGACGCCGGCCGACCTGCGATGGATCCGCGAGGAATTCCTCGCCCATCGCGGCGACCATGAAGCGTTCATTGTCCACGGCCATTCGATTTCCAGCGAAGCTGATCTCCAGGCAAATCGTATCGGCCTCGACACCGGTGCCTACCGCACCGGAACGCTTACCGCGCTCGGCCTCGAGGGAGAGCAACGGTGGCTTATCAGCGCCAGCGTCGTCGACGGTGAAGTTCAAACGAAATTAAGCAACCTCGGCTAATCACCGACTCGAAAAGGGATGGTCGGGCCACGGAAATTATCCGGATGGTCCGATGATTTGTTTCGAGGAGATGCGCCGGATGCGGCGGGTACGGGGAAGGTCGGCCTTCGCGGCTGAGGAGCAGGCGGAAAGCAGGTCGCGCGGCCTGCGCCTTCTGCGCGGCCTTTTCCCAGTGGCGGGAGGCGAGGACATGCCTGCCTTGGCTGGCCGGGTTCGCCTTGCGGTTG
>Ga0207676_10000767_pt1 | contig 25113 bp, 25 predicted proteins | sample KBSSwiS72_FD_184307 | JGI IMG/M metagenome (GOLD analysis project Ga0207676, IMG submission 184307) | Switchgrass rhizosphere microbial communities from Kellogg Biological Station, Michigan, USA - KBS Switchgrass S7-2 (SPAdes) (version 2) | ecosystem: Host-associated > Plants > Roots >...
TAACCAGCCGACCCACAGCAGACTGGCGCCGATCATCGTCATGGTGAGCGAGTGCGGCGGCATGGGCTCCTTGGGGAAACCGATACGCTTGCCGATCATGAGGCAGCCGACCAGGCCGGCAATGCCCGCATTGATGTGAACGACGGTACCGCCGGCGAAGTCCAGCGCGCCCCAGCCCCACATCATGCCATAATCGGTCGGGGCATCCGGCAGGAAGTCGGGGCCGGCCCAGTACCATACCATGTGCGCGATCGGGTAATAGACGATCAGCGACCAGAGCACGACGAAGACGATAAGCGAGGAAAATTTGATCCTCTCCGCAAATGCGCCGACGATGAGCGCCGGCGTGATCATCGCGAACGTCATCTGGAAGACAACGAAGCAAAGCTCCGGGAGATAGACGTTGTTGCTGAACGTCGCGGCCAATGTGGTGCCGTCGACACCCATCAGGAACGCCTTGGACAGGCCGCCGAAGAAGTGATTGTCGCCGCCGCTGGTGAAGGCGATGCTGTAACCCCAGCAGCACCACAGCAGGCCGGTGACGCACACGATCATGAACACCTGCATGAGCACGCTCAGCATGTTCTTGGACCGGACGAGACCGCCGTAGAACAGGGCCAGGCCGGGAATGGACATCATGAGGACCAGCAGCGAGCTGGTCAGCATCCAGGTTGTGTCGCCCTTGTTGACCATGGTGGCCATCGCGGCGGCGTCGGGTGCCTTGATCATATCTGCCGCCAGGGCAGGACCGGCAACGGCCAGCGCGGCGACTATCGCCCCCGCCACACCGCAGAGTTTTCTTGTCATTGTCATGCGTTACCCCTTTTTTATCAAAGCGCGGTTTCGCCGGTTTCACCGGTGCGGATGCGCACCGCCTGGCCGACGTCCAGGACGAAGATCTTGCCATCGCCGATGGCACCGCTGTTCGCTGCCTGTTGGATGCTTTCAACAACACGCGGCGCCAGCCCGTCGTCGCAAACGACCTCGAGCTTGATTTTCGGAACCATGTTCGTGCTGTATTCCGCGCCTCGATAGATTTCGGTCTGACCCTTTTGCCGGCCAAAACCCTTAACTTCACTGACCGTCATGCCGGCGACCCCGAGGCTTGTGAGCGCCTCGCGTACGTCGTCGAGCTTGAACGGTTTGATGATTGCCATGACTAGTTTCATGTCGCCCCCTGTTCGTGGTGTGCGAACAGAGTCATAAGCAAGGAGCGTGCCAAATCTTAAAAATGGCTTAATTGTAAGGGAGTGGAATATGTGGCCGCGGCACGGGGTCCCAGCTGCGCACAATTTTCGGGCAACATGCTGAATATGCCGCTTTTTTAAGCAGACTTTAGCAACGCCAGCCCTTTGAGAGGCGCGACGAACCGATCAGGCAGCGGTGCCGCCCACGGTCAGCCCTTCGAGCAGCAATGTCGGTTGGCCCACGCCCGCCGGCACACTCTGCCCGCCCTTGCCGCACATGCCGATGCCTTCGTCGAGCGCCATGTCGTTGCCGATGCCGATCACCCGGGTCAGCGCGGTGGGGCCGTCGCCGATGATGGTCGCGCCCTTGATCGGGTCGCCCAGACGGCCATTCTCGATGCGATAGGCCTCGGTGCAGGAAAAGACGAACTTGCCCGACACGATGTCGACCTGGCCGCCGCCGAAGCTCTTGGCGTAGATGCCCGACTTGACGCGGGAGAGCAGTTCGGCCGGATCGTCATTGCCGCCCCGCATGAAAGTGTTGGTCATGCGGGGCATCGGCGCATGGGCATAGCTCTCGCGGCGGCCGTTGCCGGTGGCGGGCACACCCATGAGGCGGGCGTTGAGCCGGTCCTGCATATAGCCCTTGAGGATGCCGTCCTCGATCAGGATGTTCTCCTGCGTTGGCGTGCCTTCATCATCGATGCTGAGCGAGCCGCGCCGATCCATGATCGATCCGTCATCAACGACCGTGACGCCGGGCGCGGCGACGCGCTGGCCGATCTTGCCGGTAAAGGCCGACGTACCCTTGCGGTTGAAATCGCCTTCCAGCCCATGCCCGATCGCCTCGTGCAGCAGCACGCCGGGCCAGCCGGGGCCGAGCAGCACCGTCATCTCGCCCGCGGGCGCGGCGACGGAGCGCAGGTTCACCTCGGCCTGCGCGATCGCCTCGTCGATGGCGCGGCGCCACTGCGCCTCCTCGAACAGCGAATCATAGAGGTAGCGGCCGCCCATGCCGAACGTGCCGGTCTCACGCCGACCATTTTCCTCCATGATGATGGAGACGTTGAGCCGCACCAGCGGCCGCACGTCTGTGGCGGTAAAGCCGTCGGCGCGAACGATCTCGATGACCGACCAGCTGCCTGCCAGGCTCGCGGACACCTGCACCACGCGCGGGTCGCGGGCGCGGGCGGCGGCATCGATCGCGGCGCACAGCTCCACCTTGCGGGCGAAGGGGACGAGGTCGAGCGGATTGGCGTCCGTATAAAGATGCCGGTTGGTGCGCATCGGCGGCGGCGCGGGCGCGTGTCTGGCCGGATCGAGCAAGGCCAGCGTCTCAGCCGCCTTGCGGATCGCGCGCTCGCTAATGTCATTGGCATGGGCAAAACCGGTCATCTCGCCCGAGACACCGCGCAGGCCGAAACCCGCATCGGTTGAATAATCGGCGGTCTTGAGCCGCCCGTCGTCAAAGCCGAAGCTCTCCGACGCGCGATATTGCAGGTAAAGCTCGCCATCGTCGCACTTGCCCAGCGCCTCGGCGGTCAGGCGGCGCGCGCCATCAGGATCGAGTTCGCCGTCGCGGAAGAGGAAGGAGCGGACGTCGCGGATTTCGGAGATGCCATTGTTCATGGGCGAGATATAGGCACGATATCGCCAATCCTCAAACCCCGTTCGACATAGTGGTTACCGGCTGGCACCAGCGGATATGTCGGGCAGTGTCTCGGGCGGCACGCCGTCGGCAGCACCGCCCACCAGCAGGAACCGGCGGTCGCAATAGCCGCAATCGACATAGCCCTGCTCGTCGATCTCGAGGAACACGCGCGGATGGCCGAGCGCGGCGGGGATGTCGCCCGAGCCGTCGCAGGAGACGCGGCGGCTGGTGACGCGGATGACTTCGGGCGGCGGGATCATGGCGCTCGCGTTACCATTGGCCCGCAGAGACGGCAACACTTCTCAGTCCCGCAGCAACTCGTTGATACCCGTCTTCGACCGCGTCCTTTCATCGACCCGCTTGATGATCACCGCGCAGGCGAGATGCGGCCCGGGCGTGCCGTCGGCGAGCGGCCGGCCGGGCATGGAGCCGGGCACCACCACGCTATAGGGCGGGACATGGCCGATGAATATCTCGCCGGAGGTGCGATCCACGATCTTGGTCGACTGGCCGATGAACACGCCCATCGACAGGACCGATCCCTTGCCGACCCGCACGCCCTCGACCACTTCGGAACGCGCGCCGATGAAGCAGTCGTCCTCGATGATGACCGGGTCCGCCTGCAAGGGCTCAAGCACGCCGCCAATGCCGACGCCGCCCGACAGATGCACATTCTTGCCGATCTGCGCACAGCTGCCCACCGTCACCCAGGTGTCGACCATCGTGCCCTCGTCGACGAAGGCGCCGATGTTGATGAAGCTCGGCATCACGACGACATTCTTGCCCAGATAGGCGCCGCGCCGCACGATGCTGCCGGGCACGGTGCGGAAACCCGCCGCGCCGAACTCCGCCTCGCCCCAGGCCGCGAACTTGCCGGGCACCTTGTCCCACCAGTGCGAGCCGCCCGGGCCGCCGGGGATCAGCGCATTGTCCTGCAGGCGGAACGACAGCAGCACCGCCTTCTTGAGCCACTGATTGACCTGCCAGCCGTCTCCCGCCGGTTCCGCGACCCGGCCCTCGCCCGAGTCGAGCATCGCCAATGCCTTGTCGACGGCGACACGCACCTCGCCATGGGTGGTGAGCGACACATTGGCGCGGTCTTCCCACGCGGCGTCGATGGTGGCGATGAGCGATGCGGTCATGGGTGGCCTCCCCGGATGTTCAGTATAGCCCCGCCAGGAAAGGCGGAAGCGAGGGCGTCTCATAATCGATAAAATCGGGATGTGAACCCATGCTGCCCGCTTCGGAGCCATTGTTGAGCCAGACGGTCGTCATCCCCAACGCCTTGGCCGGCTTGAGGTTGCGGGCCATGTCCTCGAAAAATATCGCGCGGTCGGGCGCGACATCATGGGCCTCGATCAGGGCCGCATAGCCGGTCGGGTCGGGCTTTGGCAGGTAGCGGCAGGCGTGGATGTCATGGACATGCTCGAAATGCTCGGCGAGGCCCAGCCGCTCCAGCACGCGCGCCGCATAGCCCGCATCGCCATTGGTATAGATGAGGCGGCGCCCCGGCAGCGCCATGATCGCGGCGTTGAGCGCCGGATCGACCCGCAGCCGGTCGAGCGCGATGTCATGGACATGGTCGAGGAAATCGCGCGGATCGACGTCATGATGCTGCATCAGCCCCGCAAGCGTGGTGCCATGATCATGGAACCAGCCCTTCTGCAACGCCCGCGCCTCGTCCCAACTGCAGCCGATCAGCCGCACGATATAGTCCGCCATCCGCACGTCGATCAGCGCGAACAAGTCGGCCTCGGGCGGATAGAGCGTGTTGTCGAGATCGAAGATCCAGGTGTGGATGTGGGCGAGGTCGGTGGCGGTGCAGGGCGTCATGGGGTGGTTATAGCGCGAAAGGGGGCGGGGGTGCGAATGGAACGGGCTCTATGGTGTCTTGGCCGAAGGTTACGAAGGTTACGGGGTGGACAAATTAATCCGCTTTTGGGGGAGAGGGTCGCTGCACCTCCCGTCACTTTGGGGATGGGTTTGATCCTGTCCGATGAGAAAGAGCCTTGGCCTGTGTGTGCGTAAGCACTGGCATGGGTGACGAGGTGTAGGACAGGGGGATGCTAACCTCCTCTCCCTTCCAGGGAGGGGAGAGGGAGGCGCCCGCGATATCGTCGAATGTTCGCTAACCCCAGCCTTACGCCGCGACCAGTTCGAGCGCCTCGCTGGCTTCGACCCAGCTGAGTTCCGCCGCTTCGATGGCGTCTTCCAGCTCGGCCCGGCGCTTCATCAGTTCGGACACGGTCGCGCCCTTTTCCTGCGGGCCTGCCGACGCCGGATCGAACAGGGCCGCATCGATGCGCGACCGGGTGGCGGTGAGGTCGGCGAGTAGCTTTTCGCTCCGCTTCAGCTCCATCTGCAACGCCTTGTAGCGGTCGCGCGCCTCGGCGGCGGCGCGTTTGTCGGCCTTGCGGTCGGCTTTGCTGCCGCCTTCGGGGCGCCCCGAGCTGGGGCCCTTGCCCAATACGAAGTCGGTATAATCCTCCAGCGAGCCGCCATATTCCTGCGCGCGGCCGTCATCGACCAGCACCAGCCGGTCGGCGACCAGCTCGATCATGTGGCGGTCATGGCTGACGATCACCACCGCGCCCGAATAGCTGTTGAGCGCCTGCACCAGCGCCTCGCGGGAGTCGACGTCGAGATGGTTGGTCGGCTCGTCGAGGATGAGGAGATGCGGCGCGTTGCGGGTGATCAGCGCGAGGGCGAGGCGCGCCCGCTCGCCGCCCGACAGGGAGCCGACCTTCTGGATCGCCCGGTCGCCCGAAAAGCCGAAGCGCCCCAGTTGCGCGCGCACGGCGCCCTGGGTGGCGCCTTTCATCTCGCGGGTCATATGTTCGAGCGGGGTGTCGCCGGTGTCCAGCTCCTCCACCTGATACTGGGTGAAATAGCCGACGCTCATCTTGCCGGACGCGTTCATCGCGCCTTCCATGGGCGTTAGCTGCGCGGCGAGCAGGCGGGCGAGCGTGGTCTTGCCATTGCCGTTCTTGCCGAGAAGGGCGATCCGGTCGTCGGGGTCGATGCGCAGGTTCAGGCGCTGCAGGATCGGCGTTTCATTATAGCCGACCGCTGCCATGTCGAGCGTGATCAGCGGCGGGCGCAGCTCCGGCGGATTGGGGAAGGCGAAGGACAGGCTGGGGTCTTCCAGCGCGGCGGCGATGGGCTGCATCCGCGCCAGCGCCTTGGCGCGGGACTGGGCCTGCTTGGCGGTGCTGGCGCGCGCGCTGTTGCGGGCGACATAGTCCTGCAGCTTGGCGCGTTCGGTCGCCTGCTTCTCCCTCGCGGATTCGAGCTGGGCGAGGCGCTCGGCCCGCTGCCGCTCGAACGCGTCATAGCCGCCCGGATAGAGCGTCACCTTGCCGCCCTCAAGGTGGAGGATATGGTCGACGACATTGTTGAGGAGGTCGCGCTCATGGCTGATCACCAGGATGGTGGCGCGATAGTCCTTGAGGAAATTCTCCAGCCACAGCGTCGCTTCGAGGTCGAGATGGTTCGACGGCTCGTCGAGCAGCAGCAGGTCGGGCGCGGAGAACAGCAGCGCGCCCAGCGCCACGCGCATCTTCCAGCCGCCCGAATAGCTGTCGAGCGGGCGGTTCTGCATCTCCTCGTCAAAGCCGAGGCCGACGAGGATGCGCCCCGCGCGGGCGGGGGCGCTATAGGCGTCGATGGCGATCAGCCGCTCGTGAATGTCGCCCAGCCGGTGCGGCTCGTGGCAGGTCTCCGACTCGGCGAGCAGCGCGGCGCGCTCCGTGTCGGCGGCGAGGATGGTCTCGAACGGGGTCGCGGTGCCGCTCGGCGCCTCCTGCGCGATATAGCCCATGCGGGTGCCGCGCGGCATGTCGACGCTGCCGTCGTCGGGATCGATCTGGCCGATGACCGCCTTCATCAGCGTGGACTTGCCCGCGCCGTTGCGGCCGATCAGGCCGACGCGCGCGCGGGGCGGCAGCGAGGCGCTCGCGCGGTCCAGGATCGTGCGCCCGCCCAGGCGAACCGTGATATCGTTGATTGTCAGCATCGCGCGCCGTTAGCACAGTATCGCGCATGTTTGGACGTTTTTTCGGTGCCGCCCCGGCGCGAGTGGCGTAAGGCCGCCGATATGGACTTTCAGGATCTTCTCGTCCGCTATTTCGGACAGGCCGATATCGACCTCGTCGCGCCCGAATCGCTGGAGGCGGGGCTGGAGCGAATCAGGGTCGACTTCGGGCTGGAACGCGACTCCGGGCACCGTTTCGGGCTGTGGACGCTGATGTACATGCTGGGCAATGCGCCGGACCTCGATGTTGCGTTCAAGGACGCGGCGGATCGGGAGGCGGCGCGCGATTTCATGGATATGGTGGATCGGCTGGGATGACGATTTAGGATCAGGATGCCTCAAACCCCGCGATCACCTCGAGAAACGCGCGCCCATAGGCCTCCCGCTTGCGCGCGCCGACACCGGTGATGTGGGTGAGGTCGGCGTCCGAGCGGGGCCTTTTCAGCGCCATTTCGCGCAAGGTGCTGTCGTGGAAGATGACATAGGGCGGCACGCCCGCTTCCTTGGCGAGGTCGCGGCGGCAGGCGCGCAGGGCCTCGAACAGCGGATCGTCGACCGGATTGGCCTCGGCATTGCGGCGGCCGCGCCGGACCTTTGCGGGGGGCAGGACCAGCGATATCGTCTCCTCGCCGCGCAGGAACGGGCGCGCAGCGGGGCCGAGCGTCAGCCCGCCATGCTCGTTCGTCTCCAGCGCGTCGCGCACCATCAGCGCGCGGGCGACAGGCTTGAGCAATGCGGCCTCCTCGCCCTCGACAATGCCGAAGACGGACAGGCGGTCATGCTGGCGCTGGACGATCTTGTCGTTGGACTTGCCGGTGAGCACCGCCTCGATGTGGCCGAGACCGAAACTCTGGCCAGTGCGATAGACCGCCGAGAGCAGTTTTTGCGCGGTCTGGGCGGCGTCGATGCTGGCCGGGGGCGAGAGGCAATTGTCGCAATTGCCGCAGAAGGCCGGCGGAGTTTCGCCGAAATGGCGCAGCAGCACCGCGCGCCGGCACGCCGCCGTCTCGACCAGCGCGCCCAGCGCCGTGATGCGGGTGCGCTCGCCCGGCTGGCGCGCGGGTTCCACTTCGCCGACGCGCTGGCGGGCGCGGGCGAAATCCTCCGCGCCCCATAAGAGCGTCGCCACCGCCGGATCGCCGTCGCGGCCCGCGCGGCCGCTTTCCTGATAATAGCTCTCGATCGACTTGGGCAGGCCGGCATGGACGACGAAGCGGACATCCGGCTTGTCGATGCCCATGCCGAAGGCGACGGTGGCGACCATCACCATTTCCTCGCTGGCGATGAAGGCGGCCTGGTTGCGGGCGCGGATTTCGGGCGGCAGGCCCGCATGATAGGGCAGCACTGGCCGCCCGTTGCGGCTCAGGCTCTCGGCCAGCTTTTCGGTGGCGGCGCGGGTCTGCGCATAGACGATGCCGGGGCCGGGCTGGGCGGCGAGGATATCGCCGACCTGCCGCCCCAGCCCGTCGCGCGGCTGCACGGCATAGCGGATATTGGGCCGGTCGAAGCCGGAGATGACCAGGCCATCGGCGGGAATGCCGAGCTGCGCCAAAATGTCGTGGCGGGTATGGTGATCGGCGGTGGCGGTGAGCGCGAGGCGCGGGACATGGCCGAAGGCGTCGAGCAGCGGCCGCAGCAGGCGATAGTCGGGCCGGAAATCATGGCCCCATTCGGAGACGCAATGCGCCTCGTCGATCGCGAACAGGCAGATGCGGGCGCGCTCGAGCAGGTTGCGGAAGCCCTCGCCGCTCGCCCGCTCCGGCGCCACGTAAAGGAGGTCGAGATCGCCCGCCACCAGCCGGTCCTGCGTCTCGCGCCAGTCTGCGTCGACCGAGGTGAGGCTGGCGGCGCGGATGCCGAGCGCGCGGGCCGAGCGGAGCTGGTCGTGCATCAGCGCGATCAGCGGCGAGACGACCACGCAACAGCCGCCCATCGCCACAGCGGGCAACTGGTAGCAGAGCGACTTGCCCGCGCCGGTCGGCATGATGGCGAGGGTGTTCGCGCCTGCCAGCACCCGGTCGACCACCTGTTCCTGCACGCCGCGATAGGTTTCGAAACCGAAGATGTCGTGGAGGAGGGTGAGGGGGGCTGGGCGCATCGGGCGGCTATAGGGAGGACGTGGTGCGGGGGGAAGGGTGCGCTTGGTGGTTGTACATGCCCACCCGTGCCGTTCGCCCTGAGCGAAGTCGAAGGGCCGATCTGAGCGGAGGCGAAGACGCCTCACTGCGTTCGGCAGGCCCCTTCGACTTCGCTCAGGGCGAACGGGGGCTGGGTGATGGGCCGCCTACCCCTCGATCATATCCAGATACGCCACCACATCATTATCGGTCGCGATGAACAGCCCCTCCTGCACCGCCTCGGGCTGCTGGGCGGCGAGGGTGAGGGCCTCTATCAGTGGCCCGTAGAACAGGGTCGTCGCGCCGCCGCCTTCGACCTCGCCGTCGAGATGATAGAGCCGCACCGAGACGCTGCCGCCGGTCGAGCGCATCAGTCCTCGCCCTCCCGTTTGGCGCCATCGAGGGTGCGCGCCTGCCGGTCAGCATCAGCCTGCTGGACTGTCTTCTCGGCCTTGGACCGGCCGAATTTCGCGCGGTTTTCCGCTGCCTGCTCCTCGGCCTTGGTGCGGGCGCGAGCCTTGCGGGCCATGCGCAGGTTGATGATCTCGGCCATCGGTCAGCTTCCTTCCAGATGCACCGCGAGCCAAACCGTCGCGGGCGCGCTTTGTGTCCATGTCACGCGGTGGCGGACCCCGGCGGGGATCAGTGCCATATCGCCCGGCCGCAATTCGCGCTCCCCTTCGCCGTCGACCCACAACCGCGCGGCCCCCGCGAGCAGCAGCACCCATTCGTCATGGTCCTGATCATGGGGCGCATCCACCGGCGTCGTCTGTCCCTGCGACACGATCCGCTCGATCCGCACGCCGGGCCGCTCCAGCAGCAGGGTGAAGACCTCGGCGGCGGTCGCATCGGGCAGGTCGGTGAGGATGTTGGTCATTGTTCGACCATTATCGCAAAGCCGCGCCCCACGCACCTCTTGCATCCGGGCGGCCGACGGCGCATTTGCACCGCCCATGGATATGTCCGCGCATCGACGCATGGCCAGTCGCCCGGCAAGCCCTGCGAGCATCGCCCGCTGGCTGTTCGTGGTGGCGGGGCTGATCCTCCTCATGGTCGGTATCGGCGGCATCACGCGGCTGACCGAATCGGGCCTGTCGATCACCGAGTGGAAGCCGGTGACGGGCGCGATCCCGCCGCTGACCCATGCGGCATGGCAGGCCGAGTTCGACGCCTACCGGCACAGCTCCCAATATGTGCTGATGAACAAGGGCATGACCCTGGCCGCATTCAAGCACATCTATTTCTGGGAATATCTGCACCGGCTGATCGGGCGCCTGATCGGCCTTGCCTATGCGGTGCCGATGCTGTGGTTCTTTGTGCGCGGCGCGGTGCCGCGCGGCTATGGACCCCGGCTTGTGGTGCTGTTGCTGCTGGGCGGGGCGCAGGGCGCGATCGGCTGGCTGATGGTGAGGAGCGGCCTTGTCGACCGCGTCAATGTGGAGCCGGCGATGCTGGCCGCGCATCTCGGCATGGCGCTCCTGCTGATGGGCGCGGTGGTGTGGACGGCCTGCGACATGGCGGTGCTGAGCCGCAATCCGGCGGCGGGGCCCGGGCGGCTGACGCTGCCGGGAGGGCTCGCGCTGGTGGTGCTGTTCGTCCAGATCCTGCTGGGCGCGATCACCGCGGGACTGCGGGCGGGCTCCGTCTCCAACACATGGCCGCTGATGAACGACCGCTTCGTGCCCGAGGGCATCCAATGGTGGGGATCGTTGGCGCGGACGATCACCAGCGACCCCTATCTCATCCATTTTGTCCATCGCTGGTGGGCATGGGGCGCTGTGATCGCGGTCATCCTGATGGCCCGGGGCCTCCGAGCCAAAGGGGTGGGGGGTCTTTCCTTCGTCCTGCTGGCCTGCGTCGTTCTCCAGATTCTGCTCGGCATCGCGACGGTGGTGACGGGGGTCGCGCTGCCGATCGCCGTGGCGCATCAGGTCGTCGGCGCGACGCTGCTTGGCTTGGCCGTGGCGGGCGCACACCGGCTGGGCGCGCGATGAGCGAGGTGGTCATCGTCTATGCGCTCTTCGGCAGCCGGGAGGCGGCCGAGCGGGCGGCGCGCGATGCCGTCGACAGCCGGCTTGCCGCCTGCGCCAACATGCTCGCGCCCTGCCGGTCCTTCTATATCTGGGAGGGCACGCGGACCGAGGAGGACGAAATCCCGGTCCTGTTCAAGACCAATGTCGACCGCCGCGATACCCTGATGGCGCGGATCGCCGAGGGCCACGACTATGCCATACCGGCCATATTGAGCTGGCCGGTGGATGCCGCCCCGGACTATGCCCGCTGGGTGTTCGAGGCCACGCAGGTATTCTGATACCTTCCGGCAAAAGCGCCGTTTCTCTTGACTCAAGCGCATATTTACACGAAAGGGCTCGCATTGGCGGCGTCATGTCTGGCGCCGCTTTGCTGTTTTCGCCGCTACCGATTCGGTGGCGCGCGGTACGTGAGGGAGTAAACGAGCCATGAAGGCGCTCATGAAGACGACCAAGTCGGCGACGCCGGCAACGGTCGAGAAGAAGTGGCTGCTGATCGACGCCGAGGGTCTCGTCGTCGGCCGTGCCGCCTCGATCATCGCCAGCATCCTGCGCGGCAAGCACAAGCCGAGCTACACCCCGCATGTCGATTGCGGTGACAATGTCATCGTGATCAACGCGGACAAGGTGAAGTTCACCGGCAAGAAGATGACCGACAAGGTCTATTACAAGCACACCGGCTATGCCGGCGGCATCAAGGAAACGACGCCCGCCAAGATCCTGGACGGCCGCTTTCCCGAGCGCGTGCTGGAAAAGGCGATCGAGCGCATGATCCCGCGCGGACCGCTGGGCCGCGACCAGATGCGCAACCTGCGCGTCTTCGCCGGCACCGAGCATCCCCATGAAGCGCAGCACCCCGAAGTGCTCGACATCGCCTCGCGCAACCGCAAGAACAAGGTGGGTGCATAATGTCCGATACCGATAACCGCCAGTCGCTCGCCGATCTGGGTGCCATTGCCGCATCAGCTGGCACCACTCCGAACTTTGGGGTGGAGCTTCCCGCATCAGAGAGTCCTGTTCAGATCACTTCCGCCCCCCCCGCGCCGCTGCGTCAGCAGGAGATCGACCCGCAGGGCCGTGCTTATGCGACCGGCCGCCGCAAGGATGCCGTCGCCCGCGTCTGGATCAAGCCCGGCAGCGGCAAGATCATCGTCAACGGCCGCGACCAGGAAATCTATTTTGCCCGGCCGACGCTACGTCTGGTTCTCAACCAGCCGTTCACCGTCACCGAGCGTACCGGCCAATATGACGTGATCGCCACCGTCAAGGGCGGCGGTCTTTCGGGCCAGGCCGGTGCGGTCAAGCACGGCATCTCGCAGGCGCTCACCAAATATGAGCCCGCCCTGCGCAGCGCGGTCAAGGCCGAGGGTTTCCTGACCCGCGACAGCCGCACCGTGGAACGCAAGAAATACGGCAAGGCCAAGGCGCGCAAGAGCTTCCAGTTCTCCAAGCGTTAAGCTCGATCCACATCGAACACCGAAAAGGGGCCTTCACCGGCCCCTTTTTTGTGCCCGCCGCCGATCGAAGGCGCTATGACAGGTCGAGATCGAGCTGGATGGCTCCAGGACCTGATGACTTGACGTGGGATCACACCCATCCGTTCGTGTCGAGCGAAGTCGAGACATCCTGCGCGTCCGCCCTGCGGGCAGTCGAAGGGCTCGACACGAACGGGTCCGTTTGAAGTCATCAAGGTCCAGCATGAAGCGGGCTGCAAAGGGGACGTGGTGATGCGCATTGGAGGGTTGGGCCGCATCTGGGCGGCATGCGCTTCGCTGATCGCCTTGGCCATGCTGTCTGCCTGCGGCGGCGGCAGCAGTAATATAGCCTCGACGCCGACACCTGTTCCCAGCCCTGCGCCCGCACCCACGCCGACCCCCACCGTCAATTACAACACCGCCGAATATCAGGCCTCGACCGGCGCGAATTTCCACGGCGCCATTACCGCCTATCAGGCCGGCGCCAGCGGCGCGGGCATCACGGTCGGCGTGATCGACAGCGGGATCAGCGACCCGACCGGCGAATTGACCGGACGGATCAGTGCCGCATCGCGCGACTTTGCGGGTAACAGCAGCATAGCGGACGTCGATGGCCATGGCACCGCCGTCACCATGGCGCTGGCCGCGGGGCGCAATGATCGTGCGATTTTGGGCGTTGCCTGGAATGCGACGGTGCTTGCGCTGCGGACCGATTCGACCAGCGGCTGCACGAGCGGCACCGCGCGCTGCTTTTCGAGCACCGCCATCGCCAATGCCCTCGATCATGCGGTCGCCAGCGGCGCGCGCGTGGTCAACATTTCGCTCGGCGGGCAGACGGCGCCGAACCTGCTGCGGCAGGCGGTGAACCGGGCGACGGCGGCCGGAACCATCATCGTGGTCGCGGCGGGCAATGACAGCACGGCCGCGCCCGACCCGCTGGCGCAATCGCTCGCCGATCCGACCATCAGCCACGGCCTTGTCCTCATCGCCGCTGCGGTTGACCAGAACAATGCCCACGCTTCCTTTTCCGATGGCGCTCAAGGATTCGAGAGCACGACCCTCTCGGCCCTTGGTGTCGGGGTGAGGACGCTCGACCAGAATGGCGCGCTGTCCTCCTGGTCCGGCACGTCCCTTTCCGCGCCGCTGGTGTCCGGCGCGATCGCGCTGATGGCGCAGGCCTTTCCCAATTTGACGAGCGCGCAGATCGTCCAGCTCCTGCTCAGCAGCACGACCGATGCGGGCGCGACCGGCGCGGATGCTGTGTTCGGCGTCGGCATCCTCAATATCGCCAAGGCTTTCGCGCCGCAGGGATCGCTCAACCTCGCCGGCAGCACGACGCCCGTGTCGCTCGGCAGCATCACAAGCCTCTCGTCGGCCATGGGCGACGCGGCGCTGACCGGCCAGTCGATCGCGGGCCTGGTGACGGACAGCTATGGCCGCGCCTATAGCGTCGATCTGGGCGCCGGGCTGCGCGGGACAGTGCCGGGCCTGCGTCTGGCGCCCAGCCTTCGGACCGGCATCCGCAACTTGTCGATCGGGGCGAAGAATGCGCGGATCGCGCTGTCGCTGGCGCCGGGCGTTGGCGACGGCGTGGACATGGGCCGTCTCACCCTGAGCGAAGGGCAGGCGCGCGGCGCCCGTCTGCTGGCGGCCCGGATCGCGGCCCGGATCGCGCCCGGCACCGATATCGCGCTCGGCCTGGCGACCGGGGCGGCGCCGCTCGGCGCGATGCTGGATGCGGTGGACCAGGCACCGTTCCTGATCGCGCGCGAGGATGCCGTGGTGACCGCCGAGTTCCGGGCCGACCGGGCGCTCCATGTCCGGCAGGCGCTCGGCCATGGGCTCAGCCTGTTCGCGGCCGCGGAGCAGGGCCGGATCGCCCAGGATCGCCGGGTGACCTTCGATGCGCCCGCCGGCCTCACCGGCAGCGACCATTATGATGCCTATGGGCTCGGGCTGACCTGGGTGCGCGGCCCGCTCGGCCTGTCGGCGAGTGCGACCCGCATTGCCGAGGCGGGCAGTGCGCTGGGCGCGCGCTTCGCTCCGATCTTCGGCGCTCAATCGGCCGCGACGACCATGGCTGTGCTGTCGGCGCGGCTGATGCCCGGCGGCGGCTGGACCCTTGCGGGCGAGTGGCGGCGGGGCTGGACCCATGCAGCGGCGGGCGGAGCGCTGCGGGACGGCGGATCGCTGACCAGCCAGGCATGGTCGATCGAGGCGGGGCGGGCGGGGCTGTTCGACCGGCTGGACCGGCTATCGTTCGGCATCGCCCGGCCGCTGCGCGTTATCGCCAGCGATTTTCGCCTGGCCCTGCCGGTCGCCTATGACTATGCCAGCGCCACCGCGACCGATGGCATACGGACGCTCGACCTGGTGCCGCGCGGCCGGGAACAGGATATGGAGCTGGCCTATGCGCGACCGCTCGGGGCCGGCTGGCTGACCGTCAATCTTTATCGGCGGGAGCAGGCGGACAATATCGCATCCTGGCCCGACGACATCGGCGGCGCGATGCGCTTTGAACTGAGCTTCTGACGCGCTCAGCTTCGCCGGGGCGGGGTGTACCAGATGGGCGAGGACCAGGCGCGCCCCTGGATGGTCGCCGGTACGGCCGTTGAAATGGGCAGGCCATTCGTGGAAGGCAGGGCGGGGTGGTTCGAGCCCTTCGACTGCCTGCCAAGGCAGGCGCTCAGGATAAACTTCAGCCTCGGGCTGAAGTCGAGAACTGCTTTGTGCAAACTGCTTTGTGCAAGGTGTCTCGACTTCGCTCGACACGAACGGCTAGACGGGGATGAATCGGTCCGGATGATCTTGCCCTAGAGAGCGAAGTTGGAGAACGAACAGATACTGATCCTGTCCTGCCCCGACCGGCCCGGCTTGACGGCGGAAGTGGCCGGGGCGATCGCGGGCCTGGGCGGTAATATCGTCGAGGCGGCGCAGTTCAACGATACCGAAACCGGCCGCTTCTTCATGCGGATCCGCTTCGTGATCGCGGGCGCTGTGTGTGCGGCCTTGCGCGAACGGCTCGATGCGCTGGCCCGGGAGCGCGCGATGACATGGGCCTTGCGAGCCTCCGACTGGCGCCACAAGGTGCTGATCCTGGTCTCGAAATTCGATCACTGCCTCGGCGATCTGCTCTATCGCCAGCGCATTGGCGAGTTGAAGATGGACGTGGTCGGCATCGTGTCGAACCATCCGCGCGAATCGATCGGCACGCCCGATCTGGGCGATATCCCGTTTCACCACCTGCCCGTGACCAGCGCCTCCAAACCGGAGCAGGAAGGCAGGATCAAGGCCATCGTCGCGGCCAGTGGCGCCGAGCTGGTCGTTCTGGCGCGCTATATGCAGATCCTGTCCGATGATCTCGCCAGCTTCCTTGCCGGGCGCTGCGTCAACATCCATCATAGTTTCCTGCCCGGTTTCAAGGGCGCCAGGCCCTATCATCAGGCCCATGCCCGGGGCGTCAAGATGATCGGCGCGACGGCGCACTATGTGACCGCCGATCTGGATGACGGGCCGATCATCCATCAGGATGTGGAAGCGATCACCCATGCCGACAGTCCGGACGATCTGGTGCGCAAGGGCCGCGACATCGAGCGGCGCGTCCTCGCGACGGCGGTGCGCTATCATCTGGAGGACCGCATCCTGCTCAACGGGGCCAAGACGGTGGTGTTCACGCGCTAAGGGGATCTCAACCACAGCCCTTTAAAGTCCGGTCGTGATACGTACATCGGGACGCACGAAATGCGCATGGCAACAGACAGATGACTTCAGGAACATTGGGGGCACCGGCCTCGCCCGCCGAATCCGTTCTCACCCGCCGCACGCTGCTCGCGGGCGCCCTCGGCTTGGGTGCCGGCATGTTGCTGCCGCGCGTCGCCCGTGCGGCTGCCCCGGCAACCATCGATCACACCCATGTTTCCGCGCTGAGGGCGGCCTTCGACCGGCTCGGCGCCCGCATCCCCTACCGCGACCGGGCCGTGCTGGTCGACTTCGCCATGCCATCAGCCGCGCCGCGCCTCTATCTCATCGATCTCCTGGCGGGCACATCGCGGACCCTCGCCGTGGCCCATGGCCGTGGATCGGACCCAGCCAATAGCGGGTGGCTGCAGCATTTCAGCAATGTGCCGGGCTCCGAGGCGAGTTCGCGGGGCGCCTATCTGAGCGGCGATCTCTATGACGGCGCGCACGGCCGATCGCAGCGGCTGATCGGGCTCGACCGGAGCAATGACAGGGCGCTTGAACGGGCGATCGTCATCCATTCGGCCTGGTACGCCGAACCGGACATGATCGCCGCCCGGGGCAGGCTCGGCCGCAGCGAGGGCTGCTTCACGGTGAGCAGCGCGTCGCTGCCGCTGTTGCTCGGGACGCTGGGGCCGGGCCGCCTGCTCTTGGCCGACCGCTTCGACGGCTGATCAGGGGCGCAGCACCCAGCCGCCATCGACATGGAGCGTCTGGCCCGTGATCCAGTCGCCCGCCGGTGAGCAGAGCAGCAGCAGCGCGCCGACCAGCTCGTCCGGTGCACCCTGCGCGCGGGTGCACACCGACGCGGCGAGGAACTGGGCAAAGGGCGAGTCCGGCGGCACCAGCGCGCTGCCAGCCTCGCTGGTTACATTGCCGGGCGCGATCGCGTTGACGTTGATTTTCTCGCGGCCGAGCTGCTTTGCCATGGCCACGGTCAGGCCGGTGAGCGCCAGCTTGCTCACGCCGTAGAGCCCCAAGGCGGGGAAGGCGCCGCCCGATACCTGGTTGACGATCCGGCCACCACCGCGCGCGCGCATCGACGGGATCACCGCCTGCGCACAGATGAGTGCGCCCGTCACATTGACGGTCATCAGCCGGTTCCAGTCCGCGAGCGGAATATTTGCGGCTTGCGCGGCTCCCACTTCGACCATCAGTGCGGCATTGTTCACCAGAATGTCGATGCCGCCGAAGGTGTCGATGCCGGCCTTGGCCATGGCTGCGACCAGATCGGGATCGGTGATGTCGACGCCGACGGATATGGCCTTGCCGCCCGCGGCCACGATCTCATCCGCGACCGCCTTGGCACCCTCGGCATTGAGATCGGCGACGACGACCGAGGCGCCCGCACCGGCGAGGCCCAACGCACAGGCGCGGCCGATGCGGTTGCCGCGCCCCCGGGCGACGATGTTTCCCTTGAGCTGAAGTCGGAACTGGGCGTCACCCGGATCGACGGGGTCACGGCGCTCAACACCTTTCGCACCGGCAGCCCGATACTGAATGGCCTCAACATCAAGCAGGGCGGGGCGCGCTACACATGGGACGGCCAGAGTGCCTATGGCATGATCGAGCGGTCCGACCAAGCCGGCAAGATGACGATCGGCTGGCGGAACGGGGGCAGGTGGGCCGCCATGCCCCCCTCGGGGCAGCGGCCCGCGCTGGTCGATTGGGCCACGCCCACCGGATCATTTGTCGAGCTTGGCGATCACCTCGGCACCGACAAACGCGGCATTGTCGCACCATTCGCTGCGGGTTTTGCCCTCGACCATTATGCCGGTGCCGGTCACGCCCAGTTCGCGATAGCGGCCGATCCGGTCGATAAGCATCGGGGGCGTCCATTTCTCGTCCGGTGCGGTGGTGCTGCCCAGCACGATCTCGGGCATGTCCGCGCGGCCGACTTTTTCGCAATGATCCTTCATATAGGCGATACCCGCGATCAGATCGTCCTCGCCTTCCATTGCTGCCGTGCGCGTGGTGTTGGCGTTGACGCCGCCCGAGGTCGTGAAGAACGGGTTCCATCCGTCGCCCAATTCCACCACGCGGCGAATGGCGCGCTTGGCGTTGCCGCCGATATAGATGGGTACGCGTTTCTGGACGGGCCCCGGAATGATCCGATTGCCGAACGCATTGTAGCCGGTGCCGGTGAATTCGAACTCCTCGCCCGTGAGCGACACCCGGAGCGCCTGCATATATTCGTCCATCAGCTCGTTGCGTTGCTCGAAATCGACGCCGAGCGCGCGATATTCGCCCTTGAGATAGCCCGCGCCGACGCTGAGCGTCACGCGGCCGTTCGAGTAGCGGTCAAGCGTCGCCACATCGCGTGCGACGATGAACGGGTTGCGATAAGGCAGGACGAGAATGCCGGTCTGTAGCCGCAGCTTCGTCGTATGGGCGGCGAGCAGGGCCAGCATGACGAAGGGCGCCTGCGCATAATGACCGCCTGAGTCCAGCCAGCGGCCGGTGGGGCAGGGATGGTCCGTCACGAGGCCGGCGTTGAAGCCGGCGCGCTCGGCCGCGGCGCCCACTTCGGCGACCGCTTCCATAGTGTCGAACTCGCCGGGCGGATCGATATGGTCGAACGGCAATAGAACATTGATCTTCATGCTTGATCCTTTCCTCGTGACGGCGGACTTGCGTGCTCAGCCCTGCGGCGATGGCACTTCCACCAAAACCCATTTGCCAGCCCGGTCGCGCACCCAGCCGGCCGATGCCCAGGAGCCGCCGTCCACCGGCAGGACGATGCCCGTCACATAGCTGCTCATCGGCGATGCCAGATATAGCGCCGCCTGACCGCATTCGACGTCTACGCCCGGCCGTTGCAGCGGGATGCGGCGACTGGTCGCGTCTTGCGCTTCGGGCGAGAACTGTATCCATTTGGACGGATCGACCGGCCCGGTCGCATTGCCCCGCATGCCCGGCGTCACGGTGAAGTCGGGCGCGATCACATTGACGCGGATGCCATGCTCGCCCAGTTCCAGCGCCATCGTCCGGGTGAAATTGTTCATGCCCGCCTTGCACGCGGCATAGACCGCATAGCCGGGCGCGGCGCGCGAACCCTCGATGCTGCTCACATTGATGATCGTGCCGCCCCGGCCGCCCTCGATCATCACCGGCACTGCCGCCGACGTGGCCGCCAGCATGCTGACGAGGTTGAGGTCGATATGCTTGCGCCACGACCGTTCGGACTGTTCGATGAAGTCGCGCCGGCCGACACCGCCGGCATTGTTGACGAGGATGTCGATGCGCCCGAATTCGGCCGTGGCGCTGTCGACCATCGTGCGGATCTGGCCGGTGTCCATGACATCGGTCGGCACGGGAAGCGCCCTGCGGTCCAGCGCGCGCACTTCGGCGGCGACCGCCTCGCAGCGTTCGGGCACGATGTCGGCGATGACGATGTCGGCACCCGCCCCGGCAAGGGCGAGCGCGATGGCGCGGCCGATGCCCCCGCCCCCCCCTGTTATGATGGCGACCTGATCGGTGAGCAGGGAATTGCCCGGCTGTGTCATCATGCTCTCCTCATCCGCCATCCAATGGGGGTAGCGCGAAAGGCCTGTCAATCGACGCCGCTGTCGGAATAGGCCTGATATCGGCGGGGCGATGGCAGGGATCATAGCCTGCCCTGATCAGTGCTCCTGCGAAAGCAGGAGCCCAGTGTAATCCGGCATGCCCTGTTGCCCTGGACTCCTGCTTTCGCAGGAGAACGATTCCATATCAACGGGAGAGGACTTAGAACGGTCCGGCAACGCCACGTGCAATCGCCTGGCTGAGGCTGTCCGGCTCGTCCACGTCGAACCCCAGGCCTTCCCTCCGAATGATGGCGGCGTCGGGCATGGCGGCCTGGTGCGCGGCGAAGCTATCAGGACCGAAGGCGGGCGCAAAGGGCCGGTCGTCGGCGATGGCGACGGCATTGGTCCCGGTTCCGGACAGGTCCGGCGCGATTGCCGCGCCGCTGGCCATGGCGGCGTCGAGCAGGGCTGCAATGTCTCCGGCCGTCAGCAGCGGCAGGTCGGCATGGACAATCAGCGTCGGCGCGCCGGGGAACTGGGCGCGCGCGGCGGCCAGTTCCGCATTGAGGCCGTGCCCGCCGTCCGCGATCCAGCCGTCGGGCGCGAAGGGCGGGCGCTCCGGCGAGAGCATGGCGATATGGTCGATCGACGCAGCGGCAGCCAGCGCGCCCAGCACATGGCGCGCCATGGCGGCGACCAGATCGGTGCGCTCGGCGGGCGAGAGGCGCTCCGCCAGACGTGTCTTGCAGTCCCGCCCGTAATTGACGGGGACGATGGCGGTCCAGTTCATGCGGCGCGCAATCGCTCGGCCAGGGTGATGGCGGCGCGCGCGACCCGTATCCGGTCGTCGAGGTTCTGCATCAGGGTCGCGGTCGCGCTGGCCGGAAGGCCGGGTGGTGGCGGGTCGCTGTCGTCGTGCAGCATGGCGTCCAGCAGCGGCGCGTAATGGGCGGCGATGGCGGCATTGTCCGGCGCTACGCCCAACTCGGCCATGAGCTTGGCGGTCGGTCCCTTGACCGCCGTGCCGCCCACGATCGGCGAGATGGCGATCATAGGCGCTTTGGTCTCCTTGAGCGCGCGCGCGATCTCGGCGACGGCAAGGATGGGGTCTATCGACAGATAGGGGTTGGAGGGGGCCAGGAAGACGGCATCGGCGGAGAGGATTGCCTCGCAGACGCCGGGCGCTGCCCGTGCGGTTTCAGCCCCGGCAAATCGGACGGCGCTGACGGCGGGCTTGCACTGGCGCTCCACGAAATAGCGCTGGAACTCCAATGGCCCCTCATCGGTGTCGAGATGGGTGGCGACCGGATCATCGCTCATCGGCAGAACCTTTGTCGCGATGCCCCAGCGGGCCGCGAACCCCGCCGTGATGGCCGACAGGGATTCACCCTGCGCCAGCATGTCGGAGCGCAGCACATGCAAGGCAAGGTCGCCATCGCCCAGCCGGAACCAGTCCGGCCCGCCCAGCGAGCGCAGCGCCTCGAGAAAGCTCCAGCTCTCGCCCTCGCGGCCCCACCCCTGCGCCGCGTTGGCCTTGCCGGACAGGGTATAGAGCAGCGTGTCGATATCGGGCGAGATGGTGAGGCCGAGATGGCGGAAATCGTCGCCGGTATTGACGATGGCGACAAGCTCGTCGACCAGCCCGCAGCGCTCCAGCCCGAGTACGAACTTGGCCCCGCCGACCCCGCCTGTCAGGACCGCAACCTTCATTGGAACAGATCCTCTCCCAGTGGGCGAACCAGGCGCGCGGCGGGAATATCCTCGTCCGGCAGCAGGCAGCCGCGCACCAGCACCACGGGCAGGCCTTCGGCTGCCTCCCCCATGGCAAGCCCCGCCGCCGACGCAAGCAGGTCGCCATAGGCGATCTGGGTCACCTGCAATGGCCGGCCGTCGCGGTCGAGGCCGCCGCGCTTGTCATGGATCGCGGGCAGGCCGGCCGAACCGATCGCGACATTGACCACGCCGTTGCGCCACGGACGGCCAAAGCTGTCGGACAGGACGATGCCGAGCTTCACGCCGAGCCGCGCCTGGATGGCATCACGCAGGCCGGCCGCCGAGGCGTCGGGGTCTTTCGGAAGGAGCAGTACGCTGTCCGGCTGGGCGGTGCCGATGTTCGAGGCGTCGATGCCTGCATTGGCCATGACGAGCCCCAGCCGGTGGCGGGTGATCAGGACATTGGGTGCGGCCCGGACCACCTGGGTTGATTCGGCGAGCACCAGTTCGACAAGACGGGGGTCCTTGCCAATCGCCCCCGCGATTTCGATGGCGCGGGCGCCCGGCGTGACCGTGGACAAGGCCACGCGCTGCCCCTCTGCCTTTGACACGATCTTCTGTGTTACGACCAGTATATCGCCCGTTTCCGGGGCCAGCGGCGCCAGCGCACGGCCCAAGAGCGCGCCCAGATCATCGCCGGACGCGATTTCTCCGATTCCCGGGACCGGCAGGATGTGAATCATTGAACTGCTCTCCAATAAGCGCCAAGTCAGTTCCAACGAAACCGGGAGTGGAACGGACATTGCGCTATCCCCATAGACATCAAGATGTCGCCGCGTCAGTCCCTTTGGACTCTGGCTTGCGGCGCCATCTCCTGCATGCGCCGCTTGAGCCTTTGCTGGCCGAGGCGCGGTCATTGCGCGATGCCGGCCATGGCAGGTTGCAGTCCTTTTCCCCCAAGGTGTTCATCCCGCTGACGAAGCTGTGCCGGGACTATTGCCATTACTGCACCTTTTCGCGCCCGCAAGACCGGGGCGAGGCCGCGTATTTGACGCCCGATGAAGTGCTGGCGATCGCACGCGAAGGCAAGGCGATGGGCTGCACCGAGGCGCTGTTCACCCTGGGCGACAAGCCGGAATTGCGCCATCCCGCCGCTCGCGCTGCGCTCGATGCGATGGGCCAGCCCTCGACCAATGCCTATCTGGCGGAGATGTGCGCGCTGGTGCTGCGCGAGACCGGGCTGCTGCCGCACGTCAATGCCGGGGTCATGGACCGGGACGAGATGCTGGCGCTGCGGGCTGTTTCGGCCTCGCAGGGGCTGATGCTGGAGACGGTTTCGGACCGGCTGGGCGAGAAGGGCGGGGCGCACTACCGCTCGCCCGACAAGGTACCGGCGGTCCGGCTGGAGAATATCCGGCTGGCGGGCGAGTTGGCGATCCCGTTCACCAGCGGCATATTGATCGGCATTGGCGAGACGCGCGAGGAGCGGCTGGACGCCCTGTTCGCGCTGCGCGATCTCAACACCGAATATGGCCATATCCAGGAGATCATCGTCCAGAATTTCCGGGCCAAGGACCGCACGCCGATGGCAGACGCGGCCGAGCCGGATCTGGACGACCTGCTCTGGACGATTGCCGCTGCCCGCCTGATTCTCGGCCCTGCGATGAACATCCAGGCGCCGCCCAATCTGTCCAGCGCCGATTTCCCGCGTCTGATGGATGCCGGGATCAACGATTGGGGCGGCGTGTCGCCCGTCACGCCCGATCATGTGAATCCCGAGGCGCCCTGGCCGGAACTCAACGCACTGGAAAAGGGCACGGCGGAACGCGGCCGGGTGCTGGTGCGGCGCCTGCCGATCTATCCCGCGCAGATCGCGGAGGGCACACGCTGGCTGGATGCCGCGGTCATGCCGGCGGTCAGGCGGCTTAGCGACGCCCATGGCTGGGGCCGCGACGACGGCTGGTGCACCGGCGGGCTTATGCCGCCGCCCTTGCCGCGCGTGCCGGGCGATGCCCTTGGCGACCCGGCCGTTGCGCGCGCCCTGGATGCGGTGCTGAGCGGCGATGCGCCCGCGCCCGAGACGCTGGTGGCGCTGTTTTCCGCGCGGGGCGACGATGTCGAGCGCGTCTGCGCGGCAGCGGATGATCTGCGCCGGAAGATCGTCGGCGAGGCGATCGGCTATGTCGTCAACCGCAACATCAATTATACCAATATGTGCACCTATAGCTGCGGTTTCTGTGCCTTTTCCAAGGGGCGCACGCATGAGGATCTGCGCGGCAAGCCCTATGATCTCGACCATGAGGAGATCGCCCGGCGGGTGAAGGAGGCGGTTGCGCGCGGCGCCAGCGAGGTCTGCCTGCAGGGCGGCATCCACCCGAGCTACACCGGCCAGACCTATATCGACATCCTGCGCACGGTGAAGGCGGCTGAGCCCGGCGTGCATGTCCACGCCTTCTCGCCGCTGGAGATCACCCATGGCGCCGGGACGCTGGGGCTGAGCCTGCGCGACTATCTGACGATGCTGAAAGGCGAGGGGCTGGGCACGCTGCCGGGGACTGCCGCCGAGATACTCCACGACGAGGTGCGCGACATCATCTGCCCGGACAAGCTGACGGCGCAGGAATGGCTGACCGTGGTCGGGACGGCGCATGAGGTTGGCCTCAGGACCACCTCGACGATCATGTTCGGCCATGTCGACGGGCCGGGGCACTGGGCGCGGCATCTCCTTAGCATCCGCGAGTTGCAGGCCCGCACCGGCGGCTTCACCGAATTCGTGCCGCTGCCCTTCGTCCATATGGAGGCGCCGATCTCCAGGAGAGGGCTCACCCGGGTCGGCCCGACCTTTCGCGAGGTGCGCCTGATGCACGCTATTGCGCGGCTCGCGCTCCATCCGCTCATCACCAATATCCAGGTGTCGTGGACCAAGCTGGGGCCGCGTGGTGCTGGCATCTGCCTGGCGGGCGGGGCCAATGACCTGGGCGGTACGCTGATGAACGAGAGCATCAGCCGCGCGGCGGGCAGCGCCCATGGCCAGGAGTTTCCGCCCGACGCGATGGAGACTCTGATCGAATCGCTGGGCCGGGTTGCTGCCCCTCGCACGACGCTTTATGGGACCGCCGATCCCGCCCAGATCGCCCGTGCGCGCGTCGCCGAGCCGCTGGCCCCCGTCATTCAGACGCCGCCCGTGAAGCTGCGCAAGAAGTTGGAGTTGCAAGCATGACCGTCGAGATCGCGCCCACCAACATTGCCGTTCTCGGCGGAGCGGGCAAGGAGGGCAGTGGCCTGGCGCTGCGCTGGGCTCATGTCGGCCACAAGGTGATCATCGGCAGCCGTTCGGCTGAGCGCGCGGCTGAAGCCGCGCAGGAAATCAACGATATGCTGGGCCGCGAAGCCGCATCCGGCGCGGCCAATCTCGCCGCCGCCGAAGCGGCCGAGATCGTGGTGCTGGCGGTGCCCTTTTCGGCGCAGCGGGCGCTGGCCGAGGAGGTGCGCGGCGCGCTGGCGGGCAAGATCCTGATCGACGTGACCGTACCGCTCGTCCCGCCCAAGGTGAGCCGGGTGCAGTTGCCGGGCGGCGGATCGGCGGTGGAGGCGATCCAGACGATGCTGGGCGCTGATGTGCGGGTCGTCTCGGCGTTCCAGAATATCTCGGCGCATCACCTG
>Ga0207676_10000772_pt1 | contig 24971 bp, 30 predicted proteins | sample KBSSwiS72_FD_184307 | JGI IMG/M metagenome (GOLD analysis project Ga0207676, IMG submission 184307) | Switchgrass rhizosphere microbial communities from Kellogg Biological Station, Michigan, USA - KBS Switchgrass S7-2 (SPAdes) (version 2) | ecosystem: Host-associated > Plants > Roots >...
CCGCGTCCAGCGTTGCACGAAGCGGTCGAGGTACGCGCTCCGCAGCTCGGACGTGAGACCGGCCCGTCGGAGGAACGCATCCTTCGACGTGTCGACCTCCAGGGGCGGCGCCCCCGGCCGAACGGCCAGGAGCCCGATCCCGAGCACGGCGCCGCCTCCGAGCGCGGCTGCGGCCAGTCGGAACGCCTCTCGCCTGTCATGCCGCCAGGCGAGGACGGCCGCGACGAGCAGGATCGCGAGGCACAGCAGGAGGAACTGGGGATGCGCCAGGCCGCCCCCCGCGAGCACGAACACAGCCAGGACGGCCGCCCGGCGTCTCGGATCGTCCAGCAGCGCGCCCGCCGCGAGGAACGCCGCCGCCGTGATCAGGTTCGCGACGTACCCGGCCGCGAGGTGGACCGCGAACGTGCCCGCCAGCAGCCCCGCGAGCGTCCACCCGCCGGCGGTCGTTCGGCGGCGGACGAGGGCCGCGGCCGCGAGACCGACCGCCACCCCGAGCGCGACCTCGAGGGCCGCGGTCGCCTGCACGACCGAGAGTCCCAGCGTCCCCTCCAGGACCAGCGACAGCGCCGGCGCTCCGGGCCGATACGCGATCGCGGACAGCCCTTCGACGCCGGCGAGCCGGGACCACCACAGGTAGACCGGGGCGTCCGGACCCACCGGGAACGCCGCGCCCCTTGCGACGAACGGCCAGAGGAACCACGTGAACAGGACGAGGGCGAGGCCCGAGATCAGGAACGTGTCGGTCCTGTTCGCCCCTCGGCTCGCCCCTCGACGCGCCCTCACGTCCGTGACGCTACCCCTGCGCGTTGAACGAGCCGGTCGCGTCGACCACGACGTTCGAACCGGCCGACAGACCCGTGCAGTTGAACGCGCCCGAGATCTGGCTGCCGGACGCGAGCCCGATGGTCACCGTGCACTCGCCGGTCGAGGAGATGAAGGCCGTGATCGCCCCTTTGTCCTGCACGGTGATCGTGAGCGAGAGGCTGGGAGAGGTCGGCTCCGTCCCGGTGAAGCTGATCCCGCCGAGCCCTACCGTGGTCGCGTCGTTGCCGCCGGCCGTCCACACGAGCGCCATCCCGCCCGGCGGCGGCGCGTAGACGGTCGACACGAGGTTCGCGAGCGTCTTGCTCGTGCGGATGTCGCCGGTCAGGGTGAACGCCGCCTGGCCGCTCGAGACCTTGCCGGTCGCCACCCCGGCCGTCGTGGTCGGGAGGCTGCTCGTCGTCCCCCTCGCGGCGCTTGTCTCGGCGGTCGGTCCGGTCGCGCCCGTCGGCTGGAACGCCGACGTCGGCTCGACCACGGTGGTGGGCTCGTCCTTGCTGCACGCGCCCAGGAACGCGAGCGGTACCAGGAGCGCCATCGGAGCGATGAGCGTTCGCCGGTTCCTCATCCCGTCCCTTCCACCACCGTCCGTCCGCGCGATCGGGGCCGACCCGGCTCGGTCGCCGGAACCTATCACGGCCCGTCCGTCGATCCGCCGCTGCTAGCATCGCGCCGTGCTCGACCGCGATCTCGCTGCGGAGGTCCTGCGCGCCGCCCGTGCCCGGGGTGGCGCGTTCGCGGAGCTGTTCGTCGAGGAACGCCTCGGGATCTCGGTGCGCCTGGACGACGGCAAGATCGAGGAGGTCACAACCGGTCTGGATCGTGGCGCCGGCGTCCGCGTCGGTCACGGGACCTCCTACGGGTACGCGTACTCGAACCGTCTGGACCGCGACGCGCTCCTGCACGCGGCCGAGGCGGCCGCCGCGTCGGTGAGCGACGGCGGGCCGGGCTCGGTCGTCGACCTCCGGAGCCTCGAGCCTCCCGTCGTGCATCCGTCGCTCGTCGATGCCTCCGCGGTCCCGACCGAACGAAAGGTAGCGTGGGTCCGCGAGGCCGACGACTCGGCTCGCGGGCTCGGGCCCGAGATCCGCCAGGTGAGTGCGACGTACGCGGATTCGGTCCAGCGCCTGCTGATCGCCACCAGCGACGGACGCTGGGTGGAGGAGACCCGGCCGCGGGTCCGGCTCTCGGTGTCCGCGGTGGCCGGACGCGACGACACGATCCAGACCGGGTTCCACGGGCCGGCGGGCCTGGCCGGCGCCGAGTTCATCGAGGCCAACCCGCCCTCTTCGACCGCCGAGGTCGCCGCGCGTCGCGCGATCACGATGCTCGACGCGGTGCCGGCTCCTGCGGGCGAGACCGCGGTGGTGCTCGCGCCGGGGATGGGCGGCGTGCTCTTCCACGAGGCCGTGGGGCATCCCCTCGAGGCGGACATCGTGGACAAGGAGGCCAGCGTGTACCGCGGCCGGATCGGGGAGCGGCTCGCCGCCGAGATCCTGAGCGGCGTCGACGACGCCACCGTGCCGAACGCCTGGGGCTCGTTCTCGTTCGACGACGAGGGCGCGCCGGCGCAGCGGACGGTGCTGTTCGAGGACGGCGTGCTCCGCGGATGGCTCTACGACCGGCTGCGGGCGGAGAAGGACGGCGTGCCCTCGAGCGGGAACGGTCGCCGGCAGTCCTACGCGCACCCGCCGATCCCGCGCATGACGAACACCTATATCCTCAACGGCTCCTCCACGCCCGAGGCGATCCTGGCCGACACCGAGCGCGGGGTCCTGGTCACGGCGCTCGCCGGTGGTCAGACGAACCCTGCCACCGGCGACTTCGTGTTCGGATGCGCCGAGGCGTACCTGATCGAGCGGGGCGAGGCGACCAGGCCGGTCCGCGGCGCGAACCTGATCGGCCGAGCGATCGAGGTGATGTCCCACGTCGACGCGATCGCCGCGGACTTCGATATCTGGCCGGGGATCTGCGGCAAGGACGGCCAGGGCGTCCCGGTCGGGAGCGGTTCGCCCACGCTTCGGATCTCGAGGATCACGGTGGGGGGCACCGGTGCCTGACCTGCTGGAGCTGTGCGCCGCGGCGGTCGAGGCCGCCGAGGGCGGCGAGCACGTCGAGGCGTTCGGCGAGGAGCGTTCGACGACGTCGGTGGAGGCGCACCGCGGCGAGGTCGAGGGGCTCACGTTCGCCGAGTCGCGCGGCGTGGGGGTGCGCGTGATCGCGGACGGGCGGCTCGGGTACGCGCACGCGGCCGACCCGTCGATCGACGAGGTTCGCGCGACGGTCGCGCGCGCCCGGGAGAACGCCGCGGTCGCCTCGCCCGATCCGTTCAACGCGCTCCCCACCGCCGAACCGATCGAGCCGCTCGACGGCCTGTTCTCCGAGGCCCTGGCCGGCATGTCGACCGACCAGAAGGTCCCGATCGCGCTCGAGATGGAGCGGGCGGCGACCACCATGGATCCGCGGGTCGGCAAGACCGAATCCGTGCGCTACGGCGACGCGGTGGGCGGCGCCGCGATCGCGTCGACCGAGGGCGTGCGGGTCGAGTACCGCGCGACCGGCTGCTGGGTCGTCGTGGTCACGCTGGCCGAACAGGACGGCGACACGCAGACGGGGTTCGCGTACCGGATCGCCCGGACGGTGGAGGAGCTCGATCACGAGAGCGTGGTCGCTGAGGCCGTCGAACGCGCGGCGCGGATGCTCGGCGCGACCAAGCCGGCCACGGACCGCGTGCCGGTCCTGCTCGATCCCGTCGCCGCGTCGTCGTTCCTCGGCGTCCTCTCGGACGGGTTGTCGGCCGAGTCCGTGCAGAAGCAGCGCTCGCTGTTCGCCCCGCTCGTGGGCGAACCGGTCGCGGCCGATGTGTTCACACTCGTGGACGACGGACGGTGGCTCGACGGCCCCGGCGCGGCGCCGTTCGACGGCGAGGGGGTGCCGACCCGGCGGACCGAGCTCGTGTCGACCGGCGTGCTGCAGGGGTTCCTCCACAACACCTACACGGCCTTGCGCGGCGGCACGAGTTCGACCGGTAACGCGGTGCGGGGCTACCGCTCCTCGCCCGGCGTCGGCACCACGAACCTGTTCGTCGAGCCCGGCGATCGCTCGCTCGAACAGCTCCTGCGGGAGGCGGAGGGCGGTGTGCTCGTGCAGGACGTGAGCGGTGTGCACTCCGGTGCGAACCCGATCAGCGGCGAGTTCTCGGTGGGGGCGACCGGCCTTCGGATCTCGGGTGGCGCGCTCGGCGAGCCGGTGCGCGAGATGACGATCGCGAGCACGATCCCCGAGATGCTCCGGAGCGTGGTCGCGCTCGGGAACGAGCTCCGGTGGTTCTCCTCGATCGGGGTGCCGCACGTGCTCCTGGGCGAGATGACGCTCGCCGGCGTCTGATCCCCTATCGCACCACCACCGCGATCGTGTGGTACCCGGTGGCCCCGTCCGGGAACGGGTCGGTACGCACCGGGGTCTGGGGAGTGCCGGTACGATCGACCGCCCGAACCCGCAGGAGATGCTCGCCGCGTGCCGCCTCCCATAGGTAGACCCACTGCCGCCATGTATCGACGGTGTCCTCCGCGGCGAGCTCCGCCGGGAGCCAGGGGCCGTCGTCGATCGCGACGTCGACACGGTCGATCCCAACGTCCTGCGCCCACGCGACACCGGCGATCGGGATCTCGCCGGCGCGGAGCTGCCGGTTCGCCTGCGGCGTGTCGATCCTCGACATCGTCTTGATCGGCGCTCGCTCGGCCCAGCCGCGCTCGACCCAGTAGGGGTCGTACGCGCCGAACGTCGTGAGCTCGAGGTCGACGACCCACTTGGTCGCGGAGACGTATCCGTACAGGCCGGGCACGATCATCCTGACGGGGAAGCCGTGGACGATCGGGAGCGGTTCACCGTTCATCGCGACCGCGAGCATCGCGTCGCGGCCGTCCATCGCGACCCCCGTCGGTGTCCCGACGGTGAACCCATCGACCGAGCGGCCCACGATCTGGTCCGCACCGGGCAGCGGCTCCGCCTCCTCGAGGAGCTCTCGCAGCGGCGCCCCGATCCAACGGGCGTTGCCAACGTAGGGGCCACCGACGAGGTTCGAGACGCAGGTGAGCGTGATGTCACGCTCGATGAGCGGACGCGACAGGAGTCGTTGGTAGTCCAACGTGATCTCTCGCCGGACCATCCCGTGGATACGGAGTGACCAGTCCTCGGCCGCCACCGCGGGAGCGAACAGGGCCGTGTCGACCCGGTAGAAGCGTTCGTTGGGGGTGAGGAACGGTCCGAGTCCCGGGACGTGGAGCTCGGCGCCGTCGATCGCCGCGGCGCTGCTTGCCGGCGTCGGTATCCCCACGGCCGCCCTCGAAGCGTCCGCGCGGAAGCGTCGCCCGAAGAAGTTCCCCGCCCCGCCGGCCGCGACGGCGCCCACGACACCGGCCGTCACCGTCAGCAGGAACCGCCGCCGGTCGATCACCCAGGGGGCCTCGCGGTCGTCGGCCCCGGTCGCGCTGGCCGACGCATCCGAACGCACGCAGCTCCGCAACGCTACGAGGGTGACCAGACCCGCGGCGGTCGCGGCGAGCGCGGGCAGGGCGTCTCCGGGCCTGGCCACGGGCCGGGTGAGCGCCGCCACCACCCCGATCGCGCCGAACGCGAGCAGCCCGAGGACGCCTACCCACAGACGTTGCAGGGAGGCGATCCCCAGGGCGATCGCGGCGAGCGCGAGGACGGCGGCGATCCCCGCGAGCAAGACGGACTTGTCGCTGGGCCCGAACGTTCGGATGGCTGCGTCCCTCAACCATCCCGGTGCGGCGTCGATCGCGCTCTCGCCGACCGTCAGGATCGGGGACGCGGCCGGGTTCACGATGCCGGCGACGAGCTGCGCCGTCCCGACGGCGACCGCGCCCACGACCAGGCCGACCGTCGCCCCGACGGTCGCCGCACGACCTCGGTGTCGCCCGGCCGACGTCCCCGGGCCTCGAGCCTCCACGGTGATCGGGTCGGCCGCCCGAGGCGGGTCGGATGACAGATCCCTGCTGGTCACCTACCCAGCATGAGGCACGAGACCGTTTCCGTTCCCGCTCAGATCGTCGCGGGGCGAGCCCCGGTCGCGATCACCACGAAGATCAGCGCGGCGACCGCGACCCGGATCCATAGGAACAACGCGAAGTCGTGGACCCGCAGGTACCGCAGCAGGAACGCGATCACCAGGAAGCCGCTCACCGCCGAGGCGACGATCCCCGCGACGAACGGCCCGCCCATCCCGGGCGGTATCCCCTCGCCCGCCAGATCCAGTCCCTTGTAGAGGACCGCGCCGGCGATCACCGGCAGCGAGAGCAGGAACGAGAACCGGGCCGCGGTCTCCCGGTCGAACGTGAGCACGCGGGCCGCCGTCATCGTCACCCCCGAACGCGAGACGCCCGGCTGGAGCGCGATCGCCTGGGCGACGCCGAGCACGAGCCCGTCGCGGACCCCGAGGTCCTCCAGGTGCCGCCGAGACGCCGCGATCCGGTCCACCGCATAGAGCACCACGCCGAACACCACGAGCATCACGGCGATCAGCCACGGCTGCCCGAGCTCTTCCTGGATGAAGCTTTCGAGCGTGGCCCCGACGATGATCGCCGGGATCGTCCCGACGACGAGCGCCCAGGCGAGGCGTTCGTCGGTCGAGCCGATCCTGCGGGTCGAGATCGAGTGGAAGGCCGCCCGCGCGTAGCGCGCCACGTCGTGCCGGAAGTAGACGAGCGCGCCGACGAGCGTCCCGAGGTGCAAGGCGACGTCGAACGTCTTGTTCAGGTTCGGATCGGCCAGGATCGGCCAGTCGAACAGCCACGGCACGATGATCAGGTGGCCCGAGCTCGAGACCGGCGCGAACTCGGTCACGCCCTGGGTGATGCCGAGCACGATCGCCTGCAGGATGCTCAGGGGAGGTCTCCTCGGGTGACGCGGACGCGAACGCGGCCCATCCTAGCCGCGCACGGCGCGTTCTGATGATCAGACGGCGTCGATCGGGGCGATCGTCACGGTGATGTCACCGAAGGCCGTCGCGCGCGCGAGCTGCTCGGCGGTCTCGGGGCTGACGAGCAGGACGAGGGACGGACCGGTGGCGCCGCCCGCCTCGAAGGTCTCCCCGTCCTGCTCGACGATCGTCAGGATCTCGAGCCCGCTGCCAACCGTGTCCGTGTACGGGTGCGGGCCGCCGAACGTCGCGATCACGTCGACGCGGTCGCCGGGTTCGACCACGCCGGACGGGAGCCCCGAACCCACGACGAACGCCCGCAGGCCTCCCGCGACGAGGGAGGCCACCGGCCCGCCGGCGTCGCCGATCCGCGTCCTGGTCACGGCCTCGCCTTCGGCAAGATCCGAGCCGAGCGTCCGTCCGATCGCGTCGCCGGTCGTTCGCAGCGCCCCGGGCGGCGCGAACGCGGATGGCATGCGTTCCACGCGCACGGACCCGTCGTCGATCACCGAGCCACGTTCGAGGTCCCGGTCGGCGACCACGACCTGAACGGTGTCGCCGGCGGTCGGGCGCAGCGACTCCAGCTCGGCCGCATACCCGCGGACCAGGGTGTACGAGGCCGCGCCGGCCACCACCGCGAGCAGCGCCATCACCTTGGAGCGCAACGACCACCGTCGGACGAACACGCCGGCCTCCTGCCGGGAAGCGGGGTTCGCGACGCTACGCGATGGGGTCGTGCCGCGCCGTGACGCCGGTCACACCCGTCGGATCAGACCGGTCGCGGACCCTTCGGTGGGGCGAGCGGCAGCACGCGGACGCGGAAGTCCTCCAGTGCCTGCCGACCGACGATCAGCGAGGCCGCCTCGCGGATGCGCTCGCCGAGCGCGTCGGGGTCCTCGTCGGACGTGAACCGCATCTCGATGGTCACCAGGACCTTGTCGGTCATCTCACTCCACCTCGAACCGCGCGCCGGCGAGCGCGGTCGCGCACTCGCAGTCGCGCTCGGCCGGCAGCGCCGGGATCAGGTCGAACAGCAGCTCGCGCAGACGCACGTTGTTCTGGCCGAACACCCGAACCACCTCCTCGTGCGTCACGGGGGGAGCGCCCGGGACGCCCACGTCGTAGTCGGTGATCAACGAGACGTTCGCGTAGCAGATCTCGAGCTCGCGGGCGAGCAGGCACTCGGGGTAGCCGGTCATGTTGATCGTGTGCCAGCCCTCCGAGTTGAACCAGGCGGACTCGGCGCGGGTCGAGAACCGGGGGCCCTCGATCACGACCATCGTTCCGCCGTCGTGCACGCCGATGCCGAGCTCGCGCGCCCGGTCCACGATCACCGGGCGCATCGTCGTGCAGTACGGGTCGGCGAACGAGATGTGCGTGGTCACCGGTCCGTCGTAGAACGTGTGCGGGCGCGACCGCGTCCGGTCGACGATCTGGTCGCAGACGACGAAGTCGCCGATCTTCACACCCGTCTGCAGCGATCCCGCCGCGCACGGTCCGATGATCCGCTGGACGCCGAGCTCCTTCATCGCCCACAGGTTGGCGCGGTAGTTGATCGCGTGCGGGGGGAATTGGTGCTTCACGCCGTGCCGGGGGATGAACCCGACCCGGTGGGGCCCGATCGAGCCGACCACCGGCGGAGCGGAGGGCTCGCCATACGGGGTGTCGACCTCGACGGTCTCGGCGTCGTCCAGGAGCGAGTAGAACCCCGAGCCGCCGAACACCCCGATCTGCGCCCCCGTCACGAGGAGGTGGGTTCCTTCTTACTGCCGCTCGTCGAGGACGAGCCCCCGTTCGAGTCCTTCGAGGACGAGCCCCCGTCGCCTCCCTTGGAGCCCGAACCACCCTCGGAGCCCGAGGACGAGCCCGAGGACGATCCTGAGGAGGAGGGATCGGACGAGGACGACGACCCGCCGTCCGAGTCCTTCTTGGACGAGCCGCCGGAGGAGCTCTTCGAGCGGTTGTCCGTCGCGTAGAACCCCGAGCCCTTGAAGACGATTCCGGCCGGGTGGAAGACCTTGCGGAGCTTGCCCCCGCAGACCCCACAGGTCGTCAGGGCATCCTCGGAGAACCGCTGGAAGACCTCGATGTGCTGACCGCACACGGTGCATTCGTACTCGTAGGTCGGCATGGGTTGAGGCAAGTGTATCCGGGTATCCCCTGCGGGCCGTCCTGGACGGCGGGTTGCCCCTTGGGGGTACACTCCGGCTCCCCGCAGCGGAGGCGCGATGACGAAGGTCCGAAAAGCCGTCATCCCGGCGGCCGGGCTCGGAACCCGGTTCCTTCCGGCGACCAAGGCCCAGCCCAAGGAGATGCTGCCGCTCCTGGACAAGCCGGCGATCCAGTACGTGGTGGAGGAGGCGGTCCAGGCCGGGCTGACCGACATCATCATCATCATCGGCCGGGGCAAGCACGCGATCGTCGATCACTTCGACCGGTCCTTCGAGCTCGAGCACTTCCTGGAGGCCAAGGGCAAGTACGACGAGCTGAAGGAGGTCCGTGAGATCTCGGACATGGCGGCGATCCACTACATCCGCCAGCGGGATCCGCTCGGGCTCGGGCACGCGGTGGCGGCGGCCGAGGGTCACGTCCGCGACGAGCCGTTCGCGGTGCTGCTGGGCGACGACCTGATCGTCGAGCAGAAGCATCTGCTGAAGGAGATGCTCGGCGTGCACGAGAAGTACGGGCGAAGCGTCCTCGCCGCGATGGAGGTCAGCCGCGACGACATCTCCCTGTACGGCTGCATCGAGCCCGAGCTGGTCGAGGACGAGCACCTCGCGCGCGTCCGCTCGATCGTCGAGAAGCCCTCGCCCGAGGAGGCTCCGTCGAACCTGGCCGCGATCGGCCGCTACGTCTTGACGCCCGAGATCTTCGATTGCCTCCGACGGACGCAGCCGGGCGTCGGCGGCGAGCTCCAGCTCACCGACGCGATCAACCTGCTCGCCCAGGAGCAGGCGGTCTACGCGTACGTGTTCGAGGGTGGGCGGTTCGACGTCGGCAACAAGCTCGACTACCTGAAGGCCACGATCGAGCTCGCGATCGACCGGGAGGACATCGGCCCGGACTTCCGCGACTGGCTCGCCGACTTCGTCGAGCGCAAGAAGATGATCTGACCCGGCCTCCTGACCTGGCACTGACTTGCCATCCTGAGCCCGCCGATAGACTGGCCCGATGGCGACGCCCGGGCACGCTCACGATCACGACAGCGGCGAGGGACTCCTCTCGGTCGAAGAGGCCCGCGAACGCGTGCTGTCGACCATCAAGCCGCTCCAGCCGCTCGCGCTCGCGCTGACCGAGTCATACGGCTGCGTGCTCGCCGAGAGCCTGGTCGCCGAACGCGACATCCCCGGTTTCGCGTCATCCGCGATGGACGGGTTCGCGGTGCGCTCCTCCGAGATCGCCTCGGCGTCCACCACCTCGCCGGTGGAGCTCCGCGTCGTCGGTCGCGCGATGATCGGCGAGCGTCCCGAGGGTACGGTGGGCGGCGGCGAGGCCTTCGCGATCGCGACCGGCGCGCCCGTCCCGGCGGGCGCCGACACGATCGCGCCGATCGAGACCTGCGAGGTCGTGGGTGGCAACGTTCGGATCTTGGCGCCGTCGATCGAGGGCAAGCACATCCGTCCGAGCGGCGAGGACGTTCGGGCCGGCGAGACGCTCGTGCAGGCGGGGCGGCGGCTCCAGGCTCCCGAGCTCGGGTTGCTCGCGACCGCCGGCTTCGCGCACCCGCTCGTGCATCCGCGTCCGCGCGTCGTCGTGCTCTCGACCGGCGACGAGCTGATCCCGCCGTCGCTGGACCCCGACTACGGCCAGGTCCGCGACTCGAACGCGTACACGCTGTTCGCCGGGATCCGGGAGGCGGGCGCGGTGCCGACGCTCGCCGGGATCGTCCCTGACGACGTCGACGCGTTCAAGGAGGTCGTGTTCTCGCACCTGACGCAGGCCGATGCGTTCATCTCCTCGGGCGGGGTGTCCGTAGGGGAGCGGGACGTGGTCAAGGCGGCGTTCTTCCGCCGCGGCGAGGTCGACTTCTACCGGGTCGCGATGCAGCCGGGGATGCCCCAGGGGTTCGGTGAGGTCGAGGGCAAACCGTACTTCGGCCTTCCGGGCAACCCCGTGAGCGTGTTCGTGAGCTTCGAGACCTTCATCCGGCCGGCGCTGATGAAGATGATGGGCCGACGGCAGCTCTTCCGGCCAGAGGTGACCGCCACGTTGGAGGAGGACGTCACGGGTCCGGCCGGCAAGACGCAGTTCGCGCGGGTCCGGGTCCGCCGGATCAAGGACGGGTGGATGGCCACGCCCACCGGCGGCCGCGGCTCGAACCTGATCGCGACCGTCGCGAAGGCCAACGGCCTCGCGATCGTGCCGCCGGGGACCGAGACCGCCCGCACCGGCAGCCAGGTGAAGGTCATCCTGTTCCGTTCGATGGAGGACTGAGGTGTCGACGGAGCGTGAAGCCGTGGCCCGGATCGTCGAGGTCGGCGCGAAGGAGATGACCGATCGCGAGGCGGTGGCCGAGTGCATCGTCTCGATGACGCCGCAGGCCTGCGCGCGACTCGTCGCCGGCACGCCGAAGGGGAATCCGCTCGAGGCGGCCCGGGTCGCCGGCGTGATGGGCGTCAAGCGGACGCCGGACCTGTTGCCGTTCTGCCATCCGCTCGCGGTGACGGGCGCGGAGGTATTCGTCGACCCTGACGAGACGACCGGGACGATCCGCGTCCGCACGACCGTTCGAGCGCACGATCGCACCGGCGTCGAGATGGAGGCGCTCACCGCCGCCGCGGTGGCGGCGCTCAGCCTCTACGACACGGCGAAGGCGTTCGATCGCGCGGCGCGGATCGACGGGTTGCGTTTGCTCGAGAAGCGAGGCGGCAAGAGCGGTCACTACGTCGCGGAATGATGCGCGCGACGACGATCGCGCGTTGTGTGTCGATGCAATGACCTTCCGAAACAACTTGCGCGAGATGTTTGTAGCCCCCTAGCCTCGGTGTTAGGTTCCGAACCAAGCCCAACATCTTGTGCCGGACCGGGGATCCGAACACATGGGGGTTGGTAGGTGGGTTGGTTGTTGCTCGTGGCTCTCGTCACCATGTGGGCCGCGTTCCTCTTCCCCTCGTGGAGGGGTTCCCCAGGAGCCTGGACGGACAAGAGCATGAAGGACTTCGAGCGGAACATGGACATGCTGGCGGAGACCGAAGCGCAGGGCCGGTGGATCGTCACGCCCCGCAAGGGCACGACGTTCTTGGGCCGGCGCGCACGTGCGCAGGCTCGCGCGCGCGAACGCCGTCGCCGCGTGCTGATGGTGTTGATCGAGAGCATCGTGCTCACCGCGCTGATCGGCCTGGTCCCGCCGCTGCGGGCGATGTGGTACGCGACCGCGATCCTGCTCGTGATGCTCGGCGGCTACGTATGGGCGCTGCTCACGATGAAGGCGAGGGCCGACGCCCAGGACCCGGTCCAGCCTCGCGAGACCGCCGCGAACGCACCCGCGCGTCCGAGCCCGGCTCGTCAGCGCTACGCGGCCGACGCCGGCGGTCGCACGGCACGCCGGTCGTTCAACGGCCTGCCGGCGTTCGGCGACGACCTCGTGAACATCGTCGTCAAGCCCGCGGCCGAGGTCGGCGCGGCTCGCATCTGACCGCCGTCGCGTGGACCTGGACGGCGTCTCCGAAGAGCTCCGACGGCGCTTCGACGCGCGCGTCCAGGCGCGCGAGCGCGCGCTCCCCGCGTCCCGCAAGGCGATCCGCTCGTGCGCGAACGCGATCCGCGCGATCCACCGCGGCGAGTTCGAGCTCGCGCACCGGCTGATGGACGAGGCGCGGGCCGCGATCGACGACGGCCTGGCCGCCGTCGCCGACCATCCCGACATCCGGTTCGCCGGCTACCTGCAGGACGCGCAGAAGGAGTACGCGGAAGCTCGGCTCACCGAAGTGGTCGTGCACGGTGGGGGGAACCCGGTCCCGACGCCCGACGCGCTCGGTGTGGAGGACGCGCCGTACCTCAACGGGATGGCCGAGTCGATCGGCGAGGCGCGGCGGCGGGTGCTCGATCTCCTGCGCGACGGAAACGTCGACGAGGGGGACGCGGTCCTGGCGGCGATGGAGGACCTGTACGCGGTGCTCGTGACGATGGACTACCCGGACGCGATCACGGGCAACCTGCGACGCTCGACGGACGTCGCGCGCAGCCTGATCGAGAAGACGCGGGGCGACCTCGCTGTTGCGCGCGTTTCGCAGGACCTTCACGATGCGCTCGATCGCCACGCCCGCGAGGTGCTCCGGAAGGGGGACTGATCCGTGGCCGTTCGCAAGGACACGATCAAGCAGCAGTTAACCGAGGCGCTCCACCGGTGCTCGAGCCGGGCGAGCTGGTGCTGGGCGGCGCGTACGGCGTCTCGGGGCCGAACCCCTTGTGGGCGCAGGGCCTGTCGGGCTCGCCGGGTTCCTGATCTTCGGCATCCGCTACTACTACGTGGCGCTCACCGACCGCCGGCTGATCTTCCTGAACGCCTCGTTCTGGACCTCGCGCCCCAAGGGGTTCGCGTGGGCTGACCCGCGCGAGTCGATCACCACCAGCGACCTGCAGACGGACAACAAGCTGTGGAACTGGGGCAAGATCTCGAGCCCAACCAAGCAGAACCTCCGGATGACCTTCCACGCGTTCTGGCGCCCCGAGCTCAAGGCGATGGGCGACATGTTGGCCGACCGGATCGTGGGTCCGCGTCTGGGTTCCGGAGCGGCCGGCCATCCGGTTCCGGAGGTTGCTGGCCAGGCCCCGTCCGCGCCGCCGCCGCCGCCCGCGCCGCCGCCGGCTCCACCGCCGATGGAGGGTTGAACCGTCCGCGCGGGACCCTCTGTTACCCTGGCGCGGTTCCGGGGGTGTAGCTCAGTCCGGTAGAGCACTGCCTTCGCACGGCAGGGGTCAGGGGTTCGAATCCCCTCACCTCCACGCAGAGAACCCGCAGGCAGACCGTCAGTCTTTGCGACGAGGCCCGTTGCGTTGGCTCTCGATGAACCCGTCGGCCGGGGACCAGTGCTACTTCTTGATGAAGAAGAAGTAGACGAAGTATCCGAGCAGCACGACGGCCATGACGACGAGTCCGACCGCGATCAGCGTGCCGGGGACGTATCCCAGCATCGACACGAACAATCCGGAACCCCTCTTTGAGGATGTGCGCGTGAAGCATGGCACACCGGCGTGATCAGCTGCGGCCATACTTCGAGGATCACCGCCTCCCAGTCCGTCGCCGATCCTCTCGGGATGGCGGAAGCTCGTTCCGCTGCCATGCCCTCATCGTTCCTCTCGATGCCGCGATCTCACGCCGATCAGAACCGGCTCACCGTTCCCCCGACCGTCGACACCCGGACCTCCGGGCTCGTTCGCTAGGCTGCACCCATGGCACTCGCTCGCGACGCCGTGCTGTGGGCGGCCGACAACCGCTGGCTCCGCGAGCACCTTCCCAGGTACCGCTTCGTTCGCAGGAGCGTGCGTCGGTTCATGCCGGGGGAGACGCTCGACGACGCGGTCGCCGCCGCGAAGCGCCTGAAGGACCGGGGGCTCCCGACGATGTTCACGGCGCTGGGCGAGAACGTGACCCAGCCTTCGGATGCCCGTCGCGTCGTGGAGGGCTATCGACGAGCCTACGACCGTGTGGCCGCCGAAGGTCTCGAGACCGAGTTCTCCGTCAAGCCCAGCCACCTCGGGCTCGACCAGGACCCAGCCGTGGCGCTCGCCAACGTCCAGGAGCTTGCGACCGTCGCGACCGAGCACGACAACTGGTTGTGGCTCGACATGGAATCGGCCTCGTACGTCGATGGGACGCTCAACCTGTACCGCGAGCTCCGGGCCCGGCATCCGAACACCGGCGTCTGCCTCCAGGCCTACCTGAAACGCACGGCGGGCGACGTGGACTCGCTGATGCCGCTCGACCCGACGATCCGGCTGGTCAAGGGCGCATACCGCGAGCCGCGCGAGCTCGTGTTCGGCTCGCGCGAGGTGATCGACGAGGCGTTCCGGCGGCTGGCGCTCCTGATCGTCGCGAGGAAGGGACCGGTGGGGCGGCTCGCGCTCGGGACCCACGACGTCGGCCTGATCCGCCAGATCGAGACCGACCTCGGAGGGCACGAGGGGTTCGAGGTGCACATGCTGTTCGGGATCCGTCAGGCGGAGCTGCTGCGGATGGCAGCCGAGGGTTACCGGACGCGCTCGTTGATCTCGTACGGGTCGCATTGGTACCCGTGGTTCATGCGCAGGATCGCCGAGAAGCCCGTCGAGAACACGCTGCTCGCGCTCCGGAACCTCGTCGCTCGCGGCTAGCACCTCTTAGCCGAGGATCCGCGCCTCCCCGAACCCGGCGTCCAGCGCCCCGGCCCGCTCGAACCGTCGAGGGTGGAACTGCTCGAGACCGGGGTCCGTGCCGGCGCCGATGATCAGGTCGGCGATGTGCCCTCCCAGCGCGGGCGCGAGCTTGAAGCCGTGGCCGCTCGTCCCGGCGTCGACGAACATGCCGGGCGCGATCTCGCCGATCACGGGCTGCCAGTCCGGGCTCACGTCGTACAGGCTCGCCCACCCGCCGCGCGACGTCGCATGGCGCAGCGTCGGCGCACGCCGGATCGCCGCCGACCCGAGCCGTTCGGTCTCGTCGGCGCCAGCGCGCTCGTCGAACGCATCGGGATCGACGGTCGGCTCGGGATGGAGCGGGCCCATCAGGAAGAGCTCGTCGCCCTCGGGGCGGAAGTAGTAGCCGTTCGGCAGGTCGCCGTGGGCGGGGATGCGGGCGTCGTCGCCCCACGCGAAGGTCGCAACGATGTGGCGCTCGACCGTGAGCGGGAGATCGACGCCGACCATCGCCGCGAGCGTCGCGGTCCACGGTCCAGCTGCGATCAGGACCCGTTCGACCGACACGGAGGCGTCGTCCGTCGAGACCGTCCAGCCCGAGCCTTCGCGCTCGATCGCGGTGACGCCGTGGCCCAGACGGATCTGGGCGCCGAGCTCGCGGGCGCGTTCGAGCAGTCCCTGCGTGGTCAGCACCGGGTCGGCGTACCCCGCGTCGTGTTCGAACGCGGCGATCGCGATCCCGTCCAGGTCGAACGCCGGCCACTCGGCGATGACCTGCTGCGGCTCGAGCAGGTCGGTCGGGATGCCCTGCTCGGTCAGCCGCGGCACGACCTCGCGCACCATGGCCTCGTCCTCGGGGGGATGCAGCACCAGCAGCCCGGTCTGGCGGAAGCCCGAGTCCCGGCCGGTGTGCTGCTCGAAGTCGCGGAACATCGCGATCGAGTCGCGTGCCACGCCCGCGAGGAACGCGTTCGTGTAGTAGGCGCGGACGATCGCGCTCGAGCGGCCCGTCGGCCCGCCCGCGGGCGACGTCCGTTCGATCACGACGGTGGGGACGCCGCGCCTCGCGAGGTGGAAGGCCACGCTCGCGCCATGCACACCGGCGCCTATCACCGCGACGTCGTAGGTGGAGTTCAGATCCGCTAGCTCCGCGGGTCGGTTTCGGTCGCGACGTCGGCCGGGGTGCCCGCCCGCTTGGCCACGATGACGAAGCGGTCGTTCTCGAACACGATCCGCTCGATGTCACCGATGAGGTGCTCGGGCACGATCGCGAACTGCGTCGCATCGCTCCGGACCTCCTGGTACTCGGGCGTCGTGATCTCGATGAGGCGGTCGCACGACTTCAGGGCGCACTCGCACGTGATGGTCATCCGGCGACCGGGCGGATCGCCCTTGTGCGCCTGCTCGATCCCCTCGTTGATCCTCCTGGAGGCGGCCTCGTTCAGGGCCATCCGCTCCTCGCGCGAGCTCATGGCGGGATTATCCACCGAACGGAGCGAGGCAACGCGGTCCACGATCCGCCGAGGCCGGCCGGCGCCCACCTGCGTAGACTCCGGGGATCGGAAGCGTCCCCGACCCGGAAGGAGCATCCCGATGGCGAAGGACTCGGATGTCCCCGTCGACCTGTACATCGCCGCGTACGACGATGCCGATGCCGCGCAGGAGGACTTCGACGCGCTGAAGGAGCTCGTCAAGGATGGCGTGATCTTCATGGACGTGGCCGTGCTCGTCAGCCGCGACGCGGAGGGCAAGCTCACGGTGAAGGAGAACGCCCACGAGGTCGCGAAGGGCGGCATGGTTGGCGCGCTCGGCGGGCTCGTGCTCGGGCTGATCTTCCCGGCGGGTGTCATCGCGGCCACGGTCGTCGGCGGCGCGGCGGGTGCGGGGATCGGCGGTCTCATGTCCCACCACCGCGAGCACGAGATCAAGAAGGAGATCGAGGACGTCCTGCCTCCGGACTCCTCCGGCATCATCGCGATCTTCGACGAGGTCTGGGTGGAGCAGGTGGAGAAGGCGCTCGCCAAGGCCGAGAAGATCGACAAGGACAAGATCGACAAGGAGAGCGTCGAGAAGGCCAAGGAGGCGGCGAGCAAGGCGAGCTAGTCCGAGGAAGTGTCCCAACGGTGCTGAGCCTCATCGGGGCGGGTATCGGGATCCCGCCCCACACGACGAACGCGACGCCGTGGAGCGTGGCGGAGGGCGCCCTGCTCCTGGTCGTGTACGTGGTGGCGTTCGCCGCGGCCGTGGTAGTGGTCGCCTGGGTCGACCGAAGGCTCAGCTCGCGCCGGCTCTTCCGGGAGATCTACCGCGAGCTCGGGGTCGGCAGGCGTCCGCCGTAGCTGAACCACCGCCGGCCTAGCTCGTGCCGCGGAGCTCCGCGTAGCGGAAGCACGACAGGACATGGTCGTTCACGAGACCGCAGGCCTGCATGAACGCATAGCACACGGTCGGTCCGACGAAGCGGAACCCTTTCGACTTCAGGTCCTTGCTCATCCCCTTGGACTCGGCGGTCTCGGCCGGGATGTCGCCGAGACCCTTGAACCGGCCGACCATCGGCTCGCCGCCGACGAACGACCAGAGGTACGCGTCGAGCGAGCCGTGCTCGCGCTGCACCTCGAGCGCCCGCTTGGCGTTGTTGACGGTGGACTCGACCTTCAGCCGGTTCCGAACGATCCCCGGGTCCTGCAGCAGACGTTCGACCTTGGCGGGGGTGAAGCGGGCGACCTTCGTCGGCTCGAACCCGGCGAACCCGCGCCGGTAGCCCTCGCGCTTGTTGAGGATCGTCGACCACGAGAGCCCCGCCTGGGCGCCCTCGAGCGTCAGCATCTCGAACAGGCGGGTGTCGTCGTGGACCGGCACGCCCCACTCCTCGTCGTGGTACGCGAGGTAGAGCGGCTGGTCCGCCGGCACCCACGCGCAGCGCTTCGGCATCGCCCGAACGCTAGCATCGGCCCCCGACATGGAACCGTGGTGGAACAGACCGGGGCTCGAGACTCGAGAAGGCCGGCTGCTCGTGGCCGGACGCGACGCCGAGGCGATCGCGCTGGAGCGCGGCACGCCCGCGATCGCCTACGACCTCCCAAGGATCGGTGAGCAGGCGCGGGGGCTGATCGAGGCGTTCGAACGCGCGGGAGCGCCGTTCCGGCTGCGGCTCGCGCTCAAGGCCCAGCGGGAGCCGGAGGTGCTCGCCTTCGTGCGGGGCCTGGGTTCGGTGGGGATCGACGCGTGCTCGCCGGGTGAGGTTCGGCACGCGCTCGCGAACGGCTGGTCGGTGGATGAGATCAGCTTCACGGGGACGAACCTGTCGGCATCCGACGTCGACGCGCTGGTCGAGAGCGGCGTTCACGTGAACCTCGACCTGCGTTCGCAGCTCGAACGGTGGGGGCGACGCGCGCCGGGCACTACGGTGGGGATCCGCGTGAACCCCCGCGCCGGCGCCTCGTGGAGCGGCATGTCCGCCGCGGAAGGGGAGTCGCTGTACGCGAAGGCGACGGCGACGAAGTTCGGCATCCTGCCCGAGCAGCTCGACGACGCGCTCGCCCTCGCCGCCGAACACGGGCTCGCGATCGACACCGTGCACGCCCACGTCGGCGACGGGTTCCTGACCGACGGGCTCCCACGTCTCGAAGTCGCGATCGAGCGCGTGGCCGAGATGACCCGGCGCGTGCTCGACGCCGGCCACGAGGTCCGCGAGGTTAACGCCGGGGGCGGCCTCGGCGTCCCGCAACGTCCCGAGGACGAACCGCTGGACGTCGACGCCTACGCGGACCTGCTCACGAAGCACCTTGGCCCGCTCGGCGTGACGATGGCGTGCGAGCCGGGTGACTTCCTCGTGAAGGAGTCGGGCGTGCTGCTCGCCGAGGTCGTCACGCTCGACGAGCGCGACGGCGTTACGTTCGCGGGCCTTGACGCCGGGTTCAACGTCGCGCCCGAACCCTTCATCTACGGTGCGCTCGTCCCGATCGTGCTCGCCCGAGCCGTCGACGCCGAACCGTCGCGCACCTACACGGTCGCCGGCAACATCAACGAGGGCGACGACCTGTGGGGCGAGGAGCTCCCGCTCCCCGAGCTCGCCGAGGGCGACATCCTCGCGCTGCTCCTCGTCGGCGCGTACGGGCATTCGATGCACCTCGATCACTGTCTGCGTCCGCCGGCCGCCACGGTCGCGTTCGCCGAGCGGGTCTGAGTGCGGTCAGGCGGTGCGGACGCGGAGCCGGACGAGGTGGCCGTGGCCCTTCGGGAACGTCGACTGCCGCGGCGTGAGCGCGAGCGTCACGTCGAAGATGTCCATCTCGTCCTCGCGGGTCTCGACCAGGACCGTGGTGGGCTCGGCGATCGTCGAGATCAGCGCGTAGACCTGCTCGTGGGCGTCCTCGCGCGACACCCCGCCCGCCGGTTCGAGATCCACCACGAAGAGCGTGTCCTCTTCGGTGGCTGAACGCAGCACGAACGGTGATCCTTCGCGGGCGCACCAGCGTTCGAGGTGTGGCAGCAGGTGCGCCTCGGGCTGCTCGGTATTCCAGTCGGGACGAGCCATCTCCTCGAGCAGCGTTCGGATCGGCGGCGCGAACGCCTCGCCGTCCGAGACGCCGGCGCCCGTCCGGTCGCCGTCCCAGCGTTCGTTCACCGCGTACGCGGGAAGCCCAGATCCACCGTGCTCTTCGCCGGGTCGGGCCAGCGCTGTGTGACGACCTTGCCGCGCGTATAGAACCGGATCCCCTCTGGGCCGTACATGTGCGCGTCGCCGAACAGCGAGTTCTTCCACCCGCCGAACGAGTAGTACGCCACCGGCACCGGGATCGGTACGTTGATCCCGACCATCCCCGCCTCGACCTCGAACGTGAACCGACGTGCCGCACCGCCGTCGCGCGTGAACAGCGCGACGCCGTTGCCGTACGGGTTCCGGTTCACGAGGTCGACGGCGTGGTCGTAGGTCTCGGCCCTCGTCACCGAGAGCACGGGCCCGAAGATCTCGTCCTTGTACGCGTCCATCTCGGGCGTCACGTTGTCCATCAGCGACGGCGCGAGGAAGAACCCCGGGCTGTCCTTGTACAGCTGGTGCTCGCGACCGTCCGCCACGATCCGCGCGCCCTGGGCCGAACCGCTGTCGAGGTAGGACGCGACCTTGTCGCGGTGCTCACGCGTGATCAGCGGGCCCATCTCGGACTCGGGGTCCAGGCCCGGGCCGACCTTGATCTTGGGCAGGCGGTCGGCGATCGCGTCGATCACGGTGTCCGTGACCTTGCCCACGCCGGTCAGGACCGAGATCGCCATGCAGCGCTCGCCCGCAGAGCCGTACCCGGCCGAGACCGCGGCGTCGGCCACCATGTCCACGTCGGCGTCGGGCAGGACGATCATGTGGTTCTTCGCGCCGCCGAGCGCCTGCACGCGCTTCCCGTTGGCCGTGCCGTTCGTGTAGATGTACCGCGCGATCGGGGTCGAGCCCACGAAGCTCACCGCCCGGATGTCGGGGTGCTCCAGGATCCCGTCGACCGCGACCTTGTCGCCCTGGACGACGTTGAACACGCCGTCGGGCAGCCCGGCGTCGGCGAACAGCTCCGCGAGCACGAGCGCCGCGCCCGGGTCCTTCTCGGAGGGCTTGAGGATGAAGGTGTTCCCGCAGGCCATCGCGTTGGCGCACATCCAGATCGGGACCATCGCGGGGAAGTTGAACGGGGTGATGCCCGCCACGACGCCGAGCGGCTGCCGGATCTCGAACACGTCGACGCCGGTCGAGACCTGTTCGGAGAAGCCACCCTTCAGCAAGTGCGGGATCGCCGTCGCGTACTCGACGTTCTCGAGCCCGCGCTGCACCTCGCCCATCGCGTCCGAGAGCACCTTGCCGTGCTGCGACGTGAGGACGGTCGCGACGTCGGTCTTGCGGGCGTCGAGCAGCTCGCGGATCCGGAACATGATCTCGGCCCGCTTGGACAGCGACGTCGCGCGCCAGGCCGGGAGCGCCTCCTTGGCGGCCTCGACCGCCTGGTTCAGCTCGGCGACGTCCGCGAAGTCCACCTCGTGCGTCTGCTCGCCGGTGGAGGGGTCGTACACGGGGCCTCGCCGCCCCGATTCGCCGGGCACGTGCTTGCCGCCGATGTAGTGACCGATGCGCTCCATGTGGGCTCCTTCCGGGACGAACGCAACCAACGCCTGGTCGATGGTACCCCCTTCGAAGATCGCCGCCGACGGGCTAGCATCGGCCCGTGAGCGACGCACATCTCGCGACGCCGTCGGGCAAGCCGCGCGCCCGAGCGCTGGGGATCCCTTTCGCCGGTGAGCCCGGTCCGTGGAACGCGATCACCGACGTCCCCGGCGTGGAGGTGGGTCTCGCGACGCTGATCTCGGGCGAGAGCGTCCGCACCGGCGTGACGGCGATCCATCCTCGCGGGCGCGCCGAACCCGGCGACCCCTACGCGGCCGGGTTCCACTCGCAGAACGGCAACGGCGAGATGACGGGCGTCTCGTGGATCGAGGAGTCGGGGACGGCCGCCGGCCCGATCGCGATCACCAACACCCACGCCGTCGGGATCGCGCACGCGGGGGTCGTCGCGTGGACCGTGAAGCACCACCCGGCTGTCGCCGATGCCTGGCTGCTGCCGGTGGCGGCCGAGACGTGGGACGGGTACCTGAACGACATCAACGGCGGCCACGTCACGGTCGAGGTGGCGGTGCGGGCGCTCGAGTCCGCGAGCACCGGCTCGGTTGAGGAGGGTTCGGTCGGCGGTGGCACCGGGATGAACTGCTACGCGTACAAGGGCGGCTCGGGGACGGCATCGCGGATGCTCGCCTACGGCGACGAGCGGCACGTCGTCGGGGTGTTCGTGCAGACGAACTTCGGCGTGCGTCGCGAGCTCACGATCGCCGGCGTGCCGATGGGCGAGGCGCTCGCGGACGACGACCCGATCGCCGAGCACTTCTCGGCGCCTCCGGGCGCCGGCTCCGTCATCGCGGTGGTCGCGACCGATGCGCCGCTGCTGCCGGACCAGTGTGACGCCCTCGCCCGCCGGGTGACGCTCGGCCTGGCGCGGACGGGAACCGCGGGCTCGCACTTCTCGGGGGACCTGTTCGTCGCGTTCTCGATCGGAAACCCCGGGGCGTTCAGCCGGGGCGCCGACACGCTGTTCGGGCAGGGATACGGCTCGTACGACGAGCTTCGGTTCGTGCCGTGGGGCCACCTCGATCCGTTCTTCGAGGCGGTCGTCCAGGCGACCGAGGAGGCCGTGCTGGACTCCCTCGTCGCGAACGAGGAGATGGTCGGTTTCCGCGGGCATCGTTCGCCCGCCCTGCCGCGCGACCGCGTGGTCGAGCTCCTGCGCGACCGGGGCACGGGGGCCCGACCGGACTAGACTGCCGGTCTCGACTTCGAGGGGGATCGGATGAGCGAGCTGACCGCCGACGAGATCGTCGACCTGTGTCTGAAGCACACCCTCTACGACTGGCAACAGCAGGGATCGACGCGTCCAATCGCGGTCGCCTCGGCCCGCGGCTGCGAGTTCCTCACCGTCGACGGGAAGCGGTACCTCGATTTCAACAGCCAGCTGATGGGCGTGAACATCGGACACGCCGATCCGCGGGTCGCCGACGCGATCGCCGAGCAGGCTCGCGTCCTGCCGTACATCAGCCCGTTCATGGCGACCGAGGTCCGGGCCCAGCTCGGGCGCAAGCTCGCCGAGCTCATGCCGGGCGACCTCGACAAGGTCTTCTTCACGCTCGGAGGCGCGGAGGCCAACGAGAACGCGATCCGGATCGCGAAGTCGATGACCGGGCGGCAGAAGATCCTCGCGCGGTACCGGTCCTACCACGGTGCGACGTACGCGACGATCACGCTCACGGGCGACCCGCGGCGGTGGGCGAACGAACCCGGGATGCCGGGCGTCGTGCACGTGCTCGACCCGTACCACGGGACGCAGCGCGGGACCGACGACGCGCAGACCGCGCTGGCGTACCTCGAGGAGACGATCATGCTCGAGGGCCCCGAGACGGTCGCAGCGTTCATCCTGGAGCCCGTCACGGGCACGAACGGGATCCTGATCCCGCCCGACGGCTACCTGCAGGGCGTCCGCGAGCTCTGCGACCGGCACGGCATCCTGCTGATCGCCGACGAGGTGATGTCAGGGTTCGGGCGCACCGGCGAGTGGTTCGCGGTCAACCACTGGGGCGTGGTACCGGACATCATCACGATGGCGAAAGGGCTGACGTCCTCCGCGGTGCCGCTCGGCGCGGTCGGCCTGTCGCCGAAGATCTACCGCTACTTCGATGAGCACGTTTTCTACGGCGGCCTCACCTACAACTCGCACCCGCTCGGGCTGGCCGCGGCGCTCGCGACGATCCGCGTGTACGAGGAGGACGGCCTGATCGAGCACAGCGCGAAGATGGGCGAGGTGATGGCGCGTCACCACCAGGAGCTGGCCGACAAGCATCCCTCGGTCGGGCTGGTCCGCAACATCGGACTGTTCGGGATCGTGGAGCTCGTGCGCAATCGCGAGACGATGGAGCCGATGGCGCCCTTCAACGCGCGAGCGACGAGATGAAGGCGATCGGCAAGCACCTGGACGAGCGCGGCCTGTTCACGATGGTCCGGTGGAACGGGATCATGACGAACCCGCCGCTCCCGATCACCGAGGAACAGCTCGCGGAGGGGTTCGGGATCATCGACGAGGCCCTCGAGATCGCCGATCGCGCCGTCGTCTAGCCGCGTGACCGAACGCGTCGGCTTCATCGGGCTCGGCGTGATGGGCGCGCCGATGGCACGGCACCTGCTCGCGGCCGGGTACCCGCTCACCGTGCATTCGCGTTCGGCGACGCCGGTGGACGCCCTCGTCGCCGAGGGTGCCACGCGAACCTCCACCCCTGCCGAGGTCGCATCCGCGTCCGACGTCGTCATCACGATGGTGCCCGACACGCCGGACGTCGAGCTCGTGCTGTTCGGAGACGCCGGGGTGGCCGAGGGCGCCACGGCGGGCTCGCTCGTGATCGACATGAGCACGATCGACCCGATCCGCACCCGAGCGTTCGCCGAGCGGCTCGCTGCGAACGAGATCGCGATGCTCGACGCCCCGGTCTCCGGCGGCCAGGTCGGCGCCGAGGCCGGGACCCTGTCGATCATGGTGGGCGGGCCCGACGAGGCGTCCGCGCGGGCGCGGCCGCTGTTCGAGGCGATGGGTTCGACGATCGTGCACGTCGGTCCGTCCGGCGCCGGACAGGTGACGAAGGCCTGCAACCAGCTCGTCATCGCGTCCGCGGTCGAGGCGGTGGGGGAGGCGTTCGTCCTGGCCGCCAAGGCCGGCGTCGACCCGGCGAAGGTGCGTCAGGCGCTCCTCGGCGGGTTCGCGAGCTCGAAGGTCCTGGACCTGCACGGTCAGCGGATGCTGGACCACGCGTTCGAGCCGGGGTTCCGCTCGGTGCTGATGGCCAAGGACGGCCGGATCGTGGTCTCGGCGGCCGACGGGCTCGAGGCTCCGATCCCCGGGTTCCGGGCCGTCGCCGAACGGCTCGAGGCGATGCTCCCCGCGGGCCGGGGCGACCTCGACTACGCGGCGCTCGTCACGCTCCTGGAGGACGAAGCAGGCCTCGACCTCCATGTAGGGCCGTGAACCGCCAGCTCCCCGATGGCTACGCGCTCGACGACGACCCGTCGCGGCTGGACCTCGACGCGATCTGGGCCTTCCTCTCGACCGAGGCCTACTGGGGGACCGACCGGTCGCGCGAGACGGTCGAGGGGCAGGTGCGCGCGGCCGCGCGCACGGTCGGTCTGTACCACCGGGGACGGCAGGTGGGATTCGCACGCATCGTGAGCGACGGCCGGATCGCGTACCTCGCCGACGTCTACGTACTGCAGGACCACCGCGGGCACGGCCTCGGTGTCGAGCTC
>Ga0207676_10000773_pt1 | contig 24965 bp, 24 predicted proteins | sample KBSSwiS72_FD_184307 | JGI IMG/M metagenome (GOLD analysis project Ga0207676, IMG submission 184307) | Switchgrass rhizosphere microbial communities from Kellogg Biological Station, Michigan, USA - KBS Switchgrass S7-2 (SPAdes) (version 2) | ecosystem: Host-associated > Plants > Roots >...
TCCTCCGTTTAGTATGTCTTATCAATCATTGCGGCCCTGCCGCTTAACAACTAGAATCTTGCGCTGCAACCGGCGAGTAGACCATGCTCGCGAGTCCGAAGAAATTGACCCAACGTCCAGCGAGCACGATCACTTTGCCGCGAATACGGCTTTTTTTGCCGTTAGTCCGGATACGACATGGATGCCCTTTCTGAAATTCTTCGCGGAGTAGTGTTGAAGGGCGCGTTGTACTTCAACGCCGAGTTCTCAGCACCCTGGGGATTTCGTACACCGGCGACGGCGGAGTTGGCCCAGCTGCTCACACCGGGCGCGCCTCATCTGATGATTTATCATTTTCTGGTTGAGGGTTCGGGAGTTGTTCGTCTCGAAGGCGATCTGGAAATTGCGCTGACCGCCGGCGATGTAATCGTCGTGACACACGGCGATCCTCACGACATGTGTAGCGCGGTCGGTGTGGCCCCTAAGCTTTCAGACCAAATGAAAGCGAAACTTCGAGCACACGATTTCACTACCATGCAGGCTGGCGGTGGTGGCGACGTCGCCCGTTTCGTTTGCGGATTCATGGTTTGCGATCCGCTCTTGTGTAGCCCGATTCTGCGAAGTCTGCCGCCCGCCTTCAAAGTTAACTTGCGTACGGACCGCGCGGGTCATTGGCTTGAGAATGCACTGCTGCATTTGGTTGAGGAGGCACATTCCGGACGAGCAGGCACCGAAGCCGTGCTGGCGAAGATGTCTGAGGTGCTGTTTGTTGATACGTTACGTCGTTACTTCGCAGGCTTGCCGGAAGAGGAAGTCGGCTGGTTGGCTGCCGCTCGCGATCCGATCGTTGGAAAGAGTTTGCTGCTCCTGCATTCGCGAACCGCGCATCCCTGGACCCTCGCCGAGTTAGCGACGGAAGTTGGGTCGTCACGCTCAGCTTTCGTGGAACGCTTCACTCGATACCTCGCTGAGCCTCCGATGTCGTATCTCATGCGGTGGCGGCTACAACTCGCCGCGCGCGCTCTCGGTTCAACTTCCCGCGGCGTCGCGGACATCGCTGAAGAAGTGGGCTACGAATCGGAAGCCGCATTCAACCGTGCCTTCAAGCGCGAATTCGGTTCGCCCCCCGCCCGCTATCGAAGAGACCAAAGAGCAGCGAAAGTCTCGCTCTAATGTGTTCGGGATTTTAGTACTAGCCGCCTTGACCTCCGCATTGCGAATGGGCCAAGTGGTCCACTGCATCTTTTGACATGCAGTGACATGCAGCGACTTACCTTACAATTCTTCAACAGGTTGCAGCCGTTACAGGATCAATTTCTTGTGCAGTCCTTGACATCGATTTTCATCGATTTGCAGAGAGTCGAGTGACGAATCGGTGACATTTTTTGTTGCGCGCTTGGCCTTCGCCTAAAGACAGATGAGTCTTAATGGGAGCTGGTCTCTCTTTCGGGGCGCGGGTAAATCTCGCGCCAAGAGCGGTATTCTGATGGCTTAAGGCGCGCGCGAGCGAAATTGCCTTCGTGCAAATTCTCCAGATCTTGGATTGTCATTCGCACGAAATCATCTAAATTTTCGTTCGGAACTAGGTTAGTTGCAATTCTCGTTACTTCTTCCACGCCAGCTGGCAAACCACCGCGCACGATCTCGCCGATTACCTCTTTGAGTTCATTTCCAAATTTTAGTCGAAATTTATCTGGCTCGCCGAGCGATTGACGAACCGCGACATAGCGTTTAGTAGAGCGCTCATAGGCCCATACAAAGACATCGCGAAGCAAATCGACTCGGTTGAGTTCGTAGACACCCAGCAATGCGTCGAAGTAAGCGCGTTGAGGCACATCAAAAAAGGACAGCGGCGACAGGTTGTGCCGCACAAACGGAATGTTTGCCGCCAACCGCGACACTCGCTTGTTAACATCCTCGAACGGTTGCAAGTAAGGCAGATGGACCATTGCGAAGAAAGCTTGCTCAAACGGATTGCGGATTGCCGCAGCTGTATCCACGATTTGTTGAAAGCATTCCTCGATCACCTGTGGAACTTCAGGTGGGTGATACACAGAATCGCCTATTCCGACGGCGATTCGGCGAAGACGACCGCTAGCATTTGGGTCGGCCAACAGGTTGTCAGAAAGGATCGCGTGGAAATTGAGAATGATCTGAGTACTGAAGATTAGATCTTCTCCCAAATCTACCATAAATTCGATGGCGTTCTTGTGATTCAAAATCATCTGAGTCTCAGTTGCGTCCTTCCCTTCCGCTGCTTTCCCAGACTCGATGAGCCGTTTTGTATCAAGCAGTGAGTATGTGTTTCCTTCGAGTCGGGAAGACGCCCAGGCCAAATCGACTAGTAGTCGGTTGAGAATTTGACGAGCGTAAGTGCCCGCTGGTCGCTCTGCATTGGCGGTCGTCCCAATACGAGTGAGAGATGCGATCGTTTCGCGTGTAAGGTAACTGCTCTCATTCGGTCTGTACTGGTCGAGGAAGTCCCTGTTGTAACCAACCGGGGTACGCTCAGCTAGTGGTCTTCGCACAAGTCGTCGTACGTCTACCCCGGATGGCGACAGTCGCACGTAGTCGTGTTCAACTCCAGTTTCGCTGGTCTTCGGTAGGAGATAGCGGGTAGAGCGGCTTCCTCCTTCAGTTACCAACTGCTTTAATTCGACTAGTTCTGATAAGCGTCTCTGAAGCGATCGTCGGCTGACATCAAGGTCAAGCAGAGTTGACAGCTCATTGATTTTGAGTCCATTTGGTGCATTTTCGATATGCCTAAACAGTTCCTCATCGATTTTATCGGGTAGTTTTCTAGGTCTCGCCATGGTTTGGTTCCTAAATGCGTACTTTCCTATTCGCGCCATAATTTTACCATTGTTTTGGCGCGAATAGCCTATTTGCGCCACAAACGGCCCGCCATTATGGCGCGAGTAGGCTCATTCGCGACATAACCGCACCGTAAGCGACGCCATGCTCCGTATAATGGGCCTAATAACTGAGTGCATTCATACCTATCAAGTATTCGAGACACAGCAGGATTAACCCAGGCGGAATTGGCCAAAAAAGTAACAGTTAGTCCTGCCCGCATTTCTCGAATCGAGTCTGGCGATGTCGGTTTAACTAAGGACGAGATGGATCGTCTTTCCGAGTCCGAAGACCGAAGGCCGTCTTGTCGATGTGAAGTTTCGTTTCGATAAGGCGAAGAGGGCTGCGGAACTCAAGGACTTTCGATTCCATGATCTGCGTCATACGGCTGCCACTCGAATGGCTGATGGTGGGGCGAATGCTTTTGCGTCGTCAGAATGGCGCTGCGTTACACTCGCGCGACTGCTGAGTCGAAGCGCCGAGCAGTTGAAAACCTGGTCAAGCCGATTGGACCTAGTGTCGAATCGGTGACAAATGAAAACGGCAGGGTAGCGGCCCTGCCGTAAGTCATTGATTCCATTGGTGGAGCAGAGGGGGGGTCGAACCCCTGACCTCCGCATTGCGAAACGCGCTTGGACCACCATTGCAGTCTTACTCATTGAGTGACATCCAATTCTTCACAGGTGCCGCCATCACATCAGCAATGTGGTATTTCTTAATTAGGAAACTACTGGTTTAGAGAAAATTTCCTGATTTCGCGGTTTTCCTGAATAGGAAAGGTGCTAATTATAAGAAATACTGGATGAGTCAGACATATTGAGCTGAATTGCGGAGAAGCCCGATTTTCCGCCGCTCCCACAAAGCAAGCTTTGCGCTGAAATCCTCCTTCAATCCGTAATCAAAGAGTACCGCTTAACCCCTGCAGTGTGCCGCTCGTAGATTCTTAGCTGCTCGCGGTTGATCCAAACCTGTATTCTGGCGCGCGATTTCTCGGAATTTCTAGTGGAGGTTGTCATGAGAGTTCTGATCTTTTTTGTCGCCGCGATCATTGGGGTGGTGCCTTTTCTGGAAACCAGAGATCTTCACGCCGCAAGTGAAGCAGAAGCCGCCGCTGCTCGCATTCCGCTCGAGAACTACATTAACGCACATGCCACCGGCAATCCCGACTACATCCGCAAAGCGTTCCTTCCTTCTGCAAAGATCATGGCCTTTCGAGATGGAAAACTTCTCAATCTTTCAGTCGAAGAGTTTGCCTCTCGCTTCAGCGGGAAGCCTGCTCCCGACGAGTCGCAGCGCAAGCGCCGCATCGACAGTCTTAACATTACTGGCAATGCGGGTGTCGCTCGGATAGTGCTCGATTATCCGGACGTTACACTGACCGACTATATGTCACTCCTGAAAGTTGATGGCGAATGGAAGATCGTGAATAAGGTCTTCAACGCTGAGCCAAAAGCGAAGCCAGCGACAGACTCCACTGCCGCTCAACCGCCTGACGATCGCGAAGCTGTCAAACAAGCCGTGCTCAATTACGTCGAGGCGCTTTACGAAGCCGACTCTGCCAGAATCGAAAGGAGTGTTCACCGCGACTTGTTCAAGCTGGGCTTTGAACGGGATAAAGAAGGAGCTTATAAACCATACAGGATGACTTACCAGGAACTTTATGATCTCGCCGCCAGGTGGAATAAGACGGGGAGGATTCCGAAGAACTCGAAGAAGGAGATCGTCGTTTACGATGTCGCAGATCAAACAGCGTCGGCGAAATTGACCGCGATGTGGGGTATAGACTATCTACACCTGGCGAAATTCGACGGCAAGTGGATGATTACGGACATTCTTTGGCAAACACCACCGCGCTCTTGATGAAAGTGTTTTCCTCCGACAAATTGAAGGCCCCGTTGTCTTCGTTCTGGGTCTTGCAGTTGATTGGTTGGGCGCTGTATGGCGTGCTGATCTACGTCACTTTCCTCACGGTCGTTCCGCCGAGCGGCAGGTTCAGCTTGTTGCAGGTCAAAATTAGCCGGACAGTTGCCGGCTTCCTGCTGACCTCTCTGATGCGGCCCATCTACAAACACATTGGCAGCAGTCGCTCGGTGCCCTTCATCGCGTTGCTGATCCTGATCACGTCGTTTGTTTTTGGCAGCCTCTGGCCGTTTGGCGAACTAACCGGTCTCTGGCTAATGAATCGGCAGGTATTCGGTTCCAGTGTCAACTGGGCGAGATATCCGGTTGAAGTGCTCGATTATTCGTTCACACTTGTCGGTTGGAGCGCGCTCTATTTTGGCATTAAGTACTGGCGGCAATGGCAGTCTGAACACGAACGGACATTGCAAGCGGAAGCGTTAGCAAACCACGCACAGCTTGATATGTTGCGTTATCAACTGAATCCACACTTCCTCTTTAACGCGCTCAATTCGATTCGAGCTTCCATTGACGAAGATAGTCAGCGTGCCAAGCGCATGGTGACGGAGTTTTCTGAGTTCCTGCGTTATTCGCTGCTGAATGACAACTCGTCACTGGTTGAACTGCGTCAGGAGATCGAAGCTATCAGGAATTATTTGGCAATAGAGAAAATTCGGTTCGAGGACAAGCTCGACGTGACTTTTGATTTCGAGCCCGCGGCGGAAAAATGTCAATTGCCTGGATTTCTAATTCATCCACTAGTGGAAAACGCCGTCAAGCATGGAATGACAAATAACTCCGGACCGCTGAAGATTTGCATCACGGCGAAAATGCGAGATGGACGTTTGGTGGTGGAGATTGCAAACACCGGCCGGCTCAATACGCCGGCGCAAACAAATGGCGCCGGAACGCAAATTGGCTTGCGGAATGTTCGCGAGCGGCTGGCGAAACTCTATCCTGACAAGAGTAGCTTTTCGCTGCGTCAGGATGGCGCCTGGATTCGCGCCACGATCGAGATGGAGGTGTAGTCAGTAGTTGGACCGATTCACAGCAATACTTGTCGACGACGAGAGGTTGGCCCGCAAAGAGTTGCGCTCAATGCTCGCAGAACATGACATCATCGATGTCGTCGGCGAAGCTGAGACTGTCACACAAGCTGCTGAGTTAGTAAACGCTAAAAACCCCGACGTGCTCTTTCTCGATATCCAGTTACCGGGTGAGACGGGTTTCGATCTGCTCGAGAAGATTTCTCCTGCCTGCAAGATCATTTTTGTGACGGCCTTTGACGCTTATGCCATTCGAGCTTTTGAGGTCAACGCGCTCGACTATCTGCTCAAACCGATCAATCCGGCGCGTCTGGCCCAGGCAATCGAGCGACTGACGACTCATGATTCCGCGCCTGTGCCACCGGTTCGCGATCTGGAGTATGAAGACCGTTTGTTCATTGAAGTCGACGAACGTTCGCGCCTTTTGAAAGTAAGCGACATCATTGTCATCTCTGCGATGGGCGATTACTCCCAGATTCTTTCCTGCGATGGACAGAAGTCGCTTGTCTTGAAACCGTTAAAGGATTGGGAAGAGCGTTTGCCTGCAAAACACTTCACGAGGATACATCGTTCGACGATCGTCAATCTTGAGTACGTCGAACGAGTTGAGAGTTGGTTCAATCGATCCTACCGCATACACATTCGCCAGATTCCGGAGCCATTGGTGATGAGCCGCCGCTACGCCGCTCGATTCAAAACCACCTTTGGTTAGCTTTGCCTTCAAAGTCCGAAATCATTCTCGGATCTGGTCAGTACCGCTCCCTGCACTGACCCGATCCAAGCTGCATCTTTTACAGTTCGGTTACCAGGCCCTGCGAACGAAAGTAACCTTTACATACAGTCCAGCTCCTAGTCAGCACGGAGCGCAACCAACGGATCCACGCGTGTCGCCCTGTGCGATGGAAGGTAACCCGCTACCAGCGCCACCACGAGCATCAACAACGCTGACAGGACCAGGGATAATGGATCAGTCGGCGTCAACCGAAAGAGCAGCGAAGAAGCCAGACGAGTTACAGCAAAAACAACCGGCAGGCCCACTCCCACTCCGACAATAACCAACAATAACGACTCGCGTAGAATCAACCAGAACACGTCGCGCGCTCGAGCCCCCATCGCCATTCGAATCCCAATCTCGTTTGTCCGGCTGGCGACGCCAAAAGAGAGAATGCCATACAACCCCATGCAGGCGAGCAACAACGCGAGCAGTCCGAAGAAGAACGAGAGCGTAGCCAGCAGGCGCTCACGCAGGATGGTCGCTTCGATCATCGGTTTGAGGCCTTCGAAACGAACGCTGATCACGGGATTGATCTCGTTCAGGACGCGCTTGATTGCCGCGACAGTCTCCGCCTGTGTCAATTGCGATCGGATCAACATCTGTGCGCCGGCGCCTGAGCCTGCGTCCTGTGTAGAAGCGTAGTAAGCGATCGGGCCAAACTCCTCACGCAAGTTCTCATACTTCGTATTACCTACCATGCCTACTATCTCGTAAGGTGTGTCAGGCTCACCGGGCGTGGCCGCGATCCAGAAGCGCCGGCCCACAGGATTTTCTCCGTCCAGGAACTCGCGCGCAAAAGCCTCGTTCACGATAGCCACTTTGGTCGTCTCGACTCTGTCTCGCGAGTCAAAATCACGTCCTCTCAGCAGTGGAATTTTCAGCGTCTTGAAGTAATCAGGACCGATCCGGCTGAGGCTGGTGTCCTTCGCTTGTGTTGCGTCCTGACCATCCATCCAGGTGGAGGCTCCTCCCCAGTCACGCAAAGGAAGCTCGTGCGCCACTGCCGCAGAGTCCACCCCTGGAATCGCTCTGATTCGTTCGAGTAGTTCATTCTTGAAAACGGGAATTCGATCACGCGTGAGATTTAATCGTTGGAAGTTTACACGGGCGGCCAGCACGCCTTCTCGTTGGAAGCCCGTTTCAACAGTCAACAATTTGCCAAGACTACGCGAGAACAGCAGCGCGCCGGCCACCAGCACGAGCGACAACGCAACCTGCGCTACGACGAGCGCTCGCCGCATAGTAAATCGCGCGGGGCTTGCGGTCATCCCACGCCCGGCTGTCTTCATCACCACACCCGCATCGATTCGCGTTGCGCGAATCGCGGGCGCCAGTCCAAACAGGACGCACGTCAACAACGCCAAGCCGATCGCAAAAGCGAGCACGCGCCAGTCCGGTGTTAGATCGAGAAAAACCGGGTTGGTGCCCGTGCTGAGAAACGACACAAGGAATCGGCTCAGAGCCTGGGCCAACCCCGCTCCCAGCAGCGCCCCCGCGCCAGCCAGCAAAAGGCTCTCGACTAACAACTGGCGAATTATTCTCAGGCGCGAAGCTCCCAGAGCATGTCGCACCGCAAGCTCGCGTTCACGCGCGCTGGCTCGAGCCAGCAATAGATTCGCCAGGTTGGCACACGCAACCAACAAAACCGATCCCGCAATCGCCAATAGCAACCACAGCGACTGCTCGTACTCTTCACGCAACTCAGAAACACCTGCTCCGGCCGGTACTGCGATCAGCCTCGACGTCAGGAAATCATTCACGCTCGCAGGTGGATAATTCGCGGGCAGTGCCGCCTCGAACACGTCCGGCGAGATGGATTGCATCTGGCTGGTAGCCTGATCGATGGTCCATCCTGGTTTCAGACGACCGGTGATTGTCAACCACCACATCGTTCCTGAGAGCAGCCGGTCGTTTCCGCGTACCCGCGAAACGGCACAGATCGGCAACGCGAGATCAAACGATTTACCGATTTCCATGCCAAAAAAATTCGATCGCGCGACGCCGACAATCTCGAGCGGTCGATCGTTGACTGTGATTTTACGCCCGATGACATTTGTGTCCTGACCATATTCGCGTTGCCAGAAACCGTTGCTGATTACCACGCCCGGCGCGGCGCAACCACGGTAATCATCCGCTGTAGTTAAAACGCGTCCGAGAGCGGGTAAAACACCTAGAGTGTTGAAAAAGTCGCCACTCACGTAAAGCATCCGCGCCGGACGCTCCTCACCACCTGGCGCAAGGTTTGCGGTGTCAGCACCCCAGGCAAAGATGCCGGAGAAGCCTTCCTGTTTATCTCTGATTTGTTCCCAGATTGGATTGGTGACAGTGGGATAGGAGCGTGCGAATCCGCCCCTCGCTCCTTTCATATCAACGAGCCGAACTTCAGCCAGTTCATTTGGCGCTTTGACCGGTAACATTCGCAATCGCACTGCGTCGATCAACTGAAAGATCGCTGTGTTCGCGCCGATACCGAGTGCCAGCGAGAGTATGGCAATGGCAGTGAAGCCTTTGTTCTTAAACAACATGCGCACACCGAAGTGCAGATCTTGAAACATTTCGTCCTCCAGACGTTTGGGTTGTAACCAGAACGCATCCCAAAAAGCGCTGGTGCTGCGCCGGAACAGGTTAAATTTGTTGGTCCAATTGAGGCGGTCCCAATCGGCCAGGAGCTGTTCACGGTGCTGTAATTCTGCTTCCCACTCATGCTGCCAGTCAGCGCGCATCCGCCGCGGGACGATCACCCCGACTATTCGGATCAGCCAAAGCCAAAAACGAAAGCGCGTTTTTTGGTGCAAGTTCGTCATTATCCTCAACCGTGCGTCTCATGCGCGCGATGGTTTTGGTTGGCGACCTTTCTTTTGTATTGATTGCTCCGGAATCCGGTAGCGCTTTAACGCTTCCGCTAATACCTCGCGTCCGGTCCGAGTGAGCTCGTAATACTTGCGCGCCGGACGAGGTTCCGACTGCGAGATTTCCGGGTTTTCCCATTGCGAATTGAGACACCCGGCTTCTTCGAGCCGGCGGAGCGCGGGATAGACCGTTCCACCCGGCAGTCCGGTGATGTCGATGATGTCAAACCCGTAAAGATAGCCGCCGCGTACCGACTGCAGAATGACAGTGGCCGCGTAGGAGAGAAATCCTTTTCCCATGCTGAACTCCTCGTAGTTTTAGTTAGGATACTTTATAGCAAGTATTCTACATAGGTCAAACCGGACATAGGTTTTGGTAATGCCTCAATTTGAAAATTTGATCGCAATTACGCCGAAGGCGTTCGCTAATTTCAGCCCAGGGTTCGAGCTTGCGAGAACCCTGGGATCATTACATCTAAGGCATTCTAACCCTGAAGGGGTTCGCCAACCGCCGAACCCTTTCAGGGTTTAATAACAATTTTTTAATCGCTTCCCGGGGTTGTCGCTGCGCTCCAACCCCGGGCTGAAATTAGCGAACGCCTTCGGCGTAATTGTGGTCAAATTTCAAACTGAGGCACTACTTAAGTTTTGCATGATCGACTGCCGGTGTGATGGAGTTGTTGCCACCTGTCACGCGTTTTCAAGTTGCACATTGGAATGCTGCCCGGCGAATTCCGTTCGCTACTCCGGCGCGTCAATTAGTCAAGGGCGGCCGGGCAGCAACAACGTCATACATTTTTTTGCTTCGAATCCAAAAATTCGTTGACATTTACCCCAACTTAGGCGCATTAATCACGCGTATCGCGGCGCGGCTCGCGCCATCTTAGTTCACAATCCGGTCCACCAAACTGTTGCGAGTGCTTCGGTTCACTTGTTGTCCCCGACACCGTGGCGTATCGCAACACCACATCGGAAGGAGGTCCCTCATGAAGTCCGATCGCCAACAGCGCTTTTCAACTTTTGTATGTAGAGTTCTCATTGCTTCGAGCTTTACTTTGATTTTGTGTGCAAACGCTTTTGCGCAAGTCACTGCCAGCGGCGCGATAAGCGGTACAGTCAAAGATAAAAACCAGGCTGCGATTGCTAACGCAACTGTAATCATTACCAATAAAGCAACCGGACTGAGCAGAACCGCCCAGACCAATGAAGGTGGAGAATACAGAATCGATTTGTTGCCCGCCGGGAGGTACGACATCAAAGTCAGCGCAACTGGATTTGGCAACGTGGCAGTTGAGAACTCGGAAGTGCTTGTAGGAAAGACAAACAATTTCGACTTCACGATGGAGCCCGGCATGCAGACGGCCAGCGTCACGGTCACAGCAGGTGAAGGCGAATTGGTCAGCAGGGAAAAGATGGACGTCAGTCTGAATATTACACCGCGTGACGTTGAGGATTTGCCACTGAACGGTCGCGATTTAGGAAACCTGGCGTACCTTGCGCCTGGAGCCAAGCCGGTTGATTCCTATGATCCGACTAAGCGTCGCATCTCAGTCTTCGGAATCAACGGCTCCAGCGGTCGCAACGTTAACGTGACGGTGAACGGGATCGATAACAAAGACAACACGGTGGGCGGGCCAGTCATGCAATTTCCACTGGAGTCTATCCAGGAATTTGTGATCAGCACTGCACGTTTCTCCGCGGTGAACGGACGGAGTGAGGGCGCCGCGATCAACGTGGTCACGAAATCCGGTGGTGGTGATTTCCATGGCTCAGTTTTCTATTTCCTGCGAGATAGAAAACTGAATGCCAGTGAAGTTTCACCAGCCGATCAATCGATCGAATCGAAGCCGCCGTTCAACCGGAAACAATGGGGAGGTTCGATCAGTGGACCTTTACACTTACCGCGTTTTGGAGAAGGTGGACCAACCCACTACAGGACCGGAGATAACACTTTCTTCTTCTTCGCACTCGAGCGGCAGAATGAAGCGACTTCGATCCCGGTTGCTTCCGACGCATTCAGCGAGTTGCAGTTAGTGCAATTTTTGGGTGCACGACCGGCGCCGGTGCTGCCGACGCCTTATAAGGATTGGCGCATCAATGCGAGAATCGATCACACGTTTAATTCAAAACACAACATCTTCCTGACCTATAACGACCAATCCAATAATGGTCTTAATGATCAGGCGACTCAACGTGTCGATCTCACACAAGGCAACTTCACCCAAAATCGCCTGATACTCTCCAACTTTTCATTGAATTCCGCGTTGACCAGCAGTGTCGTCAATGCCTTCACGGCGGGCTATCAGTATTGGAACAACCTGATAGATAGTCCATTAAAAACCACCACGATCACCTTTCCGACTCTCATTCAGTTTGGCACCAACGTGAACGTGCCCCAACAGTCGTACCAGATCAAATATCAATTCAAAGACGACCTCTCAATCAACAGAGGAAATCACACGTTCAGAACCGGTATCGACTACCTGTGGGAACCGAAGCTCGGTGGTTTTTTTGAGTTCAATCCAGTGCTCGAGATCGATTTCGTTTCATTGCCCAGCGACATCTTGAAATTGCCGCAGGGTTTCTCGACTCCGGGAATAGTCGGCGGCATGACTGCAACCGCAGGCGATCCTTATTTCAATTTGCCCGGCGGAGCCAAAATGTTGGGTCTCTATTTTCAGGATGATTGGCGAGTCAAACCAAACCTGACATTCAACCTCGGACTGCGGTGGGACAAAGACTTCAACTTGATTGGAACGACAGCACAAGAAAAAAACAGGACCTACCTGGCGCTGAAAGCAATCAACCATCCCGCGGCTGCGTCTTTACCAAAAGATGACAACCTCGACTTTAGCCCGCGTGTAGGCTTTGCCTGGGACATCGGGTCAAAAGGAAAACACATCGTGCGCGGCGGCTATGGCCTTTATTACGGCCAAACGTTCCTGAACATTCCTCTGTTCATGATCCAGCAGATCAATCCAACGATCTTCGTCAGCGTTTTCAGTATTGCCAGCGGCGACATCGTTCCGGGTACGGGAATTCCGCTGTCGAACTGGCGTTTTGGACTCGATCCATTGCCGACAATCCCGCCGCCACCTACCCAGTTACCCGACAACTCGACTGGGCGCATCATGGATCCCGATTACCAAAACCCACTCACACAACAATGGAACTTTGGCTATGCATGGCAATTCAATTCTTACTCGGTACTGGAATTTGAATACACGCACATCCTTGGATTGCATGAATCCAAGACCGTCAACATCAATCCAACACTTGCCATGTTCCTCAACTCTGCAGGCGCCGAGATTACCACGCGACCTTTAACGGCGGCATTGGCCGCGGCGCATCAACCGATACTCGGAAGAATCGACCTCGAGCAGTCGTCAGGCCGATCGCGCTACGACGGTATGAATATTTCCTATCGTCGCCGGCTGCACCAGAATTTTACGGTGAATGCCACTTACACACTTTCGCAGGCGCTGGCTTACAACGGAAACTCGGCGGCGTTTAGAAATCGCGCCTGGGATCCGTTCAACATGTTCGCGTCGTATGAGCTTGGGCCAACGCCCAATGACTCACGTCATCGCTTGTCGATGGGTAGTGTAGTAAACCTGCCGGGAGGTTTTCAGGTAGCGCCGATCGTGCAATGGGAATCTGCGCGGCCTTATACGGCAGGTTATGGCGCCGCGGTCGACATTCTTGGTGTGGGCGGTGGACGTGGGACTTCCCACGTCGTCGTATTTAATGACAGGCCGGATGATTTGACGGCTACTCTGACTGCATTCGGAGATCCGGGTGCTTCAAATGCGAACCGCATGAAGTATAGAAATTGTCTACGCTCGGGCCAGTGTACTCACGCACCCTTTGACAGTGTGAGGGGGCAACCCTTCTTTCAACTGGATGCGCGCGTGACGAAGAACTTCAGAATTCGTGAGCGCGCCAACCTTCAGGCGATCTTTCAGGTTTTCGATTTGACCAATCGGGCCAACTTCGGAAACAACTTTGTGACGGACGTTCGTCTGGCGAGCTTTGGCACACCCAGCAACTTCATTACACCCAGCGGAGTCACCGTGCCACACAGTTTGTCGGCAGAGTTTGGAATTAGATTTACGTTTTAAGCAGTTCCAAACCCAGACTACTGTCACACATACCAAAGGGTTGTCAGTAAGCTGACAACCCTTTGATTCTCTGGCAACACTCAGATTTGTTTTAGGGGAAACTGTCTTTGTTTGATTCGTCCTAGGGAGGCCCGCAAGTGTTCGTTCTCGTTGTGCTTCAAAGGTAGCGAATATACAGCTTCTGCCGCTTCCCACTCGTCCTTTTGAATTAGTGCTTCAGCTAAAAGATCGATCTCAACGACTCGATCGGTTGCGGCGAGAGCTAAAGCGACGAACTGATAATATCGAGGATCGCTGCCCGTAATTTGTAAACAGGTGTATATGACGTTAATTAGACTTTGCTTAGCCTCAGTCTCAATGTCGTTCATTTCCTGGTTTGTGAATGGCTCGTTCTCGGTCCGCCTAAAATAACCGTTTTTCGGCTTGTTTTGTGCTTTTTCAGTGACATCGAGTATGAACTGAACTGCTCCTTTATACTTGGCTGGGTCACCAACGAGAGCGTGGACAAGCAATTCAAAGCCGGTGGCGGTTTCAAGATAATCCAAATCGAACTGCTGTATTTGATCCATCGTAAAATTCGGGTAACCGTCGCTTGGCGCTGTATACGATTTCGCGAGTCGAACATACCACGCAAAAAAAGCCATATCCGCCGCATAGGGAATCACCCGGTAATACTTATTACCGGAAATAATCTCTAATGAGCGGACCAGCGCAAGAAAGAATCGATAATCAGCATTGTTCCAATCCTTTAAGCCTGCCTGAATAAATTGCTGGCCGGCGATTTCCAACTCACCTTGAAGCAAGTACTGCTGCGCCAGTTGAAAATGGTCCTGAGCACTGAAGTTGTCATAGGTTGGCCTTTCGCGACGCCGCTCATCGGTTAAGACCCATCCAAGTTGCTTAAATCGCCTGGCATATTCTGCCGCATCGAACAGATGTGCTGACTCAACTTCGGATACCGGAAGAGCAACGGTTAACGTTTCGAACGGTAGCGGATTCATCTTTAATTGATCAGTGGTCAGATAGAATCTATCGAATACTTCTTGTTTCGTATCTTTGTCTGCGTAGCCGCGCATGACAACCGTCATTTCAAGCGAAGCTGGATTGATCGTTGGGTTGAAGTTTCTATTGACGTAACCGACGTAAATATTGTCGTTCTTCACTTTCAGCATGAGCAATTGGCGACGGCTCATCGCATTCGCTAGCAGAATCTCGAAAGGCCCTCCCAGTTTAAGCAGTGCACGTTCAATATGTGTATATTCAGAGTGAAAGTAGTTCAACGGATACCACAGTGTAGAGCCGAGGATGAAAGCGATGAATGTTTTGCCAGTGTGAGGATAAAAAATGTGCCGGCTCCAGAATTCAACAATACCGTGACATCGCTCCGCAGCCGCCGTGTCAATCACTACAGCAATTAGTAAGAATACGACTCCGGCACATGCCGAAAACAGGATCAGACGGTGGCCATCCACCCGTCGCGTGTAATACTTCGTGCGACGCCATTGACTCACAAAAATGAAACCACCAATTAGAACGAGGAGTAACTGGTTAAATGGCATGGACGTATTTCGAGCTGAGGAAACTTAGGATGCTTCGTTTTCCATAAATCGATTTTCTGCTTCTTGTTTACGCGATTCGAGCTCTTGTGACTCAATCTCGTGCGACAGCTCTTCGGTAACAGGCGCGGCTACTTCTGCTTCCGAGGGTGATGCATCTCTAGTAACCTCTCGATACTTTTGTTCGGCGACAAAACCCTCGCGGAGTTTTGTCAGTTCCTTTTTCACTAGCGGATCACGCGCTAACTCACTAATGTCAATGGACTGATTGCCTTCCGAGTCGATCTGAACCTTAGATGGAACCTCAAAAATGCGTGGACTTTTTTTGGGCATGATGGTGCTCTTCTAATCTTTGCGCCGGCGAGGTCGATGAGATGCCGGGTCCGCCGAATCATACTGCTCCGCTCTATGGAATGCCACTATTCACCGGCAATTTCCTCAGGGATACTTGTAAGCGAAACCTCGAGGATGCTGAGAAAGTGGTGACGATCGAAGCGTACGAGAGAGTAGAATGATGTCAGCAGATGCAACCTTTTACCGTCAGATTTATCATCGCGGCCTGGTTATTCGCTTTTGTTACTGTTGCCTCAATTAGATGGTGGGTGAGGCAAATTCCAGAGAATCCGGAGATACCGGCCGCAAGAGCGAGCATCGAGGTTCGGCCGGCGAAGGACTCTTTTGATCCCACAATCTATTCCGTTCCATTCTGTGAGCTCGTCAAGAATCCAGTGCTCTACAATAGAAAGCTTATTCAGATGCAGGCCGTTTTCGTGAACGGTGTCGATTGGGCGTATATAGCCAGTGATGCATGTCCTGATGAAAATGGCACGATGGAAGCAGTGGCGGCCTTAGAGCCAAATGACAAGTTGCTCGAATCGACTTCGCGTGACCAGATTGGCCCTCTTCTCGATAGACTCATGCGCGAAGATTGCCCCCTTAAAGTCAGTGCGGAAATGCTGGGACGATTCTATGCCGGTGGTCCGGATCGGAAAGGGCATCGATTTGCCATCGTTATTACTTCCAGGGCTCGCCCAACAGGCAGGCGCGAGCGGAGATAGAGACGACGCGCATAGTCCCTGGCAGGCTCGTTGGACACGCACTTTAATTCGCAAGAAAGTGCGCGTCAATGAGTGAGCGCATTGGATGTTTGAAGTGGCGGCTATTGTCTACTGAGTCTTGCAAGTGCAATCAGCCCGGGTCTTGTATTCCTCTTTTGTTGTCGATTTTCGTATGTTTTGCGCAAAGCAATAATTAGTGAGCCCTTCTGGACCTAATGGCAGGCTGTCCCTGTACACTCGTTGAAAAGAGCAGTGGATTGTTCCATCGGAAGTAACTTCAACCAGAAGGTAGCCATACTTGATCTCCGATCGATACTGTTCCGCGCCTGCCGTGCCGACGATCCATCCCGGTAATCCGTGACCGCCATTTTCCGGCGTGTCGTAAATATACTCTTCGAAATAATGTGAATGGCTCGCCATGATGTAGACCTTCTTGCCTTTCGACTGCGTTACCCGCAATCGTTCATACGCTCTTTTCCCGTTGCAAAACGAAGCACAATTTCTATCCATAGCGTGATCTCTGGAGACGCTTTCGGGCAGCGCGGCATGCATGCCGACGATGATCGTCTTGACCTGTGCATTAGCCTCGTCTCTTTTAAGCACGAGGTCCAGCCAGGTTAGCTGCTCTTCAGAGAAGCCAAGATCCTGGTTGTTGTAGATGTTTGCATTATCCAGATAGATAATATCGACGCCCTTCAGAAGAAAATGATAGTAGGTATCACCATCTTTTGACTCTAATTTTTTCTGAATCTCCTTGCTTTTCCCGATCGGACGCGCGTTGTTTTTGAAGGGTCGGTTTGGTAAGCCACTCCTTGAACTGTTGGCGAAATTCATCACGGCTCCTCCCCCCATACAGTTCATGATTTCCTATGCCGATGTAGAACGGTACGCTGTGCGTTTCAAACGGCTTTATCTGCTGGCAGTTTAGGAGGGCACTGGAAAGACGAATTTTCCCTCATCGCCATGTCGCAATCACGCCGATAGAGCGCGCGCAAGTCTCCCAGGTGCCAGTAAAACTCGACTGGTGCGTTTTGCCGATTATCGGCAATGTGCTTCGCTATCTTCGGCATGATCAAGTCGCCACAGTCGCGCGAGTCACCGGAGACCGCAAAGTACCAACTGTTATTCTCAGTTGTAGGTCTGGACCAGCCGGCAGCTACTGTGAGCACAAGCAGAGTGGCCATGAGTATCGCTTTTTGTGGGATCATAGAGTTCATTAGTCAGCTCCAATTGTGAATGTTCTCGTGCAAAGGCCTCGGGGAAGACTTAGGAGGAATTTCATGGTTACCTGTCGCCGCAGCATTTAGGTTGAGGTTAATGTTTGGAGAAACGGATATCAGGTCAGTGACTGTCATTTGTTGCTCTTTTCTATCCCTATATGGCTCACAAAACAAAAATATTTCAATACGGGACCCAAACCTTTGTGCTTCCTTGTGACCGGTAGAGCAGTTACGTTGTATTAGTGATACCGAGGGTGGGAGTCGAACCGCGAAATGCAAGACTTCAGAGAGTGAATTCTTTTATGAGCCTTATATGTTCTGGGCCGGGCCGGAGTTGACTGAATTGGAAGAAATTCTATTTGCCGGTATAAAGCGGGATACAATGACTGCGAACATCTGCGCGGGCGTATTATGTTGTGATTTTGAATCCTCAATTTCTAAGGAGTCTAAATGAACTATTCACGTCTCGCGCTGGCGGCGCTTGGTGGTACGGTTGCGTCTTTTGCTGTTGGTTTCTTAATCATGTGGCTGGTGCCGGCTCTTTTCGAAGAAACCCAAAAGTATCCGGCCGTATACCGGCCTAAAGAAGAGATGATGTCTGTTATGCCATTTGGATTCTTCGCATCCTTTATAGCGGTCGTGGTTGTCGTGATAATTTTCGCATTGTCATATCACGGCGGATCGGGCACTACGGTGGGCGCGCGCCTGGGCGTTCTCATTGGCATCTTCGCGGTTTGCAATGTGCTGCACAACTACGTCAACTTGAACATCGGGCTCAAACTCGCTCTCGGGCAGGCTGCGGCTTACTTAGTCCAGTGGACTATCACCGGAATAGTCATCGGCCTTATTTACAAACCCCTCGCTCCGACCTAGGTAGCTTCATCCGGCTTTGCACGAGAAGGGTTGCACGAAAAGTAACGCCCCTGCACGAAAAGTAGAGGGGGAAGGCCGGAGCCTTCCCCTCCATCGCTTCACCCTTTCTGTATTTCAGGCGCACCAACAGTTTCTGGCAGTGGTATCATCGCAGCATACCCACCCGGTGGGGCACTCAGCAGTTACAATGTCGTAGTAACAATACAGCTGTTGATTCGTAGACGAAGCAGAGGTGAACGACACGGTCGCCAAAGTGAAGACGAGCACGGAGAGGGTTATGAGTTTACGTGTGAGTCGTTTCAGCATATTGTTCTCCTTAGTTGTGAGTAACCATGAACGGTTGAGGTTGATGTGAATGGGGGAACACGCGAACGATACGCCTTGCATGGGCGCGGCGTCAACGGTGCCAGCTAAACTCCGGCGTGATGTTCAACTCACACATTGATTGAATCACAACGCAGAGATTATGGCACAGCACTTTGCAGAGTGCTTCGTTAACTTGCGCCGTGGTTTTCTTTGATCATGCTGAAAGTAGTTTCGACTTTGCTCCGTTTGTGATAGGTGAGCCAAGAAGTCGGCGCGAGGTAGTTGTAATAGTAGAACATCTTTGACCAGACATCTTCGCCACGATCCGGTTGCGTGTTCGATTTGAACGGAATGTAAGGCTTAGCGCCATGGTCTAAAATCGTTGTAGATTCTTCACTTCATCCGGCTTTGTCCAAAACCGATTTTTCGTGCAAGGCTACTTCATCCTTGTGCCTCTTCGACCTTTTCGACTTCTTCGTCCGAAGTCTCCTTCTTCTTGCGAGGGGTGAATAGTTTCCTGAGTCGGAGGGCTAGCCTTACAGACAGGTCGTAAATACGATCGGACTCTTTTGCCAGTAACGGCGAAGCGCTGGCGAGAATCAATACATACAGAGCCGCAAATGGCTGCAACACAGTCATCAAACCACCGGCAATCGCAAGGTTGACAATGATGATGGAGAACTCGCCGCGCGCAAGCAGCGTGAAGGATGTGTTGAGTGCTCCTACGGCCGAGAGCTTCGCGCGTGTTCCCACAATCATTCCAGCAATCACGACTCCGACAATCGAAAGTAGAGCCGCACCGACGGCGAGCCACGCGGCGCCACCCAGGCTGAACGGGTCAATCGACAGACCGAAACCGAAGAAGAAGATCGCGCCGAACGAATCACGAAACGGTACGATCAGGCGTTCCATGCGCTCACTGTGTTCAGTCTCTCCCAATATCAAGCCCAGCAGTAGTGCGCCGATGGACTCCGCAACGTGAATCGTCTCGCCGAGGCCGGCTAACAAAAACAAGCACGCGAAGATCACAATCACGAACACTTCATTTGAAGAGATACTAAACAGCCGGTTCAACAGTGGCGTGGCCCAACGACCGATGACCATCAGGCCCACAATGAAGCCGAGTGCGATGCCGCCCGACGACGCCACTCCTGCAAACGAACTCGCTCCGCTGAGGATAATGCCGGAGATGAGAGACAGATAAACTGCAAGAAAAACATCCTCGAACATGGTGATGCCAAGGATCAATTCGGTTTCACGATTGGCCGTGCGCCGGTAGTCGAAGAGGATCTTGGCTACGATTGCACTCGAGGAAACGGTAGTTAGACCAGCAATGATGAGTGTCTCGCGCAACGGAAAGCCGGCGAGGTAACCATACGTGAAGCCTGCAGTGAAATTGATTCCGACGTAAAGCGAACCGCCGGCCAGAATGGATCGTCCTGCTTTGATCAAGCGCGTGACATTCGATTCAAGACCGAGATAGAAGAGTAGGAACAGCACACCCATTCGCCCCATGAAGGTGATGAGCGGTTGCGTTTCGATGAAGCGAAAATCGAAGACACCAAGCTGCGGAGCGTGGGGCCCGACCGCCATGCCAATCAGAATTAAGAACGGCACGTTGGATAAGCCGAGTTTGTGGGCCAGCGCGACGGCAAACGCGATTAGCATGAGCGCCAACCCAATTTCCAGGATGACGTGATCCATCGTTTACTTCTCGCTTCCGTCTATCAGGAGTCGCTTGAGAGCATTGATCGTACCCCGGTCACCGGCAACTATAAGTGTCGCGCCCGCGTTGAGAACTGTGTGGGCTTCCGGATTAGTGCGCTTTGTCTGATCCGGTTCGATAATCGACACGATGGAAGCCCCGGTGCGTGTACGAACGTTGAGCTCGCTAATGGTCCTGCCGATGCACGCTGCGCCTGGTTCGATCCTGAACCACTCAAGGACCAAATCTTCCAAAACAACCTCCGCCATCGGCAGATTGCGCGGCACGTAAGTCAGCCCGCCGACGATGCCAGCGATCTGCCGTGCCTCGCCGTCCGTGAGTCGCAACACGGACGATGGGCGCTCCATGTTGCGGCGCGTGAAGTGGTACAGCTCGCGCGTGCCGTCGTCGTGAATGACGATGACCAATCTATCGCCGCTTGTTGTCTCAACTTGAAATTTGCGGCCCACGCCGGGAAGAAATGTTTCGCTGATAGTAGACATCTCCGCAGAGCCTCCGTGTTTTATTCAGGACGTGCCCAGAACCTCGATAGTTTCTTGTGCCGTTACTTCAGTTTCTCGCGGTTCTAACAAACTTCGCAATGATCGGTGACCCTGTTTGCGGGGAGATCGGTCGTGTGCTAGAGTTCAAAATCCCTTATAAGAAATTAACTTACGATTCGAGGACGCCTCCGGTCCGGCTCAGATTAGTCCCTCCGATCGAGTGGCCTGTGAGAAGGATGTGACCTTCTTCTGACGGTCGCATCCTTTTATTTCAGTTGAGAGAGCACAATAATGAGTACACCAATTCGCATTCTCGGTATCGCCGGCAGCCTCCGGCGCGACTCTTACAACCGTGCTACTTTGCGCGCCGCAATCGAACTCGCTCCTGTAGATGCGAGCATTGACATCTTCGAGCTGGACGGAATCCCGGGCTTCAATCAGGACGAGGAGCAGAACCCGCCCGCCAAAGTCGTCGAACTGAAGCGGCGTATACGCGAGGCCGGCGCTATTCTCTTCGTGACGCCGGAGTATAACTATTCGGTCCCGGGAGTCTTGAAGAACGCGATTGACTGGGCGTCGAGACCGTACGGTGACAGCGCGTGGAATGGAAAGCCGGCGGCTATCATGGGCGCTTCGGTCGGAACGATTGGGACGGCGCGCGCTCAATATCACCTGCGGCAGATGATGGTCTTCCTCAACATGTTTCCCGTTAACCAGCCGGAGGTGATGATTGGCAACGCGTCCGAACAGTTCGATGCGCAGGGGAACCTGACGAATGATGTGGCGAAACAATTCATCCGCCAGTTGCTTCAGAATCTGGTGGACTGGACCAGGCGAATCCAGTGATGACTTGATCCTGTGCGGCAGCGAGAAGAACTTAAAAGTTTCATTCAAGGAGAACTGGCATGAGTAGCGAAGATCAGAACGAAGCGATGAGCCCGAACAGCGGCAATTCCACCGGGCGGAACAACCGAGGCCGGCGTCTAATTATTTATGCCGTGGTGTTGCTCGTCGTCTTTCTGGCGGGACTCGTTCCCATGTGGTTGAAATCTCGGACGCAGGCCCGCGAACGCGACGCGGCGCAGGCCGCTCTGCGAACCAGCAACTTGCAGAACATGCTGGCGAACGCTGCGATCGACGCTCGTCGCGCCGAGTATGAACCCGCGCGCCAGGCGGCCAGCGACTTCTTTACGAACCTGCAAATTGAGCTCGACCGCGGACGCGATTCAGCCTTCAACGAAGGGCAGCGAAGCGCTTTGCGTTCTGTGTTCGCCACGCGCGACGACACGATCACCCTGTTAGCGCGCAGCGACCCCGCTTCCACCGACCGGCTGGTTGACCTCTATACGAAGTATCGTCAAGCCACCGCGAGCGCGACGCCGCATTGAATGCATCATTACTCTGCTCCCGCAATTCATTAATTGCTGACCTTGGACTAACTCCTTGAAGCGGGTTTCGACAGGGTGTTCCACTTGGTGTTTGAGAGTGGTTACTCGCGTCACGTGAAGGTGGCATAAAGGGTGCTCGGACGTTCGCGAACTCTTCGCCGCGGCTTCGCCGCCCGATGTGAGGCGAGGCTCTGCCTCGCCGTTCAGTTGAATTTCGAATTGGGCTAAGCCCTTGGTTCGGGCTCTGCCCTGACATTTACGGCCAGAGGCCGAACCATGGGCCTAGCCCAAAATCTTAAGGGGCTTAACGGCGGGGCAGAGCCCCGCCTCACATCGGGCGGCGAAGCCGGAGTGAATGAGTCAAATTTTCAGGATCGGCTCTTGAATTTCAAGACGGTATCTCACATCGGGCGGCGAAGCCGGAGTGATCAAGTTTCAAGATCGCTTGATCTTGCCCGAATACAGATCTGTTCAGACCAGCTCACCCTGCATTTGGCGGAAGCTCGATCGCAGTTAACGAATAGCCTTGAACAACTCCTCCGCTAACGCGGGCACCATAACGAGAGTGTTTGTCCCTATGCGCCAAAAGACTCGACACCTCACATCGACTATGGCGAAAACCAAAAAATATTTCAGATCGGGTCTATCGAAAGAAGAAGACCGAAGTCAATATAGTTTAGCGTCTCGAAACCTACGGTGGGTTTTGATGAGTCAATCCGCTCGCTTGACGGGGTTTCGAACGACGTTGACGATCTCGACTGCGTCGAAGCTGTTCGTCCCACCGCGTTTCAGACGAATTCCAAGTCCCTTCACATGTGATGTTTTGCGAGTCTGCGCCACTCTAGAACGTAATGCTTCGCATTGCACTAAAACTTGAAGGAGAAAGAAGCATGAAACGTTCACTATCTATGAAATTCCTCGTACTCATGTTTACGCTGCTGGTCGGAAGTCTCGCAGTCACAGCAACCGAACGCCCTTTTTCACTCAACGGAAAAGGTGTCGCGATTCCAATCCTTGATGGCAACGGCAACATCGTTGGCGCTGAACCAACTGGTTCCGGTAATGCAACCCATCTCGGTTTGTTCACCAACACAGGTAAAGTCAGTTTCACGCCAGACGCATCCAATCCAAACATTCTTCATCCGAGTGGTGGCGGTGTCTTCACGGCAGCTAACGGCGACAAACTCAACTTCGTCATCATTAGTGGCGCTTTGGACTTAACTACCGGGATAGGAACCGGAGATTTTGAATTCACTGGCGGAACCGGTCGCTTCGTTAATGCTACCGGGCACACGTCGGGTGTCATCCAACAGAATGTCATCACGGGCGCCTACGAACTCACCCTCGTCGGGAACATCGATTACTAAGATCGATTCTACAGTTCAGACTATTTTTCAAGGGCAGGCTCAAGTGGTCTGCCCTTTTCTTTCGCGTGATAAAATTTGGACGATGTGCTCAGTCCTTATCTGTGTTGTCAATCAGGATTGCGAGCCGCAAGCTTTGTAAATGTGGCGCCAGTGTAAGTCAGTGAGTCGAACTTTCCTTCGGCGCCCTTTATGAAGCCGATTACCTCACCGTTTCCGCCGGGCACCAGCACGACACGAATGGTGTCCTTTTCCGTAAAAGGCGTGGCGACTGTATCCATGTAGCCCATTCGCACCGCAAGCCCCTTGTCTTTTGCCGCGATCTCAATCGTGCCCCACAGGTCGTTCCGATACTTACCGGCATAGTCAATAAACGGTTTTGTAAGTTGCCACTCTCTCTTTGCCCGCCCTTCGGCTTCAGCAGCAAACCTTTGCTTTCGGTTCTCATAGGACGTAAGGGTTTCCTGCAACTGGCTGGCATACACGGCTTCCAGACTCTCCGTTTGCAGCCACCAGTCATAAGTGTACGCGGCGAGCATATCGGCCAGGCGTCCACCAAGCGCGTCATTATTTACCAGGACGCCGACCGCGACCTTTCTCTCAGGCATAAATGAGACATGGCTGCGATAACCGGCAAATCCGCCATGATGATAGACCACCTTTTCGTTGCGATACTTGCCGATTTGCCACCCGAGCCCGTATTCACCACCGCCCGAGAATGGCGGTTGGTTTCGCGTGCTCGTTGTGTAGCCTGTTTGCACTTTGCGGATTAGATCGGCCGGCACAACCTGTTTGCCGTCGAGCTTACCCTCGTTCATATTCAGATTAAGCCACCGGCCGAGGTCCGAAATGCTCATGAAAATTCCACCGGCCGATTGCATGTTCTCGTCAGTCTTTTCCAGGCCGCTTCGGACCATCTTGCCCGCATCGGACCCCTCGGTGGAAATGATATAAGGAGCTACGATCTTGAACTTTTTGGCTCGCGCCTTTGAGATATACGCAGTCGTGTGGTTTAAACCTGCGGGAGTAAATATGCGCTCTTGCAGCACGTCCTGCCAGTTTTTGTTCAAATGGTAATGCAGCGCAAGCCCGTAAATGTTATAGCCGAGGTTTGTATAGCTGTACTTGCCAAAGTTGGCCTCATCAAAACTGGTGCCTTTGGCAAAGACGTAATCAATCTCACGCTGGTCGATTTGACCCGTAAACGCGAGGCGGTTGATGAGCGCCTCGTTTCGCAGGCCGCTCGTATGCGTCAAGAGATCCCGGATCGTGATCTTGTCCGGTATCTCATTCTTGAAGCGAATTCCCGGAGTATATTTCGTAACGGGATCAGAGAGTTTTATCTTGCCTTCCTGATCGAGCATTGCGGCCGCAAGCGCTGTAAAAGACTTGGTAGACGAGGCGGTATAAAAAAGCGTATCGCTATCGGCCTTTATGCCGGCTTCTTTATCCGCCATCCCGTATGCGCGG
>Ga0207676_10000778_pt1 | contig 24842 bp, 21 predicted proteins | sample KBSSwiS72_FD_184307 | JGI IMG/M metagenome (GOLD analysis project Ga0207676, IMG submission 184307) | Switchgrass rhizosphere microbial communities from Kellogg Biological Station, Michigan, USA - KBS Switchgrass S7-2 (SPAdes) (version 2) | ecosystem: Host-associated > Plants > Roots >...
CGCGACCGTCGTTGGCTTCACCGGCGGCGGCCGCGCCGGCGGCGGCTTCATGTTCGTCACCCTCAAGCCGGTGGCCGAGCGCAGCGAGAGCGGCCAGGCGGTGATCGCCCGCCTCCGGCCGCAGCTTGCGCAGGTGACCGGCCTGCAGATCTTCCTCAACCCGGTGCAGGACGTGCGCGCCGGCGGCCGGCAGAGCAACTCCACCTACCAGTACACGCTGAAGAGCGACAGCCTGCCGACGCTGCGCCTCTGGGCGACACGGCTGGCGGAGGAGTTGAAGCAGGTCGACGTGCTGACCGACGTCGATACCGACCAGCAGGACAACGGCGTCGAGACCCGGGTCGAGGTCGATCGCGACAGCGCCTCGCGCCTCGGGCTCAGCTCGGCGGGGATCGACTCGGCGCTCTACAACGCCTTCGGCCAGCGCCAGGTGGCGACGATCTACGGCGAGCTGAACCAGTACCACGTGATCATGGAATGGCACCCGCGCTACACCCAGGGGCCGAATGCGCTCGCCGACCTGTACGTGCCGGCCAAGGGCCTGAGCAGCGGCACCTCGGCCAGCATCACGGCCGCGAATGCCGCGGCGACCGCGGCCGCCGCCAGCGGCGTGGCGGCCACCGTCCCGGCCAATCCGGGAGCGCGCGACTCCTCGACCGGCAACGCCCTGAGCAACACCGTCACGCCGATGGTGCCGCTGGCCGCGGCCGCCCGCTTCGTCGAGCGGGCGACGCCGACGGCGATCAGCCACCAGGACAGCGAGCTGGCGACGACGCTCTCCTTCAACCTGGCCGAGGGCAGTACCCTGGCCGACGCGACCGCGGCGATCCGGTCGGCCGAGGCCGACATCGGCATGCCGGTGACGGTGCGCGGCTCGTTCCAGGGCACGGCGTTGGCGGCGCAGCAGTCGGAGGGGCAGCAGACCCTGCTGATCATCACCGCCATTGCCGTGATCTACATCGTCCTCGGCATGCTCTACGAGAGCCTGGTGCACCCGGTGACGGTGCTCTCGACCCTGCCCTCGGCGGGCGTGGGTGCGGTGCTGGCGCTGCTGCTGTTCCGGATGGAGTTCTCGATCATCGCCCTGATCGGCGTGTTCCTGCTGCTGGGCATCGTCAAGAAGAACGCGATCCTGATCATCGACTTCGCGCTCGAGGCCGAGCGCACGCGCGGCCTGTCGGCGGTGGCGGCGGTGCGCGAGGCCTGCCTGCTGCGCTTTAGGCCGATCCTGATGACGACCCTGGCGGCCGCGCTCGGGGCGCTGCCGCTGGCGATCGGCTTCGGCGAGGGCGCCGAGCTGCGCCGGCCGCTCGGTGTGGCGATCATCGGCGGCCTGATCGCCAGCCAGCTGCTCACCCTGCTGACGACGCCGGTGGTCTACGTGCTGCTCGATCGGCTGCGGCGGAGAGACAGGTCGCGCGAGGTGCCACCGCCCGGGCGCGGTCGGCTCGCGGAGGCGGCCTCGTGAATAGGCTCCTGCAACGGGCGACCGCGGTCGCGGTCGCGGTTGCGCTCGCCGCCTGCGCCGTCGGCCCGGACTACGAGCGCCCGGCCGCGCCGGTGCCCGCGGCCTACAAGGAAGCGACCACCGCCGCCGGCGCGACCTGGCTGCCGGCGGCGCCGGCCGATGCCTTCGCGCGCGGCGAATGGTGGCGCCTGTTCGGCGACGAGGAGCTGAACCGGCTCGCGGCGCGGATCGAGATCGACAATCAGAACGTCGCCGCCGCGGTGGCCGCCTATCGCCAGGCGCAGGCGATCGTCCGCGAGGCGCGGGCGGCGCGCTTTCCGACCCTCGGCCTGAACGCGAGCGCGCGCCGCACCGGTGGCCGCGACCAGGCCGAGGTCAATGCCTTCCAGGTCTCGCTCGCCGCCGACTGGGCGCCCGACCTCTGGGGCAAGCTCGGCCGCGGCGTCGAGAGCGCGCTCGCCAGCGCCGAGGCGAGCGCCGCCGACCTCGGCTCGGCCAAGCTCTCGGCCCAGGGCGAGCTGGCGATCGACTACTTCTCGCTGCGCGAGGCCGATACCGAAGTCGCCCTGCTCGGCAAGACGATCGAAGGCTACGAGCGGGCTCTGCAGATCACGCAGAACCGCTATGCCGCGGGCATCGCGCCGAAGACCGATGTGCTGCAGGCGCAGACGCAGCTCGCCTCGACCCGCGCCGACCTCGCCGCCCTGCGCGCCAACCGGGCACGCTTCGAGCACGCGATCGCGGTCCTGGTGGGCGTGCCGCCGGGCGACTTCAGCATGGCCGTAGCGGCCTGGACGCCGACCGTGCCGGCGGTGCCGCTCGGCGTGCCCTCGGAGCTGCTGCAGCGTCGCCCCGACATCGCCTCGGCCGAGCGCCAGGTGGTCGTCGCCAACGCCCAGATCGGCATCGAGCGCTCGGCCTTCTACCCGAGCCTGTCCCTCGGCGGCACGCTCGGCAGCAGCCAGTCGCGGCTCGGCGACCTGCTGAGCGCCTCGGGCGCGCTCTGGTCGCTCGGCGTCTCGGTGGCGCAGACGGTGTTCGATGCCGGCGCAATCCGCTCCCGGGTCGAGGGCGCCGAGGCCGGCCTCGACGCGGCGATCGCCCGCTACCGGCAGACGGTGCTGGCCGCGTTCCAGGCGGTGGAGGATCAGCTCGCGAGCGCGGGCTCGCTGGCCGAGCAGGCCGAGCTGCGCCGCCAGGCGTCGGATGCCGCCGACCAGACCGAGCAGCAGATCCTCAACCGCTATCGCGCCGGCCAGGTGGGCTACACCGACGTCGTCACCGCGCAGGCCTCGGCCCTCTCCGCGCGGCGTGCCCTGACGCAGGTCGGCGTCAACCGCCAGGTGAGCGCGATCGCCTTGATCCAGGCCCTCGGCGGCGGCTGGGAGCGTATCGAAACACCCTAGGCCCCGGTTGTCAGCCAGACGTCAGAATCGCCGCTCACCCGAGGGAAGAGCGAGCGTGGAGCGATGGAAAAGACCTGGCTGAAGCAGTACCCCGCCGGCGTGCCTGCCGAGATCGACGTGGCCCAGTACGCGTCGCTGGTGGCATTGCTCGACGAAAGCTTCCGCCGCTACGCCAGCGCCGTCGCCTACAAGTTCATGGGCAAGGCCATCACCTTCCGCCAGGTCGACGAAGCCTCGGCGGCGCTGGCCGCCTGGCTGCAGGCGCAGGGCTTCGTCAAGGGCGACCGGATCGCGGTGATGCTGCCCAACGTGCCGCAGTACCCGGTGGCGATCGCCGGGATCCTGCGCGCCGGGCTGGTGGTGGTCAACGTCAATCCGCTCTACACCCCGCGCGAGCTCGAGCACCAGCTCAAGGATTCGGGCGCCAAGGCGATCATCGTCATCGAGAACTTCGCCAGCGTCCTGGCGCAGGTGATGCCGGCGGTGCCGACCAAGACGGTCGTGCTCGCGGCCATGGGCGACATGCTCGGCTTTCCCAAGGGCATGCTCGCCAACTACGTCGTGCGCAACGTCAAGAAGATGGTGCCGGCGTTCGATCTGCCGGGCGCGGTGCGCTTCAACGACGCGCTCTCGGCCGGGCGCGGCAAGCCGTTCAGGCCGGCGCAGGTCGGCCCCGACGACATCGCCGTGCTGCAGTACACCGGCGGCACCACCGGCGTGAGCAAGGGCGCGGTGCTGCTGCACAAGAACCTCGTCGCCAACATCCTGCAGGCCGAGGCCTGGTACCAGCCGGCGCTGAAGAAGATCCCCAAGGGCGAGCAGATCGTGACGATCTGCGCCCTGCCGATCTATCACATCTTCGGCTTCAACACGAACGTGATGCTGTCCATGCGCATGGGCGGCGCCAACCTCCTGGTCCCGAACCCGCGCGACCTGCCGGCGGTGTTCAAGCAGCTGCAGGGCGAGAAGTTCCACAGCTTCCCGGCGGTGAACACCCTGTTCAACGCCATGGCCAACCATCCGGACTTCGGCACGGTCGACTGGAGCGGCCTGGTGATCTCGGTCGGCGGCGGCATGGCGGTGCAGAGCGCGACCGCCAAGCTCTGGCTCGAGAAGACCGGCTGCCCGATCGTCGAGGGCTACGGCCTGTCCGAGACCTCGCCCTCGGCGAGCTGCAATCCGGTCGACAGCACCGCCTACAGCGGCAACATCGGCCTGCCGATGCCGAACACCGAGATGAAGCTGCTCGACGACGAGGGCAACGAGGTGGCCGTCGGCGAGCGCGGCGAGATCGCGATCAGGGGCCCGCAGGTGATGGCCGGCTACTGGCAGCGGCCCGACGAGACCGCCAAGGTGATGACGCCGGACGGGTTCTTTCGCAGCGGCGACATCGGTGTGGTCGACGAGCGCGGCTACTTCAAGATCGTCGACCGCAAGAAGGACATGATCCTGGTGAGCGGTTTCAACGTCTATCCGAACGAGGTCGAGGACGTGGTCACGCAGATGCCGGGCATCCTCGAATGCGCTGCGGTCGGCATTCCCGACGAGAAAGCCGGCGAGGCGGTGAAGCTGTTCATCGTCCGCAAGGACGCGTCGGTCACGGAGGAAATGGTCCGCGCCTACTGCGAAGCCAACCTCACCGGCTACAAGCGGCCGAAGGTGATCGAATTCCGCAACGACCTGCCCAAGACCCCGGTGGGCAAGATCCTGCGCCGGGAATTGCGCGACAAAGCGTGAGATTTCAGAGGGCCGCGCGCCGCTCGGTACTGATACATTTCGCCCCTATATCAAAGCGGGCGTGCTCGAGTGGCCACCGCCTGGGAATGGGGTCGAACGGGTGATCTGGGTCAAGACCGAGGCAGGACGCGCCGAAATGCAGTCCAGGGCGCTGATCAAGGATCGCGCCCGCCGCAACCTTCTGCTGCTGATCGACGGCACCAAGTCCGAGGAGATGCTGCTCAGCAACCTGGCCGGCATCACCGCCGCCGATTTCCAGGAGCTGCGCAAGCTCGACCTCATCGCTCCGGCCGCCGGCGCGGTGACGGTCGGCAACTCCCCGCGCGTCTCCAGCCCGGACTCGAACCGGCCGACGGTGCCGCAGCCGCTCGGCTCCGCAGGCGCGGCCGCGACGGCATCGACGACGCTCGACTACAGCCAGTTCACCGCCGCGCTGACGCAGCTCATTTCCGCCAATCTCGGCCTGCGCGGCTTCACGCTGACGCTCGCCGTCGACAAGGCCTCGACCATCGAGGAGCTGCGCGAGGTGGCGCAGCGGGTGATCGAGCAGATCCGCGAGCGCAAGGGCGACGGCGTCGCCGCCGAGGCGCGCAGGACGCTTTACGGCAGCTGACGGCGGGCCGCCGCCGTCCAGCGCCCGTTTTCCCCGTGAAGGTCGCCGCCGCGCTGTGGCGGGTTCTGCGCGGCTTCGGCCTCGTTCTCGCCGCGATCGTCATCTTCGTCGAGGAGTGGGGCTGGCGGCCGCTCACCGCCCTCGCCGCGGTGCTGGCGCGATGGCTGCATCTGCAGCGCCTCGAGGCGCGCATTTCCGCGAGCCCGCCGGTCGTCGCCCTGCTGCTCTTTCTCGCGCCGGCGGTGCTGCTCTTTCCGATCAAGCTGCTCGCACTCTGGTTGATCGGCCAGGGCGAGACCGGGCTCGGCGTCTTCATCATCGTCGCCGCCAAGGTGCTGGGCACCGCCTTCGTCGGCCGGCTCTTCATCCTGGTGGAGCCCCAGCTCATGACCTTCGCCTGGTTCGCGCGGGCCCTGCACTGGTGGCGCGCGACCAAGGCGCGGATCGGCGAGCGGGTGCGCCGCTCGGCGCCGTGGCGGGCGGCGCGGGCGCTGCGCCGGCTGTGGCGGGCGCGGGCGCGAAAGGCGATGCGCTGATGGCCCTGCGCATCCACCTGGCGGGACGCTGGAGCGAGGGCGAGACCCTGGTCCTGCCGCCGGCCGAGTCGCGCCACGTGCAGGTGCTGCGGCTGCAACCGGGCGACACGCTCACCCTGTTCAACGGCGAAGACGAGCTGGAGTGGCCGGCGGAGGTCGTCCGCATTGGCCGCAACGCGGTCGAGCTGCGCATCGCCGCGCCGCCGCGCGCGGTCGAGCGCGAGCTGCCGGTGGCCGTCACCCTGGCGATCGGCATTCCGGCCAACGAGCGCATGGACGCCCTGGTCGAGAAGGCGACCGAGCTCGGCGTCGCGGCGCTGCAGCCGCTGATCTGCGAGCGCTCCGTGGTGCGCCTGGCCGGCGAGCGCGCCGAGGCGCGGCAGCGCCACTGGCAGGCGGTGGCCGCCTCGGCGAGCGAGCAGTGCGGTCGGGTTCGCGTTCCGCGCATCGCCGTGCCGATCCGCTTCGACGCCTGGCTGCGCGAGCTCGGCGAGCCGGCCGTTGCCGGCGGCCGTTGGCTGCTCAGCCTGGCGGAATCCGCCCGCCGTCCCGCCGCGCTGCACGATCCGACCCGCGGCGATGCGGCCCCCCGGCTGCTGGCGTTGAGCGGCCCGGAAGGCGGGCTCGCGCCCGAGGAGGAAGCCGCGGCCTTGCGCTGCGGCTTCCTGCCGGTCTCGCTCGGCCCGCGCACGCTGCGCGCCGACACCGCGCCGCTGGCGCTGCTCGCCTGGCTCGGGCTGGCGGACCGGCGGCACCACGAATGAACCGCCGATTGCTGCTGCTGGTGCTGTGCCAGGGCTTCTTCCTGACCAACAACGTCACCTTTATCGCCATCAACGGCCTGGTCGGCCTGCGTCTGGCGCCGAACGCCTGGCTGGCGACCTTGCCGGTCACCGCCTACGTCGCCGGCGGCGCCCTGTTCGCCGGCCTGGTGGGCCGGCACCAGCGCGCCTGGGGCCGGCGCCGCGCCTTCCAGCTCGGCCTCGTCGTCGCCATCGGAACGACCGCGCTCTGCGCCTGGGCGGCATGGCAAGGCCATTTCTGGATCCTGGTGCTCGGCGCGACGCTCGCCGGCTACTACAACGCCAATGCCGGCCTGTACCGGTTCGCGGCTGCCGAGCTGGTCGAGCCGCCGTTCAAGGAGCGGGCGATCTCGTGGGTGCTCGCCGGCGGCATCCTCGGTGCGGTCGCCGGCCCGAACCTGGCGCGCTGGACCCGCGACGTGCTGCCGGCCGAGTTCGCCGGCGCCTATGCCGCGCTCGCCGTCGTCGCCCTGGCGTCGCTGGCGACGGTCTCGTGGATCCGCTTTCCGCCGCTGGTGCTGCCGACCGCCGCCGCGCCGGGGAGAAGGCTCGGCGAGATCGCGGTTCAGCCGGTGTTCATCGTCGCCGTGCTGGCGTCCGCCCTCGGCTACGGCGTGATGAACCTGCTGATGGCGGCGACGCCGATCGCGATGGCGATGTGCTCGCATCCCTTCGACAACACCGCCCTGGTGATCGAATGGCACGTCCTCGGCATGTTCGTGCCGAGCTTCTTCACCGGCAGCCTGATCAAGCGCTTCGGCGTGCTGCGGGTGATGGCGGCGGGCCTCGCGCTCGAGGGAGCCTGCGTCGCGGTGGCGCTGAACGGCGTCGACCTGATGCACTTCGCGGTCGCCCTGCTCGCGCTCGGCGTCGGCTGGAACTTCCTCTTCGTCGGCGGCACGACCCTGTTCACGCAGGCCTACCGGCCGGAGGAGAAGACAACGGCGCAGGCGGCGATGGACACGATCGTCTTCGGCACGATGACGGTCACCTCGTTCAGCTCGGGCGCGCTGGTCACCACCCAGGGCTGGGCCCTGCTCAACCTGGGATCGATCGTGCCGCTGGCGGCGATCGGCGCTGCGCTGCTCTGGTTCGCCGCACGCAAGCGCGCGGCGCTGCGCGGCCGGCCGGCCTAGCCTGCCGGGTGCGGGCTCTTGGCGCGGGCCGAGCCGGCGACCAGCTCGAAGCGGAACAGCCGGCACTCGATCGGCCCGTTCCAGAGCGGCACCCGGCGCGACTCCTTGAGCCGCATCGCGCTCGGCAGGCGCATGTCGGGGCTGAGGATCCAGGCGGTCCAGCCGCCGGGATGGCCGGTGTAGGCCTTCTTCCAGTGCGTTGCCAGGCGGGCGAAGAAGTCGCTCGGCGTCGACCGGTCCTCGGCCGAATCGCGCGCCGCCCCGCGCGCTGCCTTGCCGCCGACCTCGATCCGCTCGCCGTAGGGCGGATTGAGCATCAGCGTGCCCGGCAGCTCCGGCGGCAGGCTCGGCGCGGGCCGCTCCAGGGCATCGCCGCCGTTGAACTGGATCGCGTGGACGACCCCGGCGCGCTCGGCATTGCGCCGGGCGAAGTCGACCATGCGAAACGACAGGTCGCTGGCGAAGATCGGCACTTCCGGTGCGTGCACCCGCTCCTTGGCGCGGCTGCGCAGGCGCTGCATCTCGGCGCGCATCTCGGCGCTCGCGAACGGCAGCAGCCGCTCGCAGGCGAAGCGGCGCAGCGCCCCGGGAGCGATGCCGCAGGCGATCTGCGCCGCCTCGATGGCGACCGTGCCCGAGCCGCAGCACGGGTCGTGCAGGGCGCCGCCCGTCGCCGGGGTGCCGCGCCAGCCCGCGGCGGCGAGCATCGCCGCGGCCAGCGTCTCCTTGAGCGGCGCGTCGCCGGTGTCGCTGCGCCAGCCGCGCTTGAACAGCGACTCGCCCGAGCTGTCGACGTAGACCTGGGCCCGCTCCGGGCCGACGTGCAGCACCAGCGTCAGGTCGGGTCGTTCGACGTCGACGCTCGGCCGCTCGCCGGTGGCCTCGCGCAGCTGGTCGCAGACCGCGTCCTTGATCCGCAGGGCGGCGAAGTTGAGGCTCTTGAGCGGGCTCTTCTGCGCCGTGCTGTCGACCCGCAGAGTCTGCCTGGGCGTGATCCAGTCGCCCCAGTCGACGCCGCGAGCCAGGGCGTAGAGGTCGTCCTCGCTGCGGTACTCGCCTTCGGCCACCTCGATCAGGACGCGCTGCGCCAGCCGGCTCTCGAGGTTGAGCAGCATCACCTCGCGCGGGTTGCCGGCGAGGGCGACGCCGCCCCGGCGCGCCTCGACCCGCACCTCGGGCAGAAGGCTCCGCACCTCGGCCTCGAGCAGCGCCTCGACGCCGGCGGCGCACGGCAGGAAGAGCGGCAGCGGCATGGGTCGGGACAGCGGCGCGCGCCGCCTACATCGCCTTGCGCAGCTGCGTCGGCGCGATCTTCAGCGCTTCGCGGTACTTGGCGACGGTGCGCCGGGCGACGTGGATGCCCTGCTCCTCGAGCATCAGGGAGATCTGGCTGTCGGAAAGCGGCTTGGCCGGGTCCTCGGAGGAGACGATCTGCCGGATCAGCGCCCGCACCGCGGTGCTCGAGGCGTTGCCGCCGGCCTCGGTGGCGAGCGAGGAGCCGAAGAAGTACTTGAGCTCGAAGGTGCCGAAGGGCGTGGCCATGTACTTGGCGGTGGTGACGCGCGAGATCGTCGACTCGTGCAGGCCGAGCTCGTCGGCGATCTCGCGCAGCACCAGCGGCTTCATGGCGATCGCGCCGTGGGTGAAGAAGCTCTTCTGCCGCTCGACGATCGCCTGCGAGACGCGCTGGATGGTGTCGAAGCGCTGCAGGATGTTCTTGACGAACCAGCGCGCCTCCTGGAGGCGCGAGTTGAGGCCGGCGGCGGCGCCGTTGAGGCTGCTGCCGCGCCCGCCCTGGCCGCGCTGCGCCCGGATGGCGTTGGCGTAGAGGTCGTTGATGCGCAGCTTGGGCATCACGTCGGGATTGAGCGTCACCTTCCAGCCGCGGCCCGACTTCTGCACGATCACGTCGGGGACGACGATGTTGGCTTCGGCGCGGGCGAACGGCCGGCCCGGCTTGGGCTCGAGCGAAACGATCAGCGCCTGCGCCTCGCGCAGCAGGTTCTCGTCGGCGCCGGTCACGGCCATCAGTTTCTTCAGGTCGCGGCGGGCGAGCAGCGGCAGGTGGCTCTTGCAGACGATGATCGCGATCGCCTGCGCCTCGCCGCGCGGCAGGGTGCGCAGCTGCAGCGTCAGGCACTCGGCCAGGTCGCGGGCGCCGACGCCGGTCGGCTCCATGCTCTGCAGGAAGCGCAGACCGCAGCGCAGCTGGACCAGGATCTGATCGGTGTCGTCGTCGCCGGCGTCCCCGGGATCGAGCGCCATGCCGCCTTCGCGCAGCCGGGCGGCGATGTCCTCGAGCGAATCGGCGAGATAGCCCTCGTCGTCGAGCGAATCGATCAGCACCAGCACCGCCGCGGCATCGGCATCACTCAGGCGCATGCTCGAGAGCTGGCTGCGCAGGTGGTCCTGCAGGCTGGTGATCGGCGTGTCGCGATCCGACTCGTCGATGTCGCCGTCGTTCTGGGTCCGGGTCTTGCCGGGGGTCTCGCGGATGCCGTCGAAATCCTCGCGCTCGGTGCCGTTTTCCCAGTCCTCGCGCTCGGTGCCGCCGAAATCGGCCGCGCCGTCGATCGCCGGCACGTCGTCGCCGCCGTCGCCGCCGGTCTCCGCCGCCCGCTCGGTCTCGCGCTCGCCGGCGTGCTCGGCGCTCGTCAGCCGCTCCGCGAGCGGCTCGAACGCGGGCGCGGCCTCCTCCTCGGCTTCGAGGAAGGGGTTCTGTTCGAGCATCTGCTCGACTTCCTGGTGCAGCTCGAGCGTCGAGAGCTGCAGCAGCCGGATCGACTGCTGCAGCTGCGGCGTCAGCGCGAGATGCTGCGATAGGCGAACCTGGAGGGAGGGTTTCATGCCCTACATCCGGAAGTTCTCGCCGAGATAGACCTTGCGGACGTCGGCGTTGGCGACGATCTCGGCCGGCGTGCCTTCGGCGAGAACCCGGCCCGCGCTGATGATGTAGGCGCGGTCGCAGATGCCGAGCGTCTCGCGGACGTTGTGATCGGTGATGAGCACGCCGATGCCGCGCTCCTTGAGAAAGCCGATGATCCGCTGGATCTCGATCACGGCGATCGGGTCGATGCCGGCGAAAGGCTCGTCGAGCAGGATGAAGCGCGGCTGCGTCGCCAGCGCCCGGGCGATCTCGACCCGGCGCCGCTCGCCGCCGGAGAGTGCCGGCGCCGGCGAGGTGCGGAGCTTCTCGATCGACAGGTCGCGCAGCAGGCCGTCGAGCATCTCTTCGATCACCGGCTTCTTCAGCGGCCGGCCGTCGGGGCCTACCTGAAGCTCGAGCACGGCGCGGATGTTCTGCTCGACGTTGAGCTTGCGAAAGATCGAGGGCTCCTGCGGCAGGTAGGAGAGGCCGAGGCGCGATCGCTGGTGGATCGGCATGCGCTCGACCCGCCGGCCCTCGATCGTGATCTCGCCGCCGTCGGCCCGGACCAGGCCGACGATCATGTAGAAGCTGGTCGTCTTGCCCGCGCCGTTCGGGCCGAGCAGGCCGACGACCTCGCCGCTCTTGACCGCGAGGCGGACGCCATCGACGACGGTGCGCGAGCCGTACGACTTGCGCAGGCCCTGGGCCTCAAGGCGATGGACCGGTGCCGTCGCCGGGACCGCGCTCACTTCGGCTCCCCGATCGATGGCGTCAGCTTCAGGCCCGGGGCGCTGGCGGCCGCGGCGCTCGCCGCCTTGGCCTCGGCCGCGGCGGCGGTGCCCTCCTTGGGCATCAGCACCGCCCGGACCCGTCCGCCGGGGTTGGCCGCGGTCGCCTGGGCGCCGCCGGTGACGTTGAACACCTCGGTGGCACTGTCGTAGGTGACGAGGTTGCCGGTCAGCTCGTCGGCGGCGCTGGCGCCGCGCAGCCGCCGCACGGAGGCGTTGTTGACGAAGCGGATCACGTCCGACTTGCCGTCGTATTCCAGTCGCTCGGCGTCGCCCTCGATCCACTCGTCGGGCGCGTCGCGCTTCTGCCGGAAGGTGGCGTGCTGCGACGCCGATCCGGTCGCCACCGCGCTGCGGTAGCCGTCGGGCGACTCGCGAACCTCGATCCGCTGCGCCCGGATGATCATCGTCCCCTTGGTGACGACGACGTTGCCGTTGAAGATGAACACTTGGTTCAGCAAGTCGCCGGAGCTCGAATGGTCGGCCTCGACCGTCAGCTCCTTGAACCGGTCGGCCTTTTCGGCCTGGGTCGGCAGGCTCGCCAGGGCGAGCGTGCCGCCCAAGATCAGGGCAGTGGCATGGAAGCGACGGCGGGGCACGGAGGGACGGTTCGGGAGTGTGAGATTCCGCATAGCGGCATGAAACTTGCAGTCCATTCTATGCGAGGGCCTGAGAAACGGTCGTCCGTAAGCGGTCGAATCTCACGTCGAACGGGCCGCGCTGGCCCGATTCATGCGGCTCAGCCGGCCTTGCGAACCCGCCCCAGGAGCATGTCCACCACCGCCAGCAGGCGCTCGTTGCCGACCGCCTGGCCCTTCGCCGGCTGGCCGGTGTTGGCGAGATTGCCGTTGGTATAGAAGCGGCCCTGCACGCCCATCGCCGGCACGGCGTCGATCTTGTAGGCCTCGGCGAGTTGGCGCGCCTGCTGGCAGAGCGTGGCCACCTCGGGCGAACTGTAGGTGGTCATGAAGCGGATCGGATCGGCACCATTCTTGAGCGCGAACGCCGCCATGTCCTCGGGGGTGCGCAGGCGCGCCCGGTCGTTGTGGATCGCGGCGAACACCTTGCGATGCAGCGTCGGCGAGACGCCGAGCACCTCGAGGGTGTAGAAGAGCCGCTGCTGCGAGGCGAACGGCACCTCCTGGAACCAGACCGGCACCCGCCGCAGCGTGACGTCCGAAGGCAGCTTCTTCGACCAGGCCTCGAGCGCCGGCTCGAAGGCGTTGCAGTGCGGGCATTCGTACCAGAAGAACTCGACCACCTCGAGCTTGCCGGCCGTGGCCACCGCCGCCGGCTGCTGCAGGCGGACATAGTGCGTGCCTTCGACCGGCCAGCCGCTCTGAGCCACCGCGGGGAAGGAGAGCCCGGCACCGCCGAGACCGGCGGCGACGAGGCCGAGCGAGAAATCGCGTCGAGCAAGCGTCATGGCCGCGAACCTATCGCTGAACCCGGACCAGCGCCGAGTCGACGCCGGCATCGCCGAGCTTTTCCTTGGCGGCATCGGCATCTTCCTTCTTCTCGAACGGCCCGACGCGGACGCGGTACACGGTGCGTCCGCCCTGCTCCCGCTCGGTCAGCTTGCTTTCCACCCCGATCATCGCCAGCCGGGCCCGCTGCTGCTCGGCATCCTCGGTGCGGGCGAACGCGCCGGCCTGGACGTAGTAGGTGAACGGGTCGCCGCTCGCGGCCAGGGCCTGCGATGCCCGCGGCGACGGCGCGCTGGCGGCCACGGCGGTCGGCGCGCTGGCGGCCGAGGCCGCCGCCCGCGACGGCTTGGCGGCGCTGGCGCCCGGCAACGGCGCGTCGACCTGCGGGATGGCCGCGGTCGGCGGCAGTACCCCGGGAGGACCGGCCGGCGCCGATGCCGGCAGCGGCGCCGGGTTCTTGCCGGCCAAGGGACTGTTCGGATCCCAGTTGCGATTGCGCTCCGCCTCGGCGGCTTCCTGGCCGGCCGGCCGGACCGGAACCTTGTTGACGAACGGCACCGGTGCCTTGGTCACGTACAGGGCGACGCCGAGGGCGATCGCCAGGCCGATCAGCAGGCCGATGACCATGCCGATGAGAAAGCCGCCGCGCTGGCCGCGGGGGAAGGGTGATTTCATGCGGGTTCCGGTTCTCTGTCCATGCGCTCGGGCGCGCTGACGCCGAGCAGCGCCAGCGCATTGCGGATGACCTGGCGGGTGGCCGCCAGGAGGGCGAGGCGGGCTCGGGCCAGCTCGGCGTCGTCGACGAGGAAGCGCTCGGCGCCGTAGTAGCTGTGGAAGGCGGCCGAAAGCTCGCGCAGGTAGAACGCGACCTCGTGCGGTGCCAGCGTCGCCGCCGCGGCGGCGAGCATCTCGGGATAGTCGGCGAGCTTCCTCAGCAGCGCCGTCTCGCTCGTGGCGGAGAGGCGCGCCAGATCGCCCGAGGCGAGGCTCGCGACGTCGCCGCCCTGGGCCGCAAACTCGCGGATCACCGAGGAGATCCGGGCGTGCGCGTACTGCACGTAGAAGACCGGGTTCTCGTCGTTGCGCTTGAGGGCCAGGTCGATGTCGAAGGTGAACTCGGTGTCGGCCTTCCTGCTCAGCATGAAGAAGCGGACCGCGTCCTTGCTGGTCCACTCGATCAGGTCGCGCAAGGTCACGTAGGAGCCGGCGCGCTTCGAGAGCTTGACCTCCTGGCCGTCGCGCTCGACCCGCACCATGGTGTTCAGCACGTAGTCGGGGTAGCCCGTCGGCACGTTCATGCCCGACGCCTGCAGTCCGGCGCGCACCCGGGCGATCGTGCCGTGGTGGTCGGTGCCCTGGATGTCGATCGCCTTGGCGAATCCGCGCTCGAACTTGGTCAGGTGGTAGGCGACGTCGGGCACGAAGTAGGTGTAGCTGCCGTCGGACTTGCGCATCACGCGGTCCTTGTCGTCGCCGTAGTCGGTGGTGCGCAGCCAGAGCGCGCCGCCTTCCTCGTAGGTCTTGCCGGAGGCGACGAGCCGGGCCACGGTCGCGTCGACCCGGCCGCTCGTGTACAGGCTCGACTCGAGGTAGTAGTTGTCGAAGCGCACGCCGAACGCGGCGAGGTCGAGGTCCTGCTCGTGGCGCAGGTAGGCGACCGCGAACTCGCGGATGCCTTCGCGGTCATCGGGCCGGCCGGAGGCGGTGAACTGCCGGTCGTCGGCCTTGACCGTCTTGCCGGCCCGGAAGTCGGCGGCGATGTCGGCGACGTAGTCGCCGTTGTAGGCGTTCTCGGGCCAGCCCGGATCGCCCGGCGCCAGGCCGGCGAGGCGCGCCTCGACCGAGGCGGCCAGGGTGGCGATCTGCACCCCGGCGTCGTTGTAATAGAACTCACGCACGACCTTCCTGCCCTGGGTCTCGAGCAGATTGCAGATCGCATCGCCGAGCGCCGCCTGGCGCGCGTGGCCGACGTGCAGCGGACCGGTCGGATTGGCAGAGACGAACTCCACCAGCACCGGCGCCGTCCCGTCGGCCGGCTTCAGGCCGAACGACGCCGCGCCCTCCAGGATCTCGGCAACGACGCGCTGCCGTGCCGCGGCGCGCAGGTGCAGGTTGATGAAGCCGGGGCCGGCGACGTCGATCGATTCGACCCAGCGCTCGAACGCGCTCTTCTGCTTCAGTGCGGCGATCAGCTCGGCCGCGACCTCGCGCGGATTGCGCCGCTGCGCCTTGGCGAGCGGCATCGCCGCGGTGCAGGCCAGGTCGCCGTGGGCGGCCTGGCGAGGCCTTTCGAACGCGGCGACGAGGGCATTGCCCGGGCTCACTTCGTCCATCGCTGCGCGCAGCGCATCGAGCAATTCGTCACGGGCCCGGGTCATCGGCGAATTCTACGAGGCGGGTTTTGCGGCTCGTGCCGCGCGGCGGGAAGTCGATGGAGACCGTGAATAAGGCCAGGGTCGGGCGTACCTCTGGTCACAGGTCGGTGCAAGAATTCCGCCGCAAGGACGCCCTCGATGTCATCGTCATCAACCGCCACCGTCTCCGTTCCGCCCGTCGCATCGGCGGCCGCCAAGCCGATGCCGGCGCAGATCGGCAAGTACCGGGTCCTCGGCCGCCTCGGCGATGGCGCCACCAGCGAGGTCTTCCTCGGCTTCGACGACTTCCAGGGCCGCAACGTCGCGATCAAGCGGGTTCGCTCCTCGACCTCGGCCGACCCGGTCGACGGCCACTATTCGGAGCGCTTCTTCGCCGCCGAGGCGGCGCTGGTCGGCAAGCTCCAGCACCCGAACGTGGTGCAGATCTTCGACGCCGTCCCCGATCCGGCCGAGCCTTACCTGGTGATGGAGTACGTGGCCGGCGGGACGCTTCGGCCTTACTGCCGCGCCGACCAGCTGCTCTCGCTCGAGCTGATCGTCGAAATCGGCTTCAAGTGCGCGATGGCGCTCGGCTACGTCTACCGCCAGGGCCTGATCCATCGCGACGTCAAGCCGGCGAACCTGCTGACGGTGCTCAACAACGGCCAGATCACCGACGTCAAGATCAGCGATTTCGGCAGCGTCCTGAACCTCGGCTCCGACGTGACCCAGATCCACCGTGTCGGCTCGCTCGCCTACATGTCGCCGGAGCAGCTCGACGGCGGCACCCTCGACTGCCGCGCCGACATCTACTCGCTCGGAGCGGTGCTCTATCACCTGATCGCCGGCCGGCCGCTGTTCGATGCCCAGGTCCAGTCGGCCATGATGCATCAGATCTACAACGTCAAGCCGGCCGCGCTGGCGGGCGTGCGCGCCGGCGTCAGCCCGGCGCTCGACGAGGTGATCCAGAAGGCGGTGGCCAAGAAGCCGGGCGACCGCTACAGCGACTGGGGCGAGTTCGCGCAGGCGCTGTCGGGGCTGGTGACGACCCAGCAGGTGCCGCGCGGCCAGTTCCAGGGCGTGCTCGACTCGGAGCGCTTCACCCTGCTGCGCACGCTCGAGTTCTTCGCCAACTTCGGCGACGTCGAGCTCTGGGAGGTGGTGCACCGCGCCAAGTGGCAGCGCTTCCACTTCGGCCACGCGCTCTTTCGCAAGGGCGAGGAAGGCAACACCTTCCACATCATGGCGCAGGGCGAGGTCGAGGTCTTCCGCGACGGCAAGAAGGTGGCCCAGCTCGGCGCCGGTACCTCGGTCGGCGAGATGGCCTACCTGGCGCCGAGCGCCGAGCTGAAGAAGCACAGCACCGACGTCATCATCACCGAGCCGACGACGACGATCTCGTTCACGCCCGATACGCTCTTGCAGCTCAGCCCGAACTGCCGGCACCTCTTCCACGACTCGTTCATCAAGGTCCTCGTGCGCCGCCTGCATTCGGCCCACGAGCAGCTCGCCCACCCGCGGCGCATCTTGTAAGCTCGTCGCTCCCCCGTTCGGAGAGACCCGAGATGCAGCGATTGCCCGGCCTGCTGGCCGCCGTGGCCCTGACCGTTTCCGCGGCGGCCTTCGCCAACTCCCACAAGGAAGCGCCGATGATCGTGCCGGCGAGCGCGCCGACGTCGGCGCAGCAGGCGAAGATGGGCGAATGCAACAAGAAGGCCGCCGCCAAGACCGGCGAGGCGCGCGAGGCCTTCATGAAGACCTGCCTCGCCGCCGACGCGCCGGCGTCGCCGCAGGACAAGGCGAAGAAGTGAACGCCGAGGCCGCCGGGAAGACCGGCGACGGCCGCACGACCTCCGTCCCGACCGGCCGCCTGGCCTGAGGCGCCACCGGCGCGCCGCCGGCGGACGGCCGGCTTGCGGCCGCCGCCCCTGCGGCGTCGCACAATCGGCGCCATGAACCCGCCGCCGCTGCCCGCCGTCCGCGCCGTCCTGTTCGACGCCTACGGCACCCTGTTCGATGTCTACAGCATCGGTGTCGCCGCCGAGCGCCGCTTCCCGGGCGCCGGCGAGCGGCTGGCCGTGCTCTGGCGCGACAAGCAGATCGAGTACACCCGGCTCAGCTCGATGAGCGGCCGGCCGCGCAGCTTTCGCGACTGCACCCGGGCCGGCCTGCGTTTCGCCGCGCGCCGGCTGGCACTCGCGCTCGACGCCGCCGGCGAGGACGAGCTGATGGCCTGCTACGACCGGCTCGACCCGTTCCCCGAGAACCGCGGCGTGCTCGAGGCGCTGCGCGCCGGCGGGGTGCGCGCCGGCATCCTCAGCAACGGCGATCCGGACATGCTCGCCGCCGTGGTCGGCCACGCCGGCTTCGCCGAGCTGCTCGACCCGCTGCTGAGCGTCGAGGGCACCGGCCGGTTCAAGACCGATCCGGCGACCTACGCCCTCGGCACCGACGCCCTGAAGCTGCCCGCCGCCGAGGTACTGTTCGTCTCGAGCAACTGCTGGGACGCGATCGGCGCCACCTGGTTCGGCTACACCACCCTCTGGGTCAACCGCTTCGGCCTGCCGCTCGACGAGCTCGGCGCGGCGCCGACCCGCACCGGCACGAGCCTTGCGGATGTGCTCACGTTCTTCCCTTCACTTCAAAAACCCGCCCCATGACGCTCAACCTGCCGCCCGGCGTGGCGATCAACGCCCCCATCCTCCCCGGATTCGAAACGATCCTCACCGAGCCGGCGCTGGCCCTGGTGGCCCGGCTGCACCGCGACTTCGAGCCGCGGCGCAAGGAGCTGCTCGCGGCGCGGGCGGTGCTGGCCAAGCGGATCGACGCGGGCGAGCGCCCCGACTTCCTCGCCGAGACGAAAGCGATCCGCGACGGCGACTGGCGAATAGCGCCGGTGCCTGCGGCGCTGCAATGCCGGCGGGTCGAGATCACCGGCCCGGTCGACGCCAAGATGGTCATCAACGCCTTCAACTCGGGGGCGGATTCGTACATGACCGACTTCGAGGACTCGAACTCGCCGCTCTGGACGAACCAGATCGAGGGCCAGATCAACATCGGCCGGGCAATCCGCCGCAACCTCTCGTTCACCCAGGAATCGCCCGCAGGCAGCAAGAGCTACAAGCTCAACGACAAGATCGCGACCCTGCAGGTGCGCCCGCGCGGCTGGCACCTCGACGAGAAGCACGTCACCGTCGACGGCCAGCGCGTCGCCGGCGGCATCTTCGACTTCGCCCTGTTCATGTTCCACAACGCCAAGGAGCAGCTGGCACGCGGCGCCGGTCCCTACTTCTACCTGCCGAAGATCGAGAGCCACCTCGAGGCGCGCCTGTGGAACGAGATCTTCGTCGTCACGCAGAAGGAGCTCGGCCTGCCGCAGGGCACGATCAAGGCGACGGTGCTGATCGAGACCATCATCGCCGCGTTCGAGATGGACGAAATCCTCTACGAGCTGCGCGAGCACAGCGCCGGCCTGAACGCCGGGCGCTGGGACTACATCTTCTCCTGCATCAAGAAGTTCAAGCTCGACCGCGACTTCTGCCTTGCCGACCGGGCCAAGGTGACGATGACGGCGCCCTTCATGCGCTCCTACGCGCTGCTGCTGCTCAAGACCTGCCACAAGCGCGGCGCGCCGGCGATCGGCGGCATGAGCGCGCTGATCCCGATCAAGAACGACCCGGCGAAGAACGAGATCGCGATGGCCGGGATCATCGCCGACAAGCGCCGCGACGCCACCGACGGCTACGACGGCGGCTGGGTTGCGCATCCGGGGCTGGTCGAGGCGTCGATGAAGGAGTTCGTGGCCGTGCTCGGCGACCGGCCGAACCAGTTCGAGAAGCAGAAGCCTGAGGTCTCCGTCAAGGCCGCCGACCTGCTCGACTTCAAGCCCGAGACGCCGATCACCGAGGCCGGCTTGCGGATGAACATCAACGTCGGCATCCACTACCTCGGCGCCTGGCTCGCGGGCAACGGCTGCGTGCCGATTCACAACCTGATGGAAGACGCCGCCACCGCCGAGATCAGCCGCAGCCAGGTCTGGCAGTGGATCCGCTCGCCCAAGGGCGTGCTCGACGATGGCCGCAAGGTCACCGCCGAGCTGGTGAAGCAGTTCGTTCCCGAGGAGCTGGCGAAGATCAAGGCCGGCGGCTTCATCGGCAAGTTCGACCGGGCCGCGGCGATCTTCACCGAGATGAGCACCCAGGACGCGTTCGCCGAGTTCCTGACCCTGCCGCTCTACGAGGAGCTCTGAGAGCCCCGCCCGCCGCGGCGGGCGGCGAGGCGCGACGACAATCGACCGGATCGATCCGCCGCGCCTCGTGAATTCTCCCGATCCCCTCCATTCCCGCGCCGCGCTCGAGCGGCGCTTCGGCCCGTCGTACCGCTGGCGGGTGCTGGCGACGGTGATGATCGGCACGGTCGCCTCGATCATGGCCTCGACCATCGTCAACGTCGCCGTGCCGGACATGGCGCACGTCTTCGCCCTCGGCCAGGAGCGCGCCCAGTGGCTCTCGGCCGGCTTCATGGGGGCGATGACGCTGTCGATGCTCACCACCCCCTGGCTGCTCGACCGCTACGGCTATCGCCACACCTACATCGGCGCGGTCACGCTGCTCATGATCGGCGGCGTGGTCGGCGGCCTGGGCTCGCGCTTCGAGATCATCCTGGCGATGCGCGTCACCGAAGGTCTGGCCGCGGGCGTGCTGCAGCCGATTCCGGCGATCATCATCCTGCATGCCTTCGGCGAGGGCGAGCGCGGCAAGGCGATGGGCATCTTCGGCTTCGGCGTCGTTCTCGCCCCGGCGGTCGGCCCGAGCGTCGGCGGCGTCCTGGTCGAGTGGTGGGGCTGGCGCTCGATCTTCTTCGTGGTCACGCCGTTCTGCCTGATCGCCATGGCGCTGGCGCGCCGCTACTTGCCGATCGGCGCACCCGGCGGCGGGCCGATCGATCGCGAGGGCGGCCGGCTCGATTTTCTCGGCCTGGGCCTGATCGCGGTCGCGGTGCTGGCGCTGCTCAACGGCATGGTCCATCTCAATGCCGAGACGCGGCCGTTCGGCATGGCGCTGATCGGCCTGAGCTTCGTCGTCGCCGCCGCCTTCATCGCCCATCAGCGCCGCGGCGCGCGGCCGCTGATGACGCTCGGCCTGTTCACCCACCGACCGTTCTCGATGGGCGGCCTGGTCGCCTTCATCTACGGCATGGCGCTGTTCGGCTCGACCTACCTGGTGCCGGTGTTCATGCAGGCGGCGCTGCACCTGCCGCCATCGCAGGCCGGCGCGGTGCTGCTGCCGGCCGGGATTGCGCTGGCGGTGACGATCCCGTTCGCGGGGCGGCTGGCCGACCGGGTGAAGGTGAGCTGGCTGGTGTGCTTCGGCCTGCTGCTCCTCTCGGCCTCGTTCTTCCTGATGCTCTCGGTCGATCTCGGCACGGCGCTGGCGCTGATCATGCTCTGGGCGGTGATCGGCCGGATCGGCCTGGGCTTCGTCATGCCCTCGCTCAACCTCGGCTCGATGCGCGGCCTGCCCGACATCTTCATCTCGCAAGGGTCGAGCACGATCAACTTCCTGCGCCAGCTCGGCGGCGCGGTCGGCATCGGCCTGGTCGGCAACATCCTCGAGTGGCGGCTGCGCACCCACCCGCTCGCGCCGCTCACGGCCTACCACGAGACCTTCGCGCTGGTCGGTGCGATCACCGCCTGCGCCGTCGTCGCCGCCGCCCTGATGAGCCCAAGCCCGCCGCTGGAAGCGGCGCCCGCCGACGAATGAACCTCGGCATCGGCGAGCTGCCGGCGCGCTGCGACGTGCTCGTGGTCGGCGCCGGTCCCGCCGGCAGCGCGGCCGCGCAGTGGCTGGCGCGAGCCGGCCGCGACGTGCTGCTGATCGACCAGCACGCCTTCCCGCGCGACAAGGTCTGCGGCGACGGACTGATCGCCGATGCCTTGCGGGCGCTCGATCGCCTCGGGGTGAAGGCCGAGGTGCTGGCCGAGGCGTGGCCCTCGCCGACGCTCGGCTGCATCGGCCCACGCGGCGGCCGGATCGACGTCCCCGGCTCGCTGGCGGTGCTGCCGAGGAAACGTCTCGACGAGATCGTCTGCCGCGCCGCAGTGGCGGCCGGCGCCCGGATGTTCGCGCCGCTGCGCTTCCTCGCGCCGCTGCGCGAAGGCGAGCGCGTCGTCGGCGCCGAGCTCGAGCACGGTGGCGCGGTGCGCACGGTCCGGGCCGACTGGCTGCTGCTCGCCACCGGCGCGCAGCCGCAGGCGACGCTGGCCGCGGGCCTGTGCGAGCGGCGCGCGCCGAGCGGCATCGCCTTGCGCGGCTACATCCGCAACCCGGCGATGACGGCGCGCATCGCCAGCCTCGAGGTCGTGTGGCACAAGCGCCTCTCGCCCGGCTACGGCTGGATCTTTCCCTGCGGCAACGACCTGTTCAACATCGGCGTCGGCGTCGCCGAGGACGGCGCGAGCGGCGGCAAGCCCGGCCGGGCCGCGTCGCACCTCAACTTGCGCGAGGCCTTCGCCGAGTTCCAGGCGATCTATGCCAAGGCCCGGGAGCTGGTGCAAGGCGGCGAATGGCAGGGCCCGCCGGGCGAGGCGCTGAAGGGCGCGCCGCTGCGCTGTTCGCTGCAAGGAACCCGGTTCGCGGCGCCGGGCGTGCTCGTCTGCGGCGAAGCCGCGGGCAGCACCTACGCCCTCACCGGCGAGGGCATCGGCAAGGCGATGGAGACGGCGTTGCTCGCGGCCGAGGCGATCCTCGGTGACGCCGCCGGCGAGGCCGCCGTCCGCGCCGACTACCGCGCCCGGATCGCCGCGCTGCAGCCGCGCTTCGAGCTCTATGCGCAGGCGCACCGGGCGGTCGCCCATCCCTGGCTCGTCGACCTGCTGGTCTGGAGCGCGCAGCGCAGCCCGCGCCGGCTGCAGCGCCTCGCCGGTGTGCTCGAGGAGACTTACCTGCCGACCGACGCGATGTCGCTGCGCGGCGTGCTGCGCCGGGTGTTCGACCGGCGCTGAGGCGCGATACTGGCGTCGGGGTGCGACCGCGATGTGCCAGCTGCTCGGAATGAACGCCAACACGCCGACCGACGTGATGTTCAGCTTCACGGGCTTCGCGACGCGTGCCGAGGAGCACAAGGACGGCTTCGGCATCGCCTTCTTCGAGGACAAGGGGGTGCGCCTGTTCGTCGATTCGCACAGCGCCCGCGAGTCGCCGGTCGCGGAGATGGTGCGCCGCTATCCGATCAAGAGCGAGAACATCGTCGCCCACATTCGCAAGGCCACCCAGGGCCGGGTGGCGTTGGAGAACACCCATCCGTTCGTGCGCGAGCTCTGGGGCCGCTACTGGGTGTTCGCCCACAACGGCGACCTGAAAGGCTTCGCGCCGCGCCTGCACGGCGCCTTCCGCCCGGTCGGTGCGACCGACAGCGAGCGTGCCTTCTGCTGGCTGATGCAGGAGCTGGCCAAGGCGCACGCCGGCGTGCCGGGCATCGCCGAGACCAGCACCACCCTGGCCGAGCTGCTGCCCCAGGTGGCCCGGCACGGCGTCTTCAACGCCATGCTGAGCAACGGCCAGGCCCTCTGGGCGCATTGCTCGACCGAGCTGCACCACATCGTTCGTCAGCATCCGTTCAGCCGCGCCTCGCTGCAGGACGAGGACGTCAGCATCGACTTCGCCGAACACACCTCGCCGCGCGACCGGGTCGCCGTGGTCGTGACCGAGCCGCTGACCAAGGACGAGACCTGGAGCGCGTTCGCCCCGGGCGAGATCCGCACCTTCGTTGACGGCGCGCCGTTCACGCGATCGTGAACAACCGCCTCCGCGGCGAGCGGGGTGGTTCGGGAGGGGCGCGGCGCGGCGCGCTGCTCCGCTCATGTCCCCCGATCCGCGGCTGCGCCGCGGCTCTCCTCCTAATACTTCGCTCCGCAGCCGCCCCTTGCCCGTGGCCGGCGTCAGGATGACTTCGGAACGGCGTCAGTCAAAATGAACGCCCATGACCCAGCCTGCATTGCCCACCCCTCGCTTCGACATCTTCTACAAATACGATGAGCTGACCCGCCTTCTGTTCGCCTACGCCGAGGCGTACCCGACGCTGGTGGCGGTGCGCTCGATCGGCAAGAGTCACGAGGGCCGGGACATCTGGGTCGCGACCGTGACCCACATCGCCACCGGCGCCGCCGCCGACAAGCCGGCGTTCTGGGCCGACGGCAACATCCACGCCGCCGAGCTCACCGCCTCGACCGCGGTCCTCTACTACTTGAACACGCTGGTGACGCAGTACGGCAGCGATGCCGACATCACCCACCTGCTCGACAGCCGCGCGATCTATCTCTGCCCGCGCCTCAATCCCGACGGCGCCGAGCTGGCGCTCGCCGACCGGCCGCGCCACATCCGCTCGTCGACCCGGCCGTATCCGTTCGACGAGGCGCCGGTCGAAGGCCTCACGCGGGAGGACATCGACGGCGACGGCCGCGTCCTCTTCATGCGCATCGCCGACCCGCATGGCGCCTACAAGAAGTGCGAGGCCGACCCGCGGTTGATGGTGGCGCGCGAGCCGGGCGAGTTCGGCGGCGAGTACTACCGGCTCGTTCCCGAGGGCTACGTCCGCAACTACGACGGGCTGACCGTCAAGGTGAATCCCGACGTCGAGGGCCTCGACCTGAACCGCAATTTCCCGTCGTTCTGGCGCCAGGAGTTCGAGCAAGTGGGCGCGGGCGAGTATCCGACCAGCGAGCCGGAAGTGAAGGCGATGGTCGACTTCATCGTCAAGCATCGCAACATCGGCGCGGCGATCAGCTATCACACGCACAGCGGCGTGATCCTCCGGCCGATGGGGATGCAGAGCGACGACGACATGATTCCCGAGGACCTGTGGTCGATCAAGCGCTTCAGCGAGATCGGCGCGAAGCTCTCGGGCTATCCGGCGATCAGCATCTGGCACGACTTCAAGTACCACCCCAAGGAAGTGATCTCCGGCACCCAGGACTGGGTCTACGAGCACCTCGGCGCGCTGTTCTGGGTGGTGGAGATCTGGGCGCCGAACCGGGAAGCCGGCATCACCGACTACAAGTGGGTCGACTGGTACCGCGACCACCCGGTGGAGGACGACCTCAAGCTCATCAAGTGGAGCGACGAGCATTGCGGCGGCCAGGCGCACGTCGACTGGAAGCCGTTCATGCATCCGCAGCTCGGCTCGGTGGAGATCGGCGGCTGGGACAAGATGAACTACTGGCGCAACCCGCCGCCGCAGCTGCGCGAGCGCGAGGCGGCGCGCTTCCCGAAGTGGATGACGCGGATCGCGCTCTCGCTGCCCAAGCTCGAGCTGCTGCGAACCGAAGTGCGCGCCCTCGGCCCCGACACCTGGCGCGTCCGCCTGGCGGTGGCCAACAGCGGCTGGCTGCCCGCCTACGTGACCAAGCGCGCCCTGCAGCGCAAGACGGTGCGGGGTGTGATGTTCGAGATCCACCTTCCCGAAAACGACACGTCCGTATCGCTGGTGAGCGGCAAGCCGCGCATGGAAGGGCCGCAGCTCGAAGGCCACGCACCGAAGAACTCGCTCAATGCCTTCCTCCCCAGCCGCGAAGTGACCGCGGATCGCGCGGTCGGCGAGTGGGTGGTGCGTGCGCCCAAGGGCACGCGCCTGGCGCTCAGCGCCCGCGCCGATCGAGCGGGCGTCGTGCGGGCCGAGGTCATCCTCGACTAGTGTCCTGTCCCGTAA
>Ga0207676_10000779_pt1 | contig 24838 bp, 24 predicted proteins | sample KBSSwiS72_FD_184307 | JGI IMG/M metagenome (GOLD analysis project Ga0207676, IMG submission 184307) | Switchgrass rhizosphere microbial communities from Kellogg Biological Station, Michigan, USA - KBS Switchgrass S7-2 (SPAdes) (version 2) | ecosystem: Host-associated > Plants > Roots >...
CATTGCAACCCATGACTTTCGGGTTGTGCTCGTCGGACATGATGATGATCAGGTTGGTCGGTTTCACGGTTTAGACGCGGCCTTAAGGCTTTGACTGTGCGCGCACGGCGGAATTCAGCATGCGCATGATTTCAACTCAGGTCGAATTTCTTGCCACGAATGAACGCGCCAAAGTCCGCGCGCTCCGGTTTCGCATATTGCCGCGCCTTGTCTTCGGACCAGCCGTAAAGCTCCGCGGTCCCGAAGCGGGCGACGTCGCGCTGGCTCTTGTACTGCTGGCGTGCCAGCCGGCGGCGGTCGTACGCATCTATTTTGGTGGCGATTGTGGAATCATCAAAACGATCCGTGTGCACTGTAACGTCGAGCCCAAGCCGCGACGTGATCATGCCGGTCTCGGACGGATAGCCGACACACAAACCGGCGAGCGGGAAGACCCAGTCCGGCAGCTCCAGGAGGTCGCTCACCGCCTGCGAGTGGTTGCGCACCGAGCTGATCGGGCAGCAGCCTAACCTCGCCGCTTCCGCGGCATGGATGAAACTCGCGAGCACGATACCGGCATCGACCGCCGAATTCATGAACGCGTCGAGATGATCATTGGCGAACGGCTTGCCGCGCAGCTCCGCGACCTGCCGCGTGCGCCGGTTATCGCCGCAAAAAATCAGGAACACCGGCGCCGTGCGCACCCACGGATTGTCGGGAATCAGGTCCGCGATCGTTTTTCGTTTCGCCGGGTCGTTGACGTGCACAACGTCGGCCTGCTGCAAATCGCTTTTGGACGGTGCCGAGAACGCGCATGCAAACAGGAGCCGCAGCAACTCCTGCGCGACCGGCCGTTCCGCGTAACGGCGGTGCGAGCGATGCTCGAGCATGCGCGCAAGCGAGTCCGCGCCGGGCTGATCGGCCGGAACAGAAGTTTCGGTGCCAAATCGTTCAACGCTCGCGCGCGCAATGCGCATTACCGGGTCGTTCATCGTTTTTTCCGAAAAAGCGCGGCCGCGGCCGGCGCAGTTAAACAAGTCAAAAAAATCAGGTCCCGTAACGGATCGGGGATTTCGCGAGCTTAAGCGCCGCGAGCGCGCTGTAACACGCGAGCCACGCGGTTTTGGGATTCTCGGGCGCCGGTACGTTTTCGAGCTTGATGCTGATATTGCCCGTCTTGCCGTGCACCGAAATCTGGTGCGTGTTGTGCTTGATCGTCGGGTCGGCGACGACTTTCAGGCGCGTGCGGTCAAAGCCGATGCCGGCCATCGACAGCACGGCGGCAATATTCACGTTCGCCGGGAAATGCGGCACGCCGTCGCGCGCCGCGCCCTCGAAGAGAACGAGCGGTTCGCGCAGACCCGCAAGATCTATGTTCATCTTCCCAACGAACGGTATGTTCTGCCACGCCGCCGGCGGTTTCGACACAATGATCTCGACGCTGTCGACGCCGGCGATGCACGCGGCCTTGAGCGCATCGAGCCCACCTATCCCGCCGGACGGCACGTAGAGCAGCGCGCCGGTCTTGAGCGCTGCGGCTTCGAGCCGCACGCGCAATTTGTCGTCGGACAGCGCACCGGCCGACAGTACGATCACAGCGACGCCCGCGTCGAGCAGCGGCCCGCAATATTCGCGTACTGCCTCATGGGAAGCCGCTTCCACGACGACGTCGGGCTTGTGCTTGAGCAGATCGCCGATCGACGTCACGCAGGCGACGCCGAATTCGGTCGCGAGCGGCTTACCGCGCATGCTGCCTTCGTTGCGGCCGACGATGGCCACGACTTCGGCCGCCCCGAGATCGCCGCGCCGGATATGCTCGAGGAAAAGGCGCGCGATGGTGCCGCCGCCGAGAATTGCCACCCGCATGAGTTGTTCGCCGTGTGGTTGAGCGCCTATTGTGCCATAACACGCTGCTCTTTCCTGTGCGAAATCCCTCAACTGCGCGCGAACGCGCGGCTCGTTTCGCGCACGCAGCGCAAAATATGCTCGGGGGTTTGCGGCGCGCTGGTGCAGCCCGGCGTCAGCATGAAGTTGCGCTTGCCCGCCTGCTTGACGGCGTCTTGCATTTCGGCACGGATTTCGGGCAGCGAGCGCTCGGGAATTTTCTGCTCGTTGATGCCGCCCATCAGGCATTTGCCGGTCATTTTCCGCAGGTCCGCGAGCGACGGGTTGCCCGCCAGCCGGTCCGATACGCTGAATACTTCGACCGGATAGTCGAGCACGCGCCGCATGTCGACGTGCGTGCCGTGCACGTGCAGGATGCGCGTCATGCCCTGCATCGCCTCGCAGACGCGTAAATCGAACGGCCGCAGGAACGTCTTGAACGTTTCCTCGTCGATACCGCGATCGCCCGGCGGCGCGATTGCGCCGTTGATCGAATAGAGCACCGCGTCGCAGCCCGCGCGCTTCAATTCCTGCATGTACTCGCACACCGTGTCGGTAACCGCATCGAGCATGTGCAGCGCTTCTTTTTTATTGCCATACACCAGTGCGGCGCTGCTGAAACCGGCTTTGCGCATCACCTGCTGGAACGGATCGAAAAACGTGTCGACGATCGGCATGTCCGGCCCGAAATCCTGGCGCAGCGCGCGGATCAGCTTCAACTGCTCGGCAAAATTGGGGATGGTGCCCGGCAGCTTTTCAAATTTGAGCATGTCCCTGGGCGAAGTCAGCGTTTCTAGGCCCGCGGGCAGCGGATAACGATAGTCATGCATGACCTTGCACATGTCCCAATCGTAGGTGCGCACGTAGGTAGCGTGGCGGCGTGCCGCTTCCTCGCCGGGCAGTGCATCGGTCACGAAATGCACCCACACCGTGCACGGCGGGTAATCGATGTCGCCGCCGTTGACCGCCGCTTCAAATCGTTGTCGTTTGTTCATGATGCTTTCTTTCGCTGTGAATTGTTTCGAATCGGTGCCGCCGTCACTCCGCGTGGCGCTTATCGAAATCCCAGACGTCCTGGAATCCCATGAGCTTCGCGAAATCGTTGAACGGATACATAGGCGCGGTCGCGTCTACGCTGGAGCCGTCGCGCTGTAAAGTCTTGTAGACGGAGTCGAGTGCCGCGCCCGCCGCGAGAAAACCGGTCGCCGGAAAAATCGCGATCCGATAACCGAGCTCGGTAAGCCGCCCGGCGGACAAAATAGGCGTCTTGCCGCCTTCGACCATGTTCGCCATCAACGGCAGCTCGAAGCTGGCGCAGATTTTTTCCATTTCGCGCTCCGACTCCGGCGATTCGACGAACAGGATGTCGGCGCCCGCCTTTGCGTACGCTTCCGCGCGGTGCAGCGCTTCGTCCAGCCCGTGCGCGGTGCGTGCATCGGTGCGCGCGACGATCAGGATATCGTCGTCGCCACGCGCCTCGACTGCGACGCGGATTTTTTTCACCATGTCGGCGGTCGGTATCACGCGCCGGCCCGGGGTGTGTCCGCATTTTTTCGGAAACTCCTGGTCCTCGAACTGGACCGCCGCCGCGCCGGCCTTGCTATAGCCGCGCAGCGTGTGCGCGACATTCAGCAGTCCGCCGTAACCGGTGTCCGCGTCGGCGATCAGCGGCGTGTTCGCGATCGTGCAGATTTGATTCACGCGCCCGACCATGTCCGTATAGGTGGCGAGGCCCGCGTCGGGCAGGCCCAGGTAAGACGCGACCACGCCGAATCCCGTCATATACAGCGCGGGAAATCCCATGCGGTCGGCGATACGCGCCGAAATCATGTCGTATACGCCGGGCGCCGTGATCAAACCCGGCCCGGCGAGCCGTGCGCGCAAGGCGCCTGCTTTGGATGTCATAGATGGTCCTGTCGGTGCGCGCGACGTCGTGTGCCATACTATCGGCAGCTATCGGCCTCTGCGCGTGAACCCGGATGATAGACCAATCGGCGGCCGCGCATCGCCGCGACGAGGAGACAACATGCGCACTACCGCACTTTCTTGCTGGCGTACTTGCTGCGCCATCGTTCTGCTGACGTGCCTCAATGGCGCCCACGCGCAACCCTATCCGCATAAGTCCGTCCGGCTGATCGTTCCCTATGCGGCCGGCGGATCCACCGATGCGCTGGCGCGCGCCGTCGGCCAGAAACTCGGCGACGCGTTCGGCCAACAGGTCATCATCGACAATCGCACGGGCGCCAACGGCAACATCGGCACCGACATGGTCGCGAAAGCCAGCGCCGACGGTTACACGCTCTTGATGGCGTTCGACGCCACGATGGTCATCAATCCGGCGGCGTACGCGAAACTGCCGTTCGACCCGGTCAAGGATTTCGCACCGATCACCAAAGTCGCGGCGCTGCCGCTGATCCTTGTCGCGCATCCGTCGTTTCCGCCGAACAATACGAAAGAGCTGATTCCTTACGCGAAGAGCAAGCCTGGAATGAATTACTCGTCGTCGGGTCACGCGAGCACGCCGCATTTAGCGATGCTGCTATTCGAGCAGCGCACCGGCACCCAGTTCACACATATCGCATATAAAGGCGGCGGCCAGGCGGTCATCGACGTGCTCGCAGGGCAGATTCCGCTGCTCGCGACCGCGATTCCGACGGTGCAGTCGCATATCAAGGCCGGCAAGCTAAAAGGCATTGCGCTGACGAGCGCCAGGCGTCACGCATCGCTGCCGGACGTCGGCACGTTTGCGGAAGCGGGCATCACCGGCTTCGACATTTCCGCGTGGTATGGCTTGCTCGCTCCCGCCGGCACGCCCCGCGCAGTCGTGATGCGCGTTCACGACGAGACCGTGAAAATCCTCGCGACGCCTGAAATGAAAGACCGTTTTCAGAATACGCTCGGCGGCGATGCGGTCGGCAACACGCCCGAGCAGTTTGCCGCGAACATCCGCGACGATATCGAGCGCTGGGGCAAAATTGTGAAGCAGACGGGAATCAAGCTCGAATAGCGGGCATCGTCTTTGCTAGACGGGGACAGTGAAAACGCGTTTTTGAAGAATCCGCACGAAGACAGGGCAAATATGAACTATCGCGCCGTTGGTTGCACCATTGTTGCACTCGCGCTGTCGAGCGCAGTCCATGACGTACTCGCGCAGGCGTCGAAAGATGGGGCCGCCTCCTATCCCAGCCGTCCGATCCGCTTGATCGTGCCCGTCGCGCCGGGCGGCAGCAGCGACGGCATGGCGCGCATCCTCGGCCAGAAGCTGACCGACAGCTGGAACCAGCAGGTGCTCGTCGACAACCGGCCTGGCGCGTCCGAAATCATCGGCACTGATCTGGTCGCGAAAGGCGTTCCCGACGGCCAGACGATCGTGCTTGTGTCGCTGCGCTTCTCGGTGAATCCGAGCCTGTTGAAGTTGCCGTACGATTCAGTGAAAGACTTCGAACCGGTTTGCATGACCGCAGCGGTCGGCAACGTGCTCGTCGTCAATGTGAAGTCGCCGATCATGTCGGTGAAAGACCTGATCGCCGCCGCGAAGCAAAAACCCGGCGAGCTCGTGTTTGCTTCATCGGGCCTGGGCGGCGCGCCTCACCTGGTAGGTGAATTCTTTGCACTGACGACCGGCGTCAAGCTCACTCACGTCGCTTACAAAGGCGGCGGGCCCGCAGTCGCGGATCTGCTCGGCGGCAACGTCGCCATGAGTTTCGCGTCGATGACTTCGGCGCTGCAATTCGTCAAGGCCGGCCGCTTGCGTGCGCTTGCCGTGTCGTCGAAGGAACGGTCGGCGCTATTGCCCGACGTGCCGACGATGGCGGAAGCCGGCGTGCCCAACATCGTCGTGCGCGACTGGCAGGGAGTGCTCGCGCCGCACGGCACGCCCAAACCGATCGTCGATAAACTTTCAGCAGAGATCCGCCGCATCCTCAGGGACCCTGCAAGTCAGGAGCGCTTCGCTGTCCTCGGGCTAGAAATCATTGCGAGCACTCCGCAGGAATTCCGCGCGTCGATCGAATCCGAAATTCAGCGGTGGGCGAAAGTCGTCAAGGAAGCGAACATTAAGGCCGAGTGAGGGGCGCGGTCAGTCGGCGCGCGCGCCGGACTCTTTGACGACGCGCGTCCACTTCGCGAGATCGCGTTTGAGTGTCGCGGCAAACTCCTCAGGCGTGCTGCCGACGACTTCACCACCGTCGGCGGCGATGCGCGCGCGCGTATCGTCGGTGCGCAGGTCAGCGATGATGGCCGTATAGAGTCGTCCGGTGATTTCATTCGGCGTGCCCGCCGGCGCCATAACGCCATACCATGTCGAGGCTTCATAGCCGGGCACGCCCGCTTCGGCGATCGTCGGCAGCTCCGGAATCGCGCTCGTGCGCTTCGCCGTCGTCACCGCGAGCCCCTTCAAACGACCGCTCTTTACCTGCGGCAGCGTCGGCGGCAAATTGAGCAGCGCCATTTCGACCTGCCCGCCGATCACGCCCAGCGCAGCCGACGGCGCTCCCTTGAACGGAATGTGCACGATTTTTATATTGGCCATCGTGCGAAACAATTCTCCCGACAGGTGCGCAGTGCTGCCGCTGCCGCCCGACCCGAACGAGAGTTCGCCCGGCCGCGCGCGTGCCAGCGCAATCAACTCGCGCACCGATTTGACCGGCAGCGACGGATGCACGATCAGGATGTTCGGCGCGACGGCGACGATCGTGATCGGCACGAAGTCCCTGACCGGATCCCACGCCAATTTCGGATACAGCGCGGGGCTCACGGCGTGCGAGCCGGCGCTCGCCATCACGAGCGTGTAGCCATCGGGCGCCGCTTTTGCCGCAAGTTCCGCCGCGATCGAGCCACCCGCTCCCGGCCGATTCTCTATGACGACCGACTGCCCCAGTGCAGCGGTCAGTTTCTGGCCGACGATGCGCGCGGTGATGTCGGGGCCGCTGCCGGCGGCGGCGGTCACGATCATGCGGACAGGTTTCGCCGGATATTGCGGCACTGTCTGCGCGAGGACGGGACTCGCAATGACGAATGTGAAAAATGCAGCGGCCTTCAAAAGAAGCATCAGTCACATTAAGTTCCGGGATGCGCGCTTTTCGCGATCCGGATGCAGGTCGATTTCGATTGACGTTTTTGCAAAGTGACGAGAGAAGGCGAAGCGGCGTGCTGTTTTTTATCTTAACATGTCCGCCCCATGTCCTCGCGGCACCTTTCGTCACGATGTTATGGCGACCGCAACAGCGGCGTCTTTATTTATGCTAAAAAGCGCGTAAGACCCGGACGCTCGAAACGACGCAGACCGGCTCATCTGGTTATAGGAGGAACAAAGTGAAACATGAAGAAGTGCGCATGGTTTCCGCGAGCGGCATCCTCGGCTACGGCTTCCCGGAAAGCTCGCTCAAGGCGGGGCTCGCGCGCAAGCCCCACATGATCGGCGTCGATGGCGGCAGTTCCGACCCCGGACCGCATTACCTGGGCTCGGGCAAACCGTTCACGAACCGTCTCTCAATCAAGCGCGACCTCTCGCTGCTCGTGCGCGGCGCGCTCGCCAATAAAATCCCGATGATGATAGGCACTTGCGGCGGCGCCGGCGGCGAGCCGCATCTGCAGATGTGCAACGAGCTGCTGCATGAAATTTCGCGCGAGCACGATCTGCATTTCAAGCTGGCGCTGATCCATTCCGAGCAGAAAAAGTCATGGTTGAAGCAGCGCGTGAAAGCGAACCGCGTCCACGCGCTTGGCGCCGCGGCGCCCTTGACAGAGGCGGTGATTGACCGCGCGGAGCGCATCGTCGGCATGATGGGGCCCGAGCCGTACCGGGCAGCACTCGACGCGGGCGCGCAGGTGATACTGGCCGGCCGCAGCACCGACCCGGCGCCGTGGGCCGCGCTCGCGATGCATCACGGCATGCCGCCCGCGCAGGCATGGTTTTCCGGCAAGATGCTCGAGTGCGCATGCAACGCAGCGCTGCCGAAGAAACACGATTGCCTGATGGGCACGGTCGCGCGCGATTACGTCGAAGTCGAGCCGCTGAACCCGGAATTGCGCTGCACGCCGCTGTCGGTCGCGGTGCAGTGCCTGCACGAAAACGCGAGCCCCGTCATTCACAAAGAGCCCGGCGGCATTCTCGACACGAGCGCGTGCGAAATCAAGGCGCACTCCGACCGCGCGGTGCGCGTGTCCGGCATGCAATGGCTGCCGCAACCGTACACGATCAAGCTCGAAGGCGCCGAAAAAGTCGGCTATAGCGCGATCACTTTCGCGGGCACGCGCGATCCCGGGCTGATCGGGCAAATCGACAATTTCGTGCAGACCGTGCGCGAGTCGGTGGCGACCAAGGTCGCGGCATTCAATATCTCGCCGGAGGATTACCAGTTCGTCGTGCGCCTCTACGGCAAGAATGGCGTGATGGATGCATGGGAACCGTCGGCGGGAACGATTTCCCACGAGCTCGGCATACTCGCCGAAGCGGTCGCCAAAACGCAGGACATCGCGAATGCCGTGATATCGGTCATGCGCGTGACTTTCCTGCACACCGATTTTCCTGGCCGGCTGTGCAAGGAAGGCAACATGGGGTTCCCGTTTTCGCCGTCGGACATCGAGCGCGGGCCCGTGTACGAATTCTCGCTGCGCCACGTCGTCGAGCCCGACGATCCCTGCCAGATGTTCCCGATTGAATACGCGACCCTGTGAGGGATCATGCCCAAGCTCAAAGAAATCGCGAAAGCGTGCAAAAGCAAAAACGCTGGTCCTTACGAGCTGACGCTCGACATCATGTTCGAGGACGCGGCAACGTTCGAGAAAGTGCGCAAGACCGGCGTGATCTGTCCGGAACTGATCGCCCGACTCTATCGCGTGCCGGTGGCGTCCGTCGTCTTCACCGAGTTTCCGCCGGCGCATGCGTACAAGGCAACGATAGAGCGCCGTATCGCTTCCGGCGCCGTCGGCGACACCGATGTGTACGGCGCACAGCAGCACGCGCCTTTGCTTGACGTCGAAATTCCGATTTAGTCGCCGCCTGTTGCGCGCGATTCACGTCTAGGCAGACCGGCGCAATGCGAGCTTCGCTCACCCGGCCGCTGGTACTGTATCCAGTCTCCATCGTGCTCGGGCTTGGCGTATGGGAGGCCCTCGCCCGGGTAATACCCAAGGCCCTGTTCGCCCCCCCCAGCGCCGTGCTCGGCCGGCTCGCGGCGATGACGGCTGACGGCTCGCTGCCGGCCGCGCTGCTCGGTTCCGTTCAGCATATGCTCGTGGGCTATCTGCTCGCCGTGCTGCTTGCGATACCCGTCGGCATCATAGTCGGGCGCAGCACGGCGATCGCCACCGCGGTCGAGCCCATACTCAACGCGGTCTACGCGATTCCGCCGGTCGCGTTCGCGCCTTTCTTCGTGATCTGGTTCGGCCTTTACTTCGAGGCCCGCGTCGCGCTGGTATTCGCGATGTGTTTTTTTGAAATCCTCATCAACGTGCTGCAGGGCGTGCGCAACATCGACCGCGGCCTGCTCGACGCGGCACGTTCACTCGACCTGACCGGATTTGCGCTGTATCGAAAAGTGGTGATTCCGGCGGCGTCGCCGTTTATTTTCACGGGCTTGCGGGTCGGTATCGGCCGCGCGGTCAATGCAATGATCACCGCCGAACTGTTCTTCTCCGCGGTCTATCTCGGCCAAATGCTCAAAACAAGCAGCAACGCGTTCGATATCGCGTCGACGTTTGCCGTGATCCTCGTCGTCAGCCTGTTCGGCCTGGCATGCCAGGAAGCCATGCGCCTCGCCGAGCGCTTTGTCATCCCGTGGCATCACGAAAGCACGGCATGAGCCGCGGCAAAGCCTGGGCGCTACGCCTAGCCGGCATCGCGGTGTTCGTGCTTGCATGGGAAATTGCCGGACGCATCTTCGGCGACGCATTGTTCGCACCGTTTTCGGCGGTCATTGCGGGCTTTCCCGCGACCGTGCGCGACTACCACCTGTTCGCCGAGCTCGCCGGTAGCTTGCGGCAATTGCTGCTCGGTTATCTGCTCGGCTGCATCGTCGGCATCGTTCTAGGCATCATGATGGGACGCTCCGCGCTGCTCGACGGGCTGCTGCAGCCATGGGTGAGCATGATGTTCGTCACTTCGATCGCCTCGCTCGTGCCGCTCTTCATCATCACTTTCGGCTTTGGCCTGATGTTTCGCGTTGCCATCGTGTTCATGGCCGCTGTCTGGTATGTGCTCCTCGTCACCTACCATGGCGCGCGCAGCGTGAGCCCCGACCTGCTGCAAACCGCGCGTGCGTTCGAATCGTCCCGCGTGCAGACGTTTTTCAAAGTCATGCTGCCGGCGCTGTATCCTTACATCCTGGTCGGCATGCGCATCGGCCTCGCGCATGCCATTCGCGCGATGGTAATTGCCGAAATGTATGTGATCGTCGGCTTCGGCGGCGTCGTTTACAACGCCGGGGTTGAAATTTCCACTGTTTCTCTGCTGGGCGCGCTGCTCACTATCATGCTGGTCGGCGTCGCGCTGAACGAAGCGCTCAAGTGGTTCGCGCAACGCACCGCGCCGTGGTACTCGGAGCGCCAGCAGCTGTCGAATTGAATACGCAATCAACGGAGGAAGATCGATGTCCACGCAAAAGATGACAAGACGCGCAGCGATGCGCCTGATCGCCGGTGCGCCGCTGGCCGCGGGCGTCGGCGGATTCCCCGCAGCCGCGCACGCAGCCGACACCGTGAAATGCATCAATCTGGGGTTCGTGCTCGGCATTCATTGCCCGCCGACCTTCGGCATTCTCGACGAATGTCCCAAGCTCGGCCTGCAGGTGGAAATGCAGCGATTCCAGCGCATGCGCGACGCCTTGCAAACCGTCTCCGGCGGCACGGGCGACATCGGCATATCCGAGCCGATCATGCTGCTGCACAGCCGCCAGGCCGGCAACGACATCGTGATCTTCGGCAACCACTACCTGCACACGACGCTGGTCGTCGTCGTCAACGCCGATTTCGTCCAGAACTGGAAGGACCTGGAGAAGCCGGACGTAACTGTCGGCATCAACTCGCAAGGCGACATCACGCAGGTCATGACCATTGGCGGTTTTCTCAAGAACGGCGGCGACCTGGCCAAGGTGAAGTGGGCGGACGTCGGCGGCAGCGGTACGCGCGTGCGCGCGTTGCTGAGCAAGCGGGTGCAGGCAACGCAGGTGCATTTCGACCAGGTGCCGGAAATCCAGAAAAGCGGCAACTACAAAGTGCTGCTGGTGCCGCACAAGGAATACGATCCCTGGGTCAACGAGGTCGTGTTCGCGCGCGCCGACTGGCTCAAAGATCCAGCCAACCGCAGGAAGGCCGTCATGTTCATGAAAGGCATCATCATCGGGAGCCGCAAGGCGAACGCCGACTTCGCGTACTACAGGAATTCGTTCGTCAAATACGCGACACTGAAAGAAAAAGACACCATGCCGGAAGCCGAGATGCGGGCGCACTGGAGCGCGCTCTCGCGCGAGATCGGCGTATGGCCGGCGGACAATGGGTTTCGCGTGTCCAACCTCGAGAAACTGCTGCCGTACTACCGCGCGGCGAAAGCCATCGACGACAAGCCGATCGATCTGAAGGCGGCGACGGATCTCACTATCGTCGCGCAGGCGCTGAAAGAACTCGGCTGATTTGATGGCGAGCATCGAAGCGCACAATGTCTGCAAAACCTACCCGGGCCGCGATGGCGGCGTGGTGGCGCTCAACAACGTCTCACTCAAGGTGACCGATTCCGAGTTCGTCAGCATCCTGGGCCCGAGCGGATGCGGCAAAAGCACGCTGCTGCGCATACTCGACGGCCTCGCCAAAGCCGACAGCGGCACTCTGCTGATGGACGGCAGACCGATCGAGCGGCCGACACAGGAGCGCGGCTTCGTGTTCCAGTCGTTCAATCTTTTTCCGTGGCGCACGGTGCGCGGCAATATCGAGTTCGGAATGGAAATCAAGGGCGTGCCGAAAAGCGAGCGGCACAACGTGGCGCAGCGCCTGGTTGAGCTTGTCGGGCTCGCGGGATTCGAGCGCAAGTATCCGCACGAGCTTTCCGGCGGCATGCAGCAGCGCGTGGGCATCGCGCGCGCGCTCGCGATCGATCCCGCGGTGCTGCTGATGGACGAGCCGTTCGGCGCGCTCGATGCACAGACGCGCGAGGATATGCAGGACGAATTGCTGCGCGTGTGGGCCGCCGCGCGCAAGACCGTGCTGTTCGTCACGCACAGCATCGAGGAAGCGATCTATTTGTCGGACCGCGTGCTGATCATGACGCCGCGGCCCGGGCGCATACTCGCGGACCTCGTTATTCCATTCTCACGGCCGCGCAGCGAAGCGCACCGCACGCTGCCCGAGTTCTCGGCGTTGCGGCACGATATTCATTCGCGACTTAAGGCCGTTCGCTAGTCGCCCGGCTTATCGGCCGCGCCGTACTGTGGGCTTGGCGCCGCCGAGTCTCACATGCAGATTGCAGTGCTGGTCGACTTCGATCGTGGCATCCGGCCCCAGCACGACTGTGGACTCGTGCTCCTCGATGACAGCCGGCCCCCTGAGGCGCGCACGCGCGGCGAGCGAATAACGGTCGTAGATCGGGCAATTCACGAATTTGCCCGCTTCAGGCATGAAAACTTTGCGGTGTCCTTTGAGCGCCCTGGCGCCGGTCGCCGGCTCGTGCACTGTATCCAGCTTCACGGTCGGGGTCGGTCCTTTGACGATCACTTGCCAGCTCACGATTTCGACCGGCACGTCGCGGTTCAGGCGGTGATAGCGCGCCTTGTACAAATCGAAAAAACGCTGCCTGGCACGCCCGAGTTCGTGCTTGCCAAGCACGCCTTTGATCGGCACGGACAGCTCAAAGCTCTGGCCGGCAAAGCGCATGTTCGCTTCGACGACGGTGCTGAGCTTCGACTTCGCGATACCGCAAGTTGCGACCAGCGCTTTGCCTGAATTCTCCATTTCGCGCAAGAATGTATTGATGCGGGCCGCGTCCGCTGATTCGACCGGCGCGAGATCGGCGCGGATCATTTCGAACGACGGCGCGGTAACGAGAAAGCCGAATGCCGACATCACGCCGGCGCGCAGCGGATAAAAAATCGTCTTGATGCCCAGAATTTTCGCAACGCGATACGCGTGCACCGGCCCGGCGCCGCCATACGCGATCAGCGTATATTCGCGCGCGTCTTTGCCGCGCTCGAGGCAATGCACCTTTGCCGCACGCGCCATGTTCTCGTTGACGATCTCGTGCACGCCCCACGCCGCGCGCAACACGGATACCCCGAGCGGTTTTGCTGCGTGCTCGTCGAGCGCGCGCGCCGCCGCCTCGCGATCGAGCGGCATCTGGCCACCGAGGAAATATTTCGGATCGAGGTAACCGAGAAACAAATCCGCGTCGGTCACCGTCGGCATATTGCCGCCGAGCCCGTAACACGCGGGGCCCGGATCGGAGCCCGCGCTGCCGGGGCCGACTTTGAGCAGGCCGAGTTTGCTGACGCCCGCGATGCTGCCGCCGCCGGCGCCGATTTCTATCATTTCGATGACCGGGATCTTGAGCGGCAAGCCGCTGCCCTTGGCAAACCGGAACACGCGATCGACTTCGAACTCCGTCGACTGCTCGGGCTTGCCGTCGTCGATTACGCACACCTTGGCGGTCGTTCCTCCCATGTCGAGCGCGATCACTTTCGGCATGTCCGCAGCGTCCGCATAAAATGCCGAGGCCATCGCGCCGCCCGCCGGCCCCGATTCGATCAGGCGCACCGGATAGCGATTGGCGGTTTCACAACTGACGATGCCGCCGTCGGAAGTCATGATGGACAATGGCGCCGCAATCCCTTCGCTCTTGAGCCCGGCGGCCAGATGGTCGAGATATCCGCGGATAGCCGGCTGCACGTAAGCGTTGGCGGCGGTCGTGCTCGCGCGCTCGTACTCGCGGATATCGGGCATCACGTCGGATGACAGCGATAACGGGACGCGCGGCAGTTCGCGCTCGATCAGCGCCGCGAGCGCGCGTTCGTGCTGCGGACTTTTGAATGCGTGCAGCAAGCAGACGGCGATCGCGTCGACGCCCTGCTTTTTGAGTTCGGCGATGACTAACTCGGCCTGTTCAAGGGCGAGCGGAACAGCGACCTTGCCGGTGTGGTCGATGCGCTCGTCAATTTCGAACACCAGCTTGCGCGGCACGAGCGCCGCAGGCAGCTCGATGTTGATGTCGTAGATGTCGAACCGGCTTTCGCGTCCGAGTTCCAGCACGTCGCGGAACCCGCGCGTCACCAGGAGCGCAGTCCTGCCGCCTTTTCGCTGGATCAGCGCATTGGTCGCCAGCGTCGTACCGTGAATCACGCGCTCGATCGCAGCCGGCGACCCGGGAATACCCGCCGCGAGCTGGCGCACGCCGTCGAGGACCGCCCGGGTGAGATCCTTGTAATTGGTCAGCACCTTGGCGGCATGCACCTCGCCGCTCGCCGTATTCATGAGGGCGAAGTCGGTAAAGGTGCCGCCGATGTCGACTCCCAGCGCATAGCGCGCGCGCCGTGAGACTGCCTGCCTGCGAATTTTTTTCATGACGGTGGCCGATCGACTACTTGACGGGCGCCGCATTGCGCGGCAACGCATAGTCCTTATGCGCGGATTCGATCGTCACGATGCCGTTTTCGATGTCGCGCATCAGCGCCGCTCTTTCACGTTCCGTCGCCGGATACATACCGCCCGAGCCGGGCACGACTAGGCGCATGACATCGCCTTTATGCATAACGCGCGGAGTCTTGTCCGGGATCGGTTGATCGTTCATCAGCAGCGCCCCGGCAGCGCCAGCCAGGGCGCCGCGCAAGCCGCCCGGAGGCGCGCTCAATTTGCCGTGAACCGCGCGCACCGTCAGCGGCGTCGCGGACACCGACTCGAACGCGAACTCCTGTCCGCAGCCGCCGCGATAGCGGCCGGCGCCCCCGGAATCCGGCCGTATGCGCTTATAGAGCACGCGCACGGGTATCGTCGATTCGAGTATCTCCACCGGCAGGTTCGACGAGTTGGCGGGGAAACTCATGCAATGCAGGCCATCCTTGCTGCCGCGCGCGCCCATGCCACCCATGATGAACATGACATCCGAGTACGGGCGGTCGGCTTCGTCGCGGCCGGCGAAATCGACCAGAAATTTGTTGCCCGACTCCGCGAGTATCTGGTCCTTGATCACGCCTTTCAGCGCGTCGATGATCGCGTCCGGAATGTAATGGCCGCTGGAGGGCTTCATGCGCACCGGCGCCGGAAAGCGCGGATTCAGGAAAGAGCCCTGCGGCGCGGTGACGCGGATCGGCGAGAAAGTGCCTTCGTTGTTGGGCACGTGCGGCCCCGCGAGGCACTTGATAGTGTAAGTGCTCCACACGGCTGTGTACACGAGTGTGCAATTGATGCCCTGGTCGCTTTGCGCCGAGCTGCCGGCAAAATCGACCTTCACATTGCCGTCGCGCACTTCGACGCGCGCATGAATGTGCAGCGGCTGCGCGAACCCGTCGACACTCGTGCTGCCCTGGTAGATGCCGTCCGGTATGGTCTCGCGCACTCCCTGCCGCATCGCCTGGGTGGATTTGCGCAGGATCGCATCGGCGAGCGCGTCCAGATCGCGCATCCGCTGCTCGGCGAGAAACTCGGAGAGCTTCGCTTCCATCACCCGGCACCCGACGATCAAAGCCCGCACATCGCCGAGCACCTGATGCGGTACGCGCACATTAGCCCCGAGCATCGCGAAAAATGCCGGGTTTTCCCGCCCGCCTTCCAGCGCCTTCAGCGGCGGAATGATCAAGCCCTCTTCATAGACTTCGCGCGGCGGTCCCGACAGGCAGCCGCCGATGTCCGCCATGTGCGCCATGCACTCGGCAAAGCCCACGAGCCGCCCCTGGTGGAACAACGGCGCAACGACCGCGACGTCGTTCAGATGGCCCATGATCCACCACGGATTGTTGGTCGCGAGCACGTCGCCGGGCTTCAGCGTGTGGGCGGGAAACTGCTTGAGCAGTTCCTTGACCGCGATCGAGATCGTTCCCGTCTTCGACGCGATGCTCACATCGGCGGCGACCAGCCGGCCCTTCGGGTCGAGCAGCAATGCGCCGAAGTCGCGTCCCTCGACGACGACCTTGGACATCGACGTGCGGATCACCGCGTACGCCGCCTCGTCCACGACTGTGATCAGGCGGTTCCAGAGGACTTCGAGGTCGATCGGATCGAAATGCGTATTGCCGCGGCGTGCCGCACTGCGTTTTGAAGTCATCGTTGAATTTTGCCGGTGTCGTGCGGGAGGGGAAAAGTGTAGCGTGTATGCGTTGGGCCGAACAGAGGGTATGGCATGGTGACTATCATTGTGAAGTCAGCTGCGCTTCTTTGGCGAGTTTGGACCAGCGCCGCATATCGGCCTGCAAGAAATCGGCAAATTCTTTGGTCGAGCGCAGCGGCGAAGGATCGAGTCCATAACTCAGCAGCTTTTCCTGCGTTTCACTGCTCGACAATATCTGGGCGATTTCCTGATTGAGCCGCGCGATAATTGCCGCCGGCACTTCGGCGCGCGCCATGATGGCGAACCAGGCGCTGATATCGAAATCCGCGAAACCCGCTTCGGCTATCGTCGGCACGTCCGGCGCCAGCGCGGACCGCTTCACGCTCGAAATGCCCAGCGCTCTTAAGCGCCCCGCTTTAACCTGCGGCAGGACCGACACGACGTTGGCGAACCCGCAGGTGACCTGTCCGCCGAGCAGATCGTTCAATGCCGGTGCGTTGCCCTTATAGGGGACATGCAGCAATTTTATTTTCGCCGCGCTCGACAGCGCCTCCATCGCCAGGTGACCCGACGTGCCGGCGCCGGACGATGCATAAGCCAATTGCCCCGGGCGCGCTTTGGCCAGCGCAATAAACTCGCGCACGCTGCGCGCCGGCAGCGACGGATGAACGACCAGCACTTGCCCTGCGTTGGCGATCAGCGCGATCGGCTGGAACTCCTTCGGGAAGTCGTACGGCAGGTTCGGATTGAGCGCCTGGTTGATTGCATTCGTGCTGGTCGCCATCAGCAACGTGTATCCATCCGCCGGCGCTTTGGCCGCCGCCTCCGTGCCGATCTGCGCGCTCGCGCCCGGCCGGTTTTCGACTACGACGCCCTGCTTGAGCGCCGCCGTCAGGCGCTCCGCAACGAGGCGGCCAACGATATCCGTGGAGCCCCCCGCCGGATACGGCATCATCAGGCGGATTGGCTTGCTCGGGTACGGTTGCGCGTAACACGCGGCGCTTGCCCACGCGACCAGCACGGCGAACGCGATTGCACCGATATTGCGCACGGAATGGCTGCGCGTCATGCGCCCGCGAGCACGGCGCCCAGCGCGCGCACGTTTTTCATTTCGGCTATGCCGCGCAATGTCTGCAGCGCGGCTTGCGCGCGCTGCGCGCCCAACGCGGGTGCGCACTGGCTCAGGAACTTGGTATCGACTGCGGCGCGCGGAATCGGCGCCTCGCGGCCCGGCGGATATTCGCTCAACAGCGAATACGTTTGCCCGTCCTGCATATTGACGGTGACGCGATGCGGCCAGGCGCGTGGAAAGTCCGCTTCGAGTGCCGTATCGTGCACCACCCTCACCTTCTGCATCAGCGCGAGCGCCTGCGCGTCGCCGGATTCGTAATTGATGATTTCGGCAAGCTCGACTTTTCCTTTAACCATCGCCAACGACACCGCGTATTGATGGCTGACGACGGCATCGAACGACGCGTTCAGCTGCGGACGGTCCGACACTTCGATCGACTGCCTGAACGTGGCAACGGTAATGTCCTTGATACGTGCCGGGTCGATCGCGTGCTGGCGTTTCAATTCCAGCGCTGCCTCGATCGGGCCATGCGCGAAGCGGCACGTCGGATAGGGCTTGATCGTGATCTTGGCGAATTCGTAATCCCGGCCGAGCCCGTCGACGAGACGGTCGAGATTACGTTCGCGCGCCATCACCGCGCAAAAACCCAGCGGACCTTCGAGAATGGCGGGCGGCCCGCGCACTCCTTCCGCACGCAGCTGCGCGACCATGACACCCGATTGCGCCGAGCGCGCGCCGTGAAAAGCCGAATCGAGCATCGAGCCGTCGATCTGGTGTTGACGCAAACCTCCGGCAGTCGCGCCCGCGAGGCCGAATGCTTCCGCGGTCTCCACCGGTCCCAGCTTGAGCAGCCGCGACGCTGCCGCCGCCGCGCCAAACACCGCGCAAGTGCCCGTATTATGAAATCCGGCCGCGTAGTGGCTCGGGCTCACCGCGGCCGCGACGCGCGCCGCGACTTCGTAGCCGGCGATCACCGCGGACAGGAACGTCTCGCCGTCAAGCTCGTGCTTGCCGGCGAGTGCGAAGGCCGCCGCCACCACCGCGGTGCCGGCATGCATGGTGCCCGGCTCGTACGTGTCGTCAAACGTGTGTATCCGCCCATGCAGCGCATTGATGAAGGCAGCGCTCGGCGCAGGCAGCCACGACTTGGTGCCGATCACCGCTGCGTCGTCACCCTCGCCCCACAGCGCGGCGGCCCGCCGTGCGTTGACGCAGGCCTCCATGCCGATACCCGAATACATGACGCCGATCGCGTCGACCACGTGATCGACGACTTTCTCGCGCAATGCGCCCGGCAGGTCACGCCAGTTGACGGTTGCAGAAAATGCAGCTAGTGCCTTGCCGTGTTCCATGCGGATTCCTAGCGTAAATCGAGCGTCGGCACGAGCTTGCGCCAGCGCTCGATGTCGTTTCTGATGTACTGCGCGAACTCGTCCGGCGTACTGCCAATCACCTCGGCGCCTTCGGAGACCAGCCGGTCGCGCACCTCCTGCGTCTTGATTGCCTTGACCAGCTCGCGATTGAGTATCGCCACGATGGGCGCCGGCGTGCCGGCCGGCAGCAGAGCGCCGTACCAGGATGCCGCTTCGTATCCGGGTACCCCCGATTCCGCAACGGTCGGCAACTCGGGCAGGACCGGCAGCCGTTTCGCGCTGGTGACCGCGAGCGCGCGCAAGCGGCCGGCCTTGGCGAGCGCCATGACGGATATCAGGTTGTTGAACATGAGCTGAACGTGGCCACCCACGAGATCGGTGACGGCAGGCGTGCCACCTTTGTACGGCACATGCGTGATGCTGATTTTCGCCATGGTTTTAAATAGCTCGCCGGCGAGGTGCGTCGCCGACGCAGTGCCGGCGGACGCAAACAGCAGTTCTCCCGGCCGCTTGCGCGCAAGCGCCACCAGCTCGCGCACCGATTTCGCGGGAACGCTTGGATGCACGACGAGCAGGAAAGGCGAGACCGCGAGCAGCGAGACTTCCGAAAAATCCTTCAGCGGATCGTACTTGAGGTTTTTCTGCACGCTCGCGTTGATCGCGTGGCTGTTGGTCACCATCAGGAACGTATAGCCGTCCGGCGGCGCCTTGGCGGTCAGTTCAGAGCCTATCATCGTGCCGGCGCCCGCGCGGTTGTCCGCCACCACCGGCTGGCCGAGAGACTCGGTGAGTTTCTGGCCGAGCGCGCGTCCGATGGTATCGACGCCGCCGCCGGGCGCCGCCGGAATGATCATGCGGATCGGCTTGGCCGGATACGATTGCGCGACGGCAAGCCCGGACACGCCCGATACGAGAAGTGTCAATACCAACCTTGCCGACGGCACCGGGATCATTCAAGCCACTTCTATAGCGGAATTTCGACGTCCAGCATCGGCGCGTGCTGCTGCGCGCCGTATACATCCGTATCGCCCAGATCGCCTGACGATATGCGCCGCGGAATCGTGCCTTTGAACGCAAACGCCGCCGGATAAGGCGTGAACAAAACATCTTTAACGTCGACGTTGTACAAAGTAGCGAACAACTGCTCGCACAGCACACCGCTCTTCAATACCTTGTCGTACATTTCCCGGCTGTCGAACATGACGTCGATGGTGACTTCGAACGGCCCCGCGTTCTTGCTTTTGCAGACTTTTGCGATCTCCGAGAGCTTCGCCATGATTAGTGCACCTCCACGTAATCGATCGGAAACATCGAGTAAGGGCTGTCGGGCTTGACCACGTGAAAAATCGAAAAGCGGTACGTCGGCCCGACCGAAATATCGGAAGGCGAAAATGGAAAAGCCATATTGCCGCTCTTGCACAAGCGTCCCGGGAAATCGACTTTCGGGATGACCACGCGCGCGATCGCCAGCACCGCCTTCGCATCTTCCTCGTCGGGCGCCACGACCTCGACGACGATGCCGAGCTCGTGCGACGCTATATGCTTGACGGGTTCGGCCGCGCCCATCACGCCGTCTTTGCCGTAGACGTGAAAGACGACGTGATATTTTTCCGGCGAAACGCCGAACCCTGTAGCGCGCGCTTGCACGTCGTCCCTGACTGTCTGCAGGTACGAGTCGATCTGGCCGATGAGGATCGGATCGCGCGTGCCGCATATGGTGATCGCGCGGAACCCGATGAACTCCGCGCCTTCGAGCTTGACGTCGTAGTCGCGCGTCCGCCACTGCATTCCGCTCACGCGCACTGCGCGGTCGGATACCGCGATGAATTCGCAGTCGGTCGCATCGAGCAGCCCACCGGGTTCTTCGTGGATCGTCGGGCTCTGATTTTCATGCAGACCGTGCGTTGCGACGGACAGGGGCGTGCAGCGGCGCGCGAGATTTACGGGCTCGACTTCGAGGTGATCGGGACGCACCGTCGCAATCAGGCAATCATGCCCTTTGGGCGTCGCGGATGCCGTACCGCATTCGAGCATCTTGCCCGCGTACCAGGATGGCGCGGGCGGCATACCGCGGCTCATTGCGCAGGCGGCCCACGAGGCAGCATCGCTCGCACGCGCCGCGAGCACGACCTGCGCACCTCCATCCAGCGCCTGCATGAACGGCTCCGCGCCCATCATGCCGACGATACGCGTGGAACGCTCGACGGTCGCCGGGGTCAGCGGCGGCACATTTCTGAGCGCGCTGATTCTGCCCTCGTTGAGCCACTCACCGACCTTGCTGCGCTCCTGATCAGAATGGATCAGCGCCATGCGAAATTTAAGGTTTTCTTCGCGCGCGATTTCCCGCGCGAGTTCCGCGACAGCCTGTAAATGCGGCTCGGCGCCGGCGCCGCCGCACGTCCCGATAACAACTGGAATTTTTTCGTGTACACCCGCGCGGAGCATCAGCCGCAGATCGCGTTTCATGGCTTTACGCGAATTCAGGCACTCGCCGGAGCCGAGATAGAAAGCACCGGGATCGGTGCTGCCGCCGTCGACGCCGATGAAGTGGGGTTTGCGCTTCAGGCCGCCGGCCAATGAAGACTCGGGAAAGCCGTAGCCCAATATGCTGCTCACGGACAAAAGCCGGCACTCGTTGCTGGTATCTGGCATAGCCTCTTCCTCACTCCCCTTCGACGGGGGTCCAAGCTTTCGTCAATCGAAACCGTACAGCCGGCGCGGATTGTCGGCCAGTATTTTTTTGCGCTGCGCCGCGTCCGGCGCCCACTCGTTGATGAGATCCGCAAGATCCCCGTCGTCCGGCATTTTCTCGCGCGCGCTCGGATGCGGCCAGTCCGAGCCCCACACGATGCGATCCGGCGCGGCTTCTATCATGCCGCGCGCGAAGGGCGCGATATCCGGGTAATGCGGCACCGCGTCCGAAATAAAATAAGGGCCCATCAGCTTCGCCCACACGTTGTCGCGGCGCAAAAGCCGCAGCAGCGCCTGGTATGGCGGCGCCGCCAGCCCATCCGCCGTCGCGATGCGCGCGAAATGATCGATCACGATGTCGATCTTTAGCTGTGCGAGCTCGTCTTCCATCTGCGGCATGTCGCGCAGGTTCACGAAAAACTGCAGATGCCAGCCGAGCGGCTTGATGCGCGCGGCGAGTTTCGGCGCCTGCGCAAGCTTGAGTCCCGGAGTCGCCGACGCGGTGTTGATGCGGATCCCGCGATAGCCCGCTGCGTGCATGATTTCGAGCTCGCGATCGCTGATGTCCTCCGCGACAACTGCGACCGCGCGCAAATCGAACGCACGCGACGTCAGCGCTTCGGTGATCAGCGTATTGTCTGTTCCATAAACGCTCGGCTGCACCAGCACGCCACGCGAGCAGCCGAGCGTGCGCAGCATCTTCACGTAATCGGCGAGCGGGTTCTCGTGCGGCACGAAGTGCGTGTGCGGCAGCAGCGGATAACGGCTTTGCGGCCCGAAAATATGCGCGTGGCAGTCGCACGCGCCCGCGGGAAACGGAATTTTCGGCGGATGCGGATTGCGGGCCGGCGCCGGAATGTCCGGCGCGCGGAAACTACTTTCCGCCACTCGGCGCATCCTTGGCCTGGCGCGATTCGACCGTTTTCGCTTCGATCTCGTAATACTCGTCGAGCCCGATGATGTCCTCGACCGCCTGGCGCGCCGCCACGTACTCGGCATTCGTCATGCCTGTGTAGTCGCCGGTCTTGCGCAGCTCGGTCAGCGCTTTCTTCAGGAAATGAAACTCCGTGCAGAGCGTGACCTGCGCTTCGATGCAACCGACGTAGCCCATCTGCTGCAGGTCTTTGCGCGAAATGATCGGACGGCCGTCGCGGTTGCCGCGGCTTTGCACGTAGATGAGCGGTAGCCGGCATTTCTTCACCGCATCTTCCGCTTCCTGCGGCGTGCGCGGAAACAGCAGCCCGAGATCGGCGCCGACGTCGGCCGCGCGATTCAGCCGCATGCTGGCTTCTTCAAGCCCCAGCGCGCGGCAGGTATCGGTGCGCGCGATGATCACGAAATCGGGGTCGCTGCGGTCGCGCTCCTTGCACGAATACTCGACTTTTTCGACGAACTCCTCGACCGGCACGCCGTGCACCACGTACTTATGATAGTGCGCGCGCTTCGGATAAAGCGCGTCCTCGAGGTGGATGCCGGCGACGCCGGCGCGGATGAACTCGCGCATCGTGCGCATCGTGTGAATCGGCTCGCCCCAGCCCGATCCCGCATCGGCCAGCAGCGGAATGTTGATGTTCTGCGCGATATGGCGCGCGGGGTCGATCTGCTCGTTCATCGTCAGCAGCGGCTCGGTGATCGCGGTCGATCCGCCCGTGACGTAACCACCGATATAGGTCGCCTCGAAGCCAAGCGACTCGACGAGGCGGGCGCCGATCACGTTGTACACCGAGGGCATGTGCAGGAAAGTCTTGGCGTGCAGCAGCGCGCGCAGCTTGGTCGATTGCCGTTCCATCTCGAATCTTCCTTTTGGGCAGTGGCGGTTGGGAGGTCGGTATCTTACAACCAAATTGCGCGACCTTCCGCGCCACCACCCTGCCGGCAGGCGTAATGCGCGCGTTGCGGCTAACCGTGCCGCGCCGCTCGCCGGTCTGCGTCGTCGCCGTCAGAACCGCGCCTGGGAGGGGCGTCATCCGTCGCGGCGACCTCGGCCTCGAGATCGAGTCTGCGTGCGAACATGCGGGAGCCTATTTCGTCCATGTCCAGGCCGCACCGGCGCGCCTGCGGAAAAAGTTCCTCATCTTCCTCGCGGATATGGTGGTTCACGTATTCGGCGAGCATGCCCATCCTCGTCGCGTACCTGTCATCCGCGATGGAACTGCCGATGATCTGGGCCATCAATTCCTTCGCCATCGCGCGATCGGCATTGGTGTCGTTGACCAGTTCCGCGTTGGCAATCGCGGCGCGAGCTTCCGGATAAAAGATCTCTTCCTCGATTGTGGTGTGTATCGTCCACTGACGGCAAATCCGGCGGGCCACTTTTTCCGCATCGTCAGTCTCGCCGCGCAAATACAACGATCTGAACTGCCGGAACCTTTTCTTGATGCTGTCGTGGTCGGCGGTCAGAATGGCGACCGCATCGACCGGACCTGCAGATGCTGCGGGTAGTACGGACATTGAAATCCTGTTCTTGATTGACCGATTGAGCGGCAACTTGCTGCCAGTAGCCGCCTCCGCGTGACGCATCATCGGGGTACTTGGCGCAGAACTCTATAGGCCGGAAACCACCTCGCTTGTAAGACTCCTCTTATCCTCATATCGCACTGCACCATTCCGCGTCGCTTCGATCGTCAACACGATTGTTGACACTTTAGTCGGCAACTTTTAGGATGCCCGATGCCTAAAATCCGGACGGGTTCAGCGCGCGGCGACGGCGCCGGTGCGCTGCTGCCCGCATTGCGCGAGCGCATCGCGCGTCACACACTGCCTCCCGGCGCCAAGCTGCTCGAGAACGACCTCGCGCGCGAGTTCGGCGTGTCGCGTGCGAAAGTGCGCGATGCGTTCGGCGTGCTCGAGCAGCGCGGGCTCATCCAGCGCATCCCCAATCGCGGCGCGGTAGTAGCGCGGCTCGATCTGTCACAAGTGTTCGAAATCTACGCGGTGCGCGAGATGCTCGAAGGCTTGTGCGCGCGGCTTGCCGTCGAACGCACCAAGCCGTCGTCGTGGCAGGATCTCGTGCAGGTATTCGGACGGCCGATGGAAACCATCGTGAAGCGCGGCGAGTTCGAAAAGTACATCGCCAACCTCGACGAGCTGCGCAGCCGCACGCTGGAAGCCGCCGGCAATGGCGTGCTGGCCGACATGCTCGACAGCATCAACGACAAAACGCGCGAAATCCAGCGCCGCATCATTATCCTGCCGGGCCGCGCGGCCGAAGGCCTGGAACAGCATCGCGCGGTGCTGGCCGCAATGCGCAAGGGCGACGCCGCCGGAGCCGAAGAATTGCGCCGCGCCAACATCCGCAGCTCGCGCGAATATCTCGAGCGCTATCAAACCTTCGTTCTCTAGGAACCCGCATGCCCGCACCAACTGCATCATCCGCGCAAGGTCCGCTAGCCGGCTACCGCGTGCTCGAATTGGGCTCGACCGTCGCGGGCCCCTTCTGCGGCCGCCTGTTCGCCGACTTCGGGGCGGAAGTCATCAAGGTCGAAGCTGCCGACGGCGACCCCGTACGCACGATGGGATCGCGCTATCGCGACAAATCGCTGTGGGCCGCGAGCATATTCCGCAACAAATCGCTGATCGCTGTCGACCTGCGCAAGC
>Ga0207676_10000787_pt1 | contig 24758 bp, 33 predicted proteins | sample KBSSwiS72_FD_184307 | JGI IMG/M metagenome (GOLD analysis project Ga0207676, IMG submission 184307) | Switchgrass rhizosphere microbial communities from Kellogg Biological Station, Michigan, USA - KBS Switchgrass S7-2 (SPAdes) (version 2) | ecosystem: Host-associated > Plants > Roots >...
GCTCAAACAACTCGGGATGCCCTTCCGGCAACAAGGAGTTTAAATGGCGCGTACTTCGGCAATTGCCAAGGAAGCAACGAAGAAAAAGTTCGCGGTTCGAATGCACAGCCGCTGCAAACGGTGTGGACGTCCCCGCGGATTCATGAGGAAGTTTCAACTCTGCCGAATTTGTTTCCGGCAGCTGTCACTGTCGGGAGAAGTTCCCGGAGTGATCAAGTCGAGCTGGTAGTCCAGTGGAAGAAAAAAGAGAGTGCGACAATGACTGACCCGATAGCAGATATGCTCACCCGTATCCGGAACGCCGTCCAGGCCAGGCACGCGAAGGTCGATATGCCGACCTCGCGGCTGAAGGTCGAGATCGCCCGGATACTCAAAGATGAGGGATATATTTCTCATTTCAAGACCGCCGAAGAAGAAGGCCAGAATTCTCTGACCTTGTTTCTGAAGTACGGCCCGAAGGGCGAGAAGGTCATCACGAATATTGCACGAGTAAGCCGCCCTGGTTGCCGTGTATACGTATCCAAGGCCGACATCCCGCGAGTGCTGGGCGGCCTGGGCATCAACATCGTCACGACATCGCATGGTGTCATGACCGGCAAGGAAGCGCGCAAGCAGGGATTTGGCGGCGAGCTTCTGTGCAACATCTATTAAGGAAGGGGACTGAGTATGTCGCGTATCGGTAAAAAACCTATTCCCCTTCCGGACAAGGTGAAGGTGGATATTCAAGCCGGCAGCATCGTGGTAACCGGTCCCAAGGGGACTGTTACAAACCCGCTGCCTCCCGGGATCCGCTTTGAGAAAAAAGAAAAAGAACTGCTGGCCATTCGTCAGGATGACAGCGGACCCCAGAAGGCATTTCACGGACTTGCACGGGCGCTGGTCGCCAATGCAGTTCGCGGAGTGACTGAAGGTTTCACAAGAGAGCTCGATATTGTCGGCGTCGGATTCCGTGCCGAGATGAAGAAGAACTCGGTTCTATTCACCCTTGGCTTCTCCCATCCGGTGGAGTATCCACTTCCTCCGGGTATTACCGCGACAATCGACAAGCAGACGCACCTCGTGTTGACGGGCGTGGATCGCCAGCTTATTGGTCAGACGGCGGCCAATATGAGGGCATTGAAGAAACCGGACCCTTACAAACAAAAAGGTATCCGCTATACGAATGAACGTCTCAAGAAGAAAGCCGGAAAGGCCGGAGGTAAATAACCATGGCCAGATTGGATTCCAGCGAAATCCGGGTACGGATCCACGAACGGATTCGCAAAAAGGTCAGCGGCACCGAGGCGCGCCCCCGTCTCTGCGTGTTCCGCAGCAACAAGCATATCTATGCGCAGATCGTCGACGATGCAAAAGGCAGCACTTTGGCGGCCGCCTGCTCGCGCGATGTCGAAGCCAAAAGTGACATCAAGAATGGCGGCAACATCGCCGCGGCAAAAGCGGTAGGTAAAATTGTTGCCAGGCGAGCCATAGACAAGGGAATCAGCGCGGTTCTTTTTGATCGCGGTGGATACATTTATCACGGCAGGGTGAAAGCCCTGGCCGACGCCGCACGTGAAGCGGGTCTGAAGTTTTGATGGGAGTGTTTAGTGAATAATCAACGTATCGATGTCTCGCAGCTTCAACTGAAGGACACGGTTGTTTCCATCAATCGCGTCACCAAGGTTGTGAAGGGTGGAAAGAACCTCAGCTTCAGCGCGCTCGTCATTGTCGGAGATGAGGGTGGACACGTGGGCCATGGCAGCGGCAAGGCAAAGGAAGTGCCGCAGGCCATCCGCAAAGCCATCGAGGCTGCCAAGAAGAATATGATCCGAGTCCCGCTGACGAACAACACCATTCCGCACCAGGTCATGGGGTTGTTCGGAGCCGGCCGTGTGCTGCTGAAACCGGCGCAGGAAGGTACCGGAATCATTGCAGGTGGCGCGGTTCGCGCCGTGATGCAGGCCGCGGGTGTGTCGAACATTCTCACAAAATCGATAGGCACGTCGAATCCGCACAACGTGATCAAGGCAACATTCGAAGGCTTGAAGAGCCTGAGAGATCCTCGAGAAGTGGCGCGGCTTCGCGACAAGACTATCGAAGAGATCATGGGGTAATCATGGCAGCGAAGAAAGAAACGCAGACAGCGACAGCAAAGAAGCCAGCAGCGAAGAAGACGGCAAAGACGGCGTCTGCCGGCAAGATTCGGATCCAGTACTTTCGCAGCGCCATTGGTTTCAATGTGCAACAGAAGCTGACCATCAAGGGACTCGGGTTTGGTAAATTGAACAGCACCCGGGAACTCATCGATACGCCAGCTCTTCGAGGAATGATCGCAAAAGTGCCGCATTTGGTGCGGATTGTTGAGTAAAGAACCGGAGTAACCCGATGTCGACAGGAATACATACACCCAAACCCAACAAAGGATCCACGCACAAGGTCAAGCGGATTGGCCGCGGTCCCGGCAGCGGACATGGAAAAACCGCAGGCCGCGGTCTAAACGGACAATGGTCCCGCGCAGGTACGCACAGCAAGCGGGGATTCGAAGGCGGCCAGATGCCGCTCCACCGCCGCATGCCCAAGCGCGGATTCAGCAACGAGCCGCACGGGAAGGAACATACGACGGTCAACGTCGGAGACTTCGACAGATTTGAAGCCGGCGCAAAGATTGGTCCCGACGAGCTCATCTCTTCAGGGCTGATTCGGAAGGTTGCAAAACATGGCTTGCGAATTCTCGGTGATGGGAAGCTGGATCGCGCCCTGCACGTCACAGCACACTACTTCACCGAGTCCGCGAAAGAAAAAATTGTCCAGGCTGGCGGCAGCGCCGAGGTGATCGTTCCGTGATCGAAGCGGTTAAGAATATCTTCAACGTTCCAGACTTGAGAAAGCGCATTTTGTTCATGCTTTCGCTGCTGGGTGTGTATCGCATTGGCGCTCACATTCCCACGCCTGGAATCGATTCGAAGGCTCTTGAAAATCTCTTCCAGCAGAATGCGGGAACGGTATTCGGCTTCATGGACATGATGTCCGGTGGGAATTTCCGCAAGCTGACGATCTTTGCCCTCGGAATCATGCCGTACATTACGGCATCGATCATTCTGCAATTGTTGACGGTAGTGTGGCCGTACCTTGAAAAACTGTCCAAGGAAGGTGATCTGGGTCGACGCAAGATCACGACCTATACGCGCTATCTCACGGTGCTGCTGTCTCTGGTGCAGTCTGCCGGTATCGCTGTGGCAATCGAAAGACAGGGCGGGCTGGTCACCAACCCGGGCATCGGGTTCGTTCTTCTGACGATGGTCACCCTCACCACGGGCACGGCATTTATCATGTGGCTGGGTGAGCAGATTTCCGAACGCGGTATTGGAAACGGAATGTCGCTGATCATTTTTGCCGGTATCGTCGTGGGGTTGCCGCACGCGATCATTGAAATCTACGACAAGATTTCATCCGGCACCTGGAACGTTCTGCTGGTAATCATCATGCTCGCCCTGATGGTTGTCGTTGTTGCCTTCATTGTGCTGGTGGAGCGTGGGCAGCGGCGCATTTCGGTTCAATACGCAAAGCGTGTTGTGGGGCGTCGCGTTCTTGGAGGACAGTCGACGCACCTGCCGCTGCGAGTGAATACCAGCGGCGTGATTCCGGTGATTTTCGCGTCGTCTATTCTGACCTTCCCTCAGACGCTGGGAATCGTCAGTAAGAACCAGTATTTAACCGCGTTTATCGATGCCATCAAGATCGGTGAACCCTTGTACAACCTGCTGTACCTGGCCGGTATCATTTTCTTCTGCTATTTCTATACGTCGATCATTTTTAACCCGAATGAAATTGCAGACAACATGCGGAAGTACGGTGGATTTATTCCTGGTATCCGTCCAGGGAAACGAACTGCCGAGTATGTGAGCGATATTCTCACCCGCATCACGCTGGTTGGTGCGCTGTATCTGGCTCTGGTCGCCATCATTCCGGAGTTCATGATTACCGGTTTTCACGTGCAGCACCTCCCGGTGATAGGCCCGAGGCTGGAAGCCACGTTGCCGTTGTGGCTGCAGCAGGGCTTCAACGTGAATTTCTATTTCGGAGGAACGTCGCTGTTGATTGTGGTGGGTGTCGCCATGGACACGGTTCAGATGGTCGAATCTCAATTGATTATGCGTCATTATGACGGGTTTTTGAAGAAGGGACGGTTCCGCGGGAGACGTGGATAATGGCCCGGAAGATCGTGATCCTGCTTGGGAATCCCGGCGCGGGAAAGGGCACCCAGGCAAAGGAAATTGTGCGGCGATTGAAAATCCCGCAGATTTCAACCGGGGACATGTTGAGAGAAGCCATGGCCCGGGAGAACGGTCTCGGGAAGGAAGTGCGAAAGCGGATGGATTCCGGCTTTCTCGTCAACGATGCGACGGTGAACAGCATCGTTGCAGAACGAATTGTTAAGGAAGACTGCAGGTCGGGGTTCATTCTGGATGGGTATCCCCGGACAGTCCCCCAGGCGGAAACGTTCCAGCAGTATCTGGATCGAACGGACCGATTGTTTGTAATTGAGATCCGGGCCGAACATTCGAACATACTCGGCCGCCTGGTCACGCGGTTGATGTGTCCGAGTTGCGGAGAGATCTACAACAGCGTGAGCCGGAAGCCCAGCCAGGAAGGCTCATGCGACCGTTGCAGACTGGCGCTGGTCCGACGGTCCGATGATCGTGAGGATTTGATCCTCGAACGGTTCAGGATTTACAGGGAAGAGACTTTCCCTCTCGTGGAGCACTACCGGAAGACCGGCTGCTACCACACAGTGGATGGCCTTCGGCCGATCGCCGAGGTGTCGCGGGATATTCGGAAGATTGTGGATTGTGAGGAACGCTGATTGCCGAAGGAAGATGCCATTGAAGTGATCGCGACGGTTGTGGAACCGCTTCCCAATGCGATGTTTCGCGTGGAACTGGATAACAAGCACCAGGTACTGGCCCACATCTCCGGAAAGATGCGGAAGAATTTCATACGGATTCTTCCTGGCGACAAGGTGGCGGTGGAGTTATCGCCCTACGATTTGACGAGAGGTCGCATCGTCTATAGATACAAGTAAGCCCAGCAGGACGAGGAAGTATATGAAGGTAAGAGCGTCGGTAAAAAAGATCTGTGACAAGTGCAAAGTGGTGCACCGCAAGCGAGTGGTGCGCGTCATTTGCGTGAACACGAAACACAAACAGAGACAGGGATGAACCTCATGAATAATTCGCAATTGGAGGGTTTCTAAGATGGCGCGTATCGCCGGTGTGGATCTTCCTCCAAACAAGAGAATCGAAATCGCCCTGACCTACATCTATGGCATCGGGCGATCGCAGGCCACCAAAATCCTTACCTCGGCTGGTGTCAGTTTCGACGTCAAGGTTCGCGAACTGAACGACGACGAGATTAACCACATTCGTAAGGTCATTGAAGAGAACTATCGCGTTGAGGGTGATCTCCGCAAGGAAGTCACCATGAACATCAAACGGCTGATGGAAATCGGTTCCTACCGGGGCCTGCGTCATCGCAGGGGCTTGCCGGTCCGGGGACAGCGCACGAAGACCAACGGACGCACACGCAAGGGCCCGCGCCGCGGTGCAGTGGCCGTGAAGAAAAAGTCAGCGGCAAAAACGTAGCAGATAGGAGTTCTGATGGTTCAGTCCAAGAAAAAAGTCGGGAAGAAGAAAGAGAAGAAGATCGTTCCCAGTGGCATTGCCCACGTTCAGGCGACCTTCAACAATACGGTTGTGACCATAACCGACCTCGAAGGCAATGTCGTGTGCTGGTCCAGCGCCGGTTCGCTCGGCTTCAAAGGATCGCGCAAAGGAACTCCGTTTGCCGCCCAGCAGGCCGCCGTCACGGCCGCAAATCGCGCTCGCGAAGTCGGCATGCGATCGCTTGAAGTCAACGTGAAGGGCCCGGGCTCGGGCAGGGACTCAGCCATTCGCGCCCTGCAGACCGCCGGCATCGAGATCCGCTCGATTCGCGATGCCACGCCAATTCCGCACAACGGATGCCGGCCGCCAAAACGACGTCGAGTTTGAGATTTTAAGAGGAGATTGCATTGGCTAGATACACAGGTCCTGTATGTCGTCTTTGCCGCCGCGAGGGCATGAAGCTGTTTCTCAAAGGGGAACGCTGCTTCAAACCCTCCTGCGCCATTGAGAAGAGAAACTTTCAGCCCGGCCAGCACGGGCATGCCCGTCGAGCGAAGATCGTTGGATATGGATTGCAGCTTCGCGAGAAACAGAAGGTCAAAAGAATCTACGGCATTCTCGAAAATCAGTTCCGCACGTATTTCGAGAAAGCCGCCCGCCAGAAGGGCATCACTGGTGAAAATCTGCTGGCCCAGCTGGAGCGCCGTCTGGATAACGTGGTGGTGCGTCTCGGATTTGCATCCACTCACAATCAGGCAAGGCAGCTTGTTCGCCATGGGCACGTCCTCGTCAACGGGAAGAAGGTCAACATTCCTTCGTTTCAGGTTGGGATCGGCCAGGAAATCGGCGTCAAGGAACAGATGAAGAAAAACGTCCAGGTCATCAGCGCCCTGGAAATGGCAGGTGGCCGCGGAACGCCACACTGGCTTGAACTCAATGCCGCAAATGCTTCGGGGAGAATCCTGAGTCTGCCCAAACGGGAAGACGTGAATCTGCCGATTCAGGAACGAATGATCGTCGAACTTTATTCGAAATAGCCGCCGGGAGATCTAAAACATGCTTTGGAAGGGGTTCCAAAAACCAAAACGACTCACAGTTACCAGCGAAAACACAACGGATCGCTATGCCCAGTTTTCCGCACAGCCTTTTGAACGAGGCTTCGGAACAACCATTGGAAACGCGCTTCGCCGTGTTTTGCTGTCGTCGATCGAAGGGGCCGCTCTTACTGCGGTGAAAATCGAAGGCGTTCTCCACGAATTTTCCTCCATTCCTGGTGTGGTTGAAGACGCCACCGACGTCATTCTGAACCTGAAGCAGATTCCTCTGAAGCTGCACGGTGAAGAACCAAAGACGATCTACCTGAAAGGCACAAAGCCCGGAGTGTACACCTCCGCGGACATCGAACACGATGCGGATCTGGAGATTCTCCAGAAGGATATCTACATCGGTACTGTAAGCGAAGGCGGAAGTCTTCAGATCGAAATGCGGGTCCAGAACGGTCGAGGCTACATCTCCGCCGATCGCAATTTTGACGAGGGACTCGGCATCGGTTACATTCCGGTGGATTCCGTTCACTCCCCCGTCAAGAAGGTCAATTACTTCGTCGAGGCGGCCCGGCTGGGTCAGGTGACGGACTATGACAAGCTCACCATTGAGATCTGGACCAACGGATCCATCACGCCTCCCGACGCTCTCGGGCTTGCGGCAAAGCTGATCAAGGATCATATGCAGATCTTCATTCAGTTCGAAGAGAAGCCGGAGACATCGGAAGAACCGACAGAGATTCGCCAGGATGCCGTATTGGAACATCTCAACAAATCGGTAGACGAACTGGAGCTTTCAGTCCGGTCGTACAATTGCCTGAAGAACGCGAATATCCGGACCATCGGCGAACTCGTCACCAAGAGCGAAGCCGAAATGCTGAAAACGAAGAACTTCGGCCGTAAGTCCCTCAATGAAATTAAGGAGATTCTGACCAGCATGGGCCTGTCTCTCGGAATGAGACTGGATGAAGGTGGGAAGCCCGTCCCGGCATCGGCAGAACAAAACGTATGAGACATTTAAACGCAGGCCGGAAACTGAGCAGAAATACATCGCACCGGCGTGCACTTTTGCGCAACCTGGTAACGTCGTTTCTGGAACACGGTCGCCTGATGACCACCCTGCCCAAGGCGAAGGAAATCCGTCCGCTTGCCGAGAAGATGATCACTCTCGGAAAGCGCGATACGGTTCACGCTCGCCGTCAGGTCCAGGCTTACCTGCTCAAGGACGCCATCGCCAGGAAAGTGTTCACAACCATCGCTCCAAAGTTTGCCGGACGCAATGGCGGTTACAGCCGAATTATCAAGCTCGGCAATCGCAAGGGTGACGGTGCGGATACCGCAATCATCGAGCTGCTTGGCAGCGAACTATCCGTCAAGAAGGCCGAAATCGAAGCAGCAGCCAAGCCCGCAAAGAAGGGCAAAGACAAGAAAGACGAAAAGGACCAGAAGAGCGACGAATAGCTTCTCTTCTTGGACTTGACCCTCAAGGGGCGGTACGCTTTACGGCGTATTGCCCCTTTTGATTTGGAGCTCCAATGATTTTAGCGAGACGAATTGTTCTTTCTGTCTTCGGTGCACTGCTGCTGACAAGCATCGCCGGAGCCGCAGCATTTCAGGACGACCTGCATGCCCGCCGCGAGAAACTAATGCAGCTGCTGACTCCGGATTCCATATTGATTCTGTGGAGCGCACCAGAACGGGTTTACTCCGGTGATGTAAATTATCCCTATCGCCAGGATAGTAATTTTTTCTATCTCACCGGGATTCAACAGCCCGAATCGATAGTGGTCATACTCCCCGGCAGCAAGACTCAAAAGGAATTTCTTTTCATCCGGCCCCGCGACGCTGTTCGCGAACACTGGGAAGGCCACAGCCTGTCGACGGAGGAAGCGGTTCAGTTCAGTGGAATCAAGACCGTCTATGAGACGAAGGATTTCGAGCCATTTATCGACGCGATGCTTTCAGGAAAGTCCTCGGATTATCAAATAACGCAAGTGGACGTCGTTGGACCTCCGCCAGGAAACTCCGGTGTCGTGCCGGATTCGTATGCGTATTTCAATAAACTGCGCGAACGATTCTCCGGAATTCAGATGCGAGATGTTTCGACCTTGTTTGGCAGACTCCGGCTCATCAAGAGCGACTACGAACAGAAGATGCTGGCTGAGAGTGCGCGCATTTCCGCGGAAGCCCATCGGGAAGGCATGAAGACGGCTCGCCCCAATGTTTGGGAATACCAGGTCCAGGCGGCCATGGAGTATGTATTCAAGAAGGATGGTGCGATTGGCTGGGGATATCCATCCATCGTTGCCAGCGGGCCGAATGCCACAACGCTGCATTACGAGGCATCGACGCGCCAGATGAAAGACGGCGACCTCCTGCTTGTCGATGCCGCAGCCAATTACGACTATCTGACAACAGACATCACACGGACGTACCCGATCAACGGCAAATTCACGCCGGCACAGAAGGATATCTATGAGATCGTGCTGCGGGCGCAGGATGAGGGAATCAAGGTTGCCGTAAAAGGGGCAACGCTCGGCGAGATCAATGCAAAGACCGTGGAGGTCATCAAGGATGGCCTTTTCAAACTGGGGTTAATTACCGAGACGAAGGGACAACAATTTTCGATCTGGTATACGCACAGCTCGTCGCACTGGATCGGCATCGATGTTCACGACGTCGGCGAGCGGAATGCACGGCTGGCTGATGGCATGGCTTTCACGATAGAGCCCGGAATTTATATCCGGCAGGAGGCACTCGATAATCTTGCGAAGACTCCGGACAATCAGGCGTTCATCCAGAGAGTTCAAACGACCGTGGATAAGTACAGGAACATCGGCGTGCGCATTGAAGATTCCTTTGTCATGAGCGACGGCAAAGCGAAATCAATCTCGGTTGGGATCCCGCGGACGGTGGATGAGATTGAAGCGTTCATGAAGGCGCGGTGAGCGAAACGCCGGAATGGCAGAACAAACTGCCCTCCTGAGTCTCAGGAGGGCACCGTGATCGCAACGCGATCACGCGAGGGGTGGTTCCGAAACCGCCAGCTTTCAAAGTTGCTGCTTTGGAACCACCCCGGCGCTTCGCGCCACCCCTCCTGACTCAGGAGGGGATCCCTTCCATTGTTGTTCCTCTTATTGATAAATGCCGAAACTTTATTCCGAACTCGCCTCCTGGTTTCACCTGCTCACTGCGCCGAAAGACTACGCCGAAGAAGCGGAGTTCGCTCGGAAAACAATCGTCGAGGCCAGCGCCACACCGGTAAGAACTGTTCTCGAACTCGGCGCGGGTGGCGGGAACAACGCCTCCCACATGAAGGCCGCATTCGCAATGACGCTGACAGATCTATCCCAGCCTATGTTGGATGAGAGCCGTCGGATCAATCCCGAGTGTGAGCATATCGCCGGCGACATGCGGACGCTTCGATTAGGCCGGGTGTTCGACGCTGTCTTTGTTCACGATGCCCTGACGTATATGACAACGCGAGAGGATCTGCTCCAGTGCATGAAGACGGCGCGGATTCATAGCCGTCCCGGCGGTCTTGCACTGTTCATGCCGGACTATCTCCGGGAAACTTTCGTTTCCGGCGTTCACCATGGCGGACACGATGGAAACGGACGCAGCCTGCGTTATTTCGAATGGACATTTGATCCGGATACGTCCGACACGACATACACCATCGACTTTGTGCTGCTTCTGCGAGAGGGGAATTCCCCGGTTCGAGTGGAACACGATCTTCATGTGAATGGCTTGTTTTCGCGCGGCGACTGGCTGGAATGTTTAAAGGAGTCGGGATTCAAATCCTCCCGAATGGTCGTCGATCCTTACGGGCGCGAGGTGTTTGTCGCTACGCCTTAGCTTTCATTCCCGATTCGATTTTGGCCCACGCATCGCGAAGCGTGACCGTCCGATTGAACACCAGCTTCCCCTTCGAAGAGTCCGGATCGACACAAAAATATCCCTGACGTTCAAATTGAAAACGGTCGCCGGGTTTTGCCGAGGCCAGACTCTGCTCCACGTACGATCCGGAAAGTATCTCGAGCGAGTTTGGATTGATGGCCGCCTTGAATCCCGCATCGTCGAGATCGTTCAGCCGCTCTTCGGTAAACAGCCGGTCGTAAATGCGAATCTCTGCCGGCACGGCGTTCGCCTCAGAAACCCAGTGCATCGTGGCTTTCGGAGAACGCCCATCCGGAGAATCCCCGCCTCGGGTTGCAGGATCGTACGAACACCGCAGTTCGACGACGTTCCCACCCGCATCCTTGACGACCTTTGTACATGTAATGAAATACGCATATCGAAGCCGGACTTCGCGTCCCGGCGAGAGTCTGAAGAACTTCTTCGGCGGGTCTTCACGGAAATCATCCTGCTCGATGTAAAGCACTCGCGAAAATGGCACCTTGCGCGTTCCGCTTTCCGGATCCGCAGGGTTATTCACTGCGTCGAGTTCCTCGGTCTGATCTTCCGGATAGTTCTCGATCACCACGCGCAGCGGATTCAACACGCCCATCACGCGTGTTGCACGCCGGTTGAGATCCTCGCGCACGGTGTGTTCCAGCATGGCCATTTCCACCACCATGTCGTTTCGGCGCTTTCCAACTCCCGCTGTCCTGCAGAAATTGCGAATGGATTCCGGAGTGTACCCCCGCCGGCGGCACGCGCTCAGGGTGGGCATGCGGGGATCGTCCCAGCCGCGCACATGGCCTTCGGACACGAGCATGGCAAGCTTTCGCTTGCTCGTGACCGTGTAGCCGACGTTGAGCCTTCCGAATTCGATCTGCACCGGGCGCGACGGCAGGACGAACTGATCGAGTACCCAGTCGTAGAGCGGCCGGTGATCCTCAAATTCCAGGCTGCACAAGGAATGCGTTACGGATTCAAGCGCATCTGAAATGGGGTGCGCGAAATCGTACATGGGATAAATGCACCACTTGTCGCCCGCCCGATAGTGCGAAACCTTCTTGATGCGATACAGCGCAGGATCGCGCATGTTCAGGTTGCCTGAGGTCATGTCGATCTTCGCCCGAAGAATGCGCTGGCCTTCCTCGAATTCGCCCGCGCGCATGCGAGTGAAAAGGTCCAGGCTCTCAGCAACGGACCGATCACGATAGGGACTGTTCCTGCCTGGTTCAGTCAAAGTCCCCCGGTATTCGCGGATCTGATCTGCGGAGAGGTCCTCGACGTAAGCCTTGCCTTCTTGAATAAGCTGGACGGCGCATTCGTAGAATTTTTCAAAGTAGTCCGAAGCATAGTAGAGCCGGTCGCCCCAGTCGAAACCCAGCCAGCGGATGTCTCGCATGATGTTCTCTTCGAACTCCACAGTCTCCTTGTCGGGGTCTGTGTCGTCGAAGCGAAGGTTGCACAGGCCGTTGTTTTCGGAGGCGATTTCAAAATCCAGACACAGGGCTTTTGCATGACCAATATGGAGGTAACCGTTTGGTTCGGGAGGGAAGCGCGTGTGCACTTTTCCGCCATTTTTATTGGCTTTCAGGTCTTCGGCAACGCGGGTCCGGATGAAGTCGAGCGAGGCAGGGATGTCATTCTCTTCAATCATAGATGTAAGGTTCAGAATTTTAGCATAGAGTCGATTGCCCCTCCCGGACAGGAACAGCTGTGGTGGTTCCAGAGCCGCAACTCTTTATGAATGCATTCTGAAACATTTCGTTTGGGGAACCACCCCTCGCGTCATCGCAAAGAACGCGATGACGCTGCCCTCCTGACTCAGGAGGGCGATTAGCCTGCATTCACCGTGACGCGTCCCGCCTTACGCCGTAACCGGTTGTCGTTGTTTCAGCGCAGGATCGACCACACCCGCAATCTGATGCACCAGCGCGTTCCGGTCTGCCGGAGCAATCGACGTGCTGAATGCCTTTTCCAGCGCGTTGAGGACGCCCTTCCTCGGCAGATTGTTCAGGAAGATGTTCCCCGCATAAACCATGTTCGGGTCTCCGAACTTCGGGCTCTTCAGCGGTGTGTTCTTCATTGCGGGCGACTCGTCCGCCCATGCCAGCAGCCGGATTCCAGGCCGCATGTCCTCGATCACGCTGCAGACCGCCTGCAGCGCCGGCGGCGCCTGGCCAACGGCGAAAACCCGTCGTACCAGCATTTCCGCCAGGGACAAGAATCTCAGGACGCCTTCGGGCGAATGATGCATCAGCGACAAACGGTGGGACGATGCCGTCGCCAGTAGAATATCGTCAATAAAGTCGCGCTCGGCGGGCATATGCGACGACGTCCAGCCCATCATCTGCGCGACACGTTTTTTGAACGCCCGGAGTTCACGCTTGTCGCAGGATGCTCCTTCGACCACCTCACGGAATTTGTGATTCCCCAGCGATTCGCCGCACAGATCTCGAAACGCGACTTCCCTGGCGAGCACCGTTTTGGCCGTCACTCCGGGCGCAATGATTGCATCGCCGACAAATGCTTTTACAGATTCGTTGGCGAGCAGTCCTGTTTCCCGAATCGTCTTCTCAATCATCGCGTGGGTTCCTTCCACACGTCCCGGCGCGGCGGGCAGATTCAGCCGTATCGGACACATGAAATGCGGCGCAACGGCGAGCGCATGCCCAATCCGGTAGAAGTCGTTGAACGGAAACAGGAGGCAGACGCCCGGCTTCTTCTGCCGTCCATGCGTCACTTCGATCTGACACAGATTATCGTCGCGCAGGAAGAAGCAGCGGCCCATAGGCGTCGCGCATGTCACGACATCGCCCTCGCGTTCCTGCGCCATGCCACCAAACTGGGGATAGTTCTTGAAGATAAAGTTCATCTCACGTTTCGCGCTTCCAGCGAATCCCTGACCGCGACAGCAGAGCGCTGTGCACTCCGGACATGCGTGATGAAGGACCCCATCGGGAAAAGCAAAGTACAAATCGGGAGTATCGGATAGCCTCGTCATAAGCCAAACAAGGTACCACGAATGGGCCGCGAAAAATGGGTCTGACGGGTCGTCATCATTTTTTTCAAAGTGCGGAAAAACAAATCGTCATTTTGCACGGCCGCTCTTTTCGGTTAACGTGTGGGTTCGGAGGAACATTCCATGAAGCGAACCTTTTTGTTTATTTTTGTGGTGATGCTTTTGGTTCAATTGGCATCGGCGCATATTCGAATCAACCCCACCGAATCCACAGCGGGTGCTCGTGAAAAATATACGATGCGCGTGCCCAACGAAAAGCAGGTGGGCTCGAGTCGAATCGAAGGGGAGTTTCCGGCTGGCCTCGAAGTTTACGACTTCGAGTTCAAGCCGGGCTGGACGATCACCTTCAAGAAGGACGACAAGGGAAAGATCGTCGGAGCGACGTGGGTCGGCAAGATACAACCTAACGAGTTTGTCGAGTTCGGAATGCTCGCGATCAATCCGAAGGAAGCAACGAACCTGGTTTGGAAATTCACCCAGTATTACGACAATGGCACCAAGGAAGAATTCACAGGACCGGTCGGTGCCAAAGCTCCGCTGCTTCCAGCGCCCGTTGTGACCTTGAAGCCGGCAGTCACTCCCTAGTGTCATGGAGTTCTGGGAAAAGGGGTCAGACCCGTCAGACCCCTTTTTCTATTACCCGGATGTGGGTTTTCTCTCCACGAAGTAAATTGCCGAGACGCTGACAGACCCGTTGCATCGCCACCTGGTCCAGGACCCGGCGAGTTCCCCAGATGAACGCAATGATATGAGTTGTGGCGTCCATTGTCTTTGCCATCATGGAATCCTTCACCGGATTGCCGAGCGCCGGACCATTCTGGCGTGCCACCGAAACGAGCCCTTCAATATCGATTTCCTGTCCGGTGGAATTGAACACGTAGGATTCTCCGGCGCGGCCGAATCGAATTACCAGTGCATCGGTGCCCTCCATCGCACGGTCTGCATCCAGGAGCGAAATCGGCATGCGGCTTTCCAGCGAAGCCAGGTTCAGCGCATCCACGATATGGCTGATGCGTGGGAACTCGCCTCTCTCTGCCGACTGCGCGAGGTATTCACTGGCGGGTTTGCCGCGTCCCGCCGGTTTGTAGCCGCCGACGCGTAACAGATCTCGTACCGCGGTCTTGACTGGATCGGTTTCCGTTCCCGCCCTGCGCGATGCCATTGCCTCAAGGATTTCGGCGTCCAGCGTGGCATCTGCCGGTCCTTTCGGTACCGATCGCGATTCCACAACTCCCAGCAAAAGGTCGGGAAGCTCCAGCTCAAACATTATCGGGATCATGCCCCTCGATCTTACTTGTCGAAGTAACGGGCGGCGAATTCCAGAAACACGGGCCAGTTTGGAGTGGGAGTATGGCCGGCGGAATGTTGCCGGAACGCGATGTCGCCACTCACGAGAGCGGTTTCGATATTCGGGAATTCCTCCGTACCGAGATCCTTTTTGCCGAGCAGGCGATACACGGGTCCGGCACCGACTCCTGCGAGGAACGTTCCCTTTGCATCGACCCATGCGTCGTTGATATTGGCGGCCTGTTGTTCGATGGGACCACGGCTGGCCTGGAATCGCGGATCGCCCGCGGGCATCATCATGATGGAGCCGTCGGGATTCGTGTCCGGACCTTTGCCGGCACTGAGAAACACGGGACGCGGCGCGACCATCGCGATGAGTTCATGAGAATCCACCGGCAATGTATCCCATCGACCGGCATACTTCAGATAATTCCCGGCCATCCAGTGATACTCATTGGTGGCGGCGATGTTTTCTATCGCCTCTCCGTATTTTCGGCGATGCAGCTTCGCGCCGGACTGGCCGGATGAACTGATAAAGCCCGTCAGAATTCGCTCGTCGTATGCCAGCGCAACAAGAGCGGCCTTGCCGTCGCGCGAGTGTCCCTGCACGGCAACTTTCTTGGCATCGACAGTCTTGTCGGTTTCGAAGTAGTCCAGCACTTTACTCATGCCCCAGCCCCAGGCTGAAAGCACGCCCCAGTCATCGAGACTTCGCGGCTGGCCTTTATTGACCAGACCGATGATGCCACAGGTCAGGCCTTGTCCGTTGTCCGCCTGGATGCTCGCCGTGGAGACGCTGGCGTAGCCCCACCCGCGCATGATGATCTGTTCATTGGCAGACGGCGGCGCGTTTCCACCTCCGGGTGCTCCTCCCCGAGGTGCGGCGGGTGCGGCGCCTCGACCAGCCTGTGGCAATGGCGCTGCGGCTCCGCGGGCGGCGGCTCCCGGCAATGTACACGCCGTCGTCGTCGGCACACCTGCCGGTGCGGTGCCGCCACCACCGAACATCAGAACGACGGGTACGGGACCCTTTGCACTTTTCGGCGTGCTGAGCGTCGCCAGTATCGTCACGTTCAATTCCGGATATGCAGAATTGTCGACGCGGCCCACCAGTTGTTTCGTAATGATCGGCACATTGGCCGTAACGCCATCGGTGGTGCTCGCGACCGTCCATGTCACCTTCGGGATGGTTTTGGGTCGGCGCCCGTAGACTTCGCGATCGAACATCTCGACGATTTCCGCGCGGCGGCGACTCCACTGCGAGGCGTTCTTTACCTTCGATCCATCATTGAATGTCAGGGGGTCGGGCAATTTTGGATAAGGATTCGCTGTGGTCTCATCATAGGTCGAGGCCAGGTAGGCACCCGGTCCGCTGGGAAATAGCGTGATCTTCAGCTGATCCATCACACGCTGCCGATCCTGCTGGCTCGACATCACGACATGTGCGGGGGCCGCTGCCGTTACTATCGTAATCATTCCCAGTCCCACTACGGCTGTCAGCCAGGTTTTAAAATGGCGAGTCATACCGGTTCCTCCCTGTGATCGAAAATCTCCGGCAGTATATCGTGCTCGGACGTGGAGAAGAAGATTCTCGAAATGCGAAAAGCATCTTCTCCCGTCGGGAGAAGGGTAGTTTTGCTATTCGATTCCTCTCTCGACGGAGAGGATGCCGCGAAGCGGCATGTGAGGGGTTCCATGCGTGATTCAAATTCAAGCACTCGCACATGGCCTTATGGAACACTCTCACAGCGGGTTCCGTATTGCCCGACTTCGGAAATCCCTGTACAGTTTCCCTTTCGAGAGGAGCTTATGACCCATAGAACTCGATGGTTTGTTCTGTTTCTGCTGGGAATCCCGGCGCTTCTGACTTTGACATCCTGCAGTCCGAAAGCGGATTCTTCCGAAATCGTCATTGGCGAGTACGGCTCGCTGACGGGAAAGGACGCCACATTCGGAATCTCAACGCAGAATGGCGTCGCCATGGCTGTCGACGCAGTGAACAAGTCCGGAGGGTTGCTGGGCAAGAAGATCCGGGTGATTGTCGAGGACGATCAGGGGCAGTCCGAGCAGGCGTTGAGCGTCGTGACGAAGCTGATCACGAAGGACAAGGTCATTGCCGTTCTCGGCGAAGTGGCGTCAACCAACACGCTAACAGCTGCACCTGTCGCCCAGAAAAGTGGTATCCCGATGATCAGTCCGTCTTCCACAAACGTCGCCGTCACGCCGATCGGCGACTATATTTCCCGTGTCTGTTTCATCGATCCTTTCCAGGGAATGGTCATGGCCAAGTTTGCGGCCAACACCTTGAAGATGAAGAACGTCGCTATCCTTCGTGATCTGAAGAGCGCATATTCGGTTGGACTTGCGGATGCTTTCATCGAGAACTTCACGAAGATGGGTGGCACCATCGTGACGGATCAGAGCTATTCCGGCGGCGATCCCGATTTCAGCGCGCAGCTGACCTCAATCAAATCGAAGAATCCGGATGGCGTTTTTGTTCCCGGCTATTACTCCGAAGTCGGGTTGATTGCCCGCCAGGCGAAGAAGCTGGGACTCACGGTTCCATTGATGGGAGGAGACGGTTGGGATTCGCCCAAGCTTCAGGAGATCGGCGGAATTGCCCTGAACGGTTCTTACTTTTCGAACCACTATGCCGCCGACGATCCGAATCCCGTCATCCAGCAGTTTGTGACGGAGTACCGGAAGCGATTCAATCAGACTCCGGACGGTCTGGCCGCTCTGGGTTACGACGCCGCCAACGTCCTGTTTGATTCCATCCGTCGCGCCAACTCCACGGAAGGCCCGAAACTTCGCGATGCCATAAACCAGACGAAAGACTTTCAAGGAGTGACCGGCAAGATCACGATCAACAAGGATCGCAACGCCGACAAGCCCGCGGTTGTGCTGGAGATCAAGGACGGGAAGTTCGTGTACCGCGAAACCATCAATCCTTAGGGCGGATCAATCGCTCGTTCATGGCAACATTTCTTCAACAAATCATCAACGGTATCGCCCAGGGCAGCGCCTATGCGCTGATCGCGCTGGGCTACACGATGGTCTATGGTGTCCTTCGGTTGATCAATTTTGCGCACAGTGACGTGTACATGTTCGGTGCGTTCATGGGCTATTACACGGCGAACAATCCATGGATCAAATCCACGTTCGGCCAGTCGCTGACCGCCGCTGCCGTGGTGATGTTGATCGCGATGGTCCTTTCCGCGGGACTTGGAATTCTGATCGAACGATTTGCATATCGGCCAAACCGCAGTGAAACGCGCTTCACCCTGGCATTCTGGCTCGGCATCCTTGGGGCTGCGGCCGGGCAATTGATGAGTCCCGGTTTCTTCGCGCTCACGCTGGGAGCAGCTATCGGCATTGCCATCGGGGTTGTCGGCGAAATCGCCGGCCTGCGTCCGGTGAGACAGGATTCCCGGCTTTCCCTGCTGATCATCGCAATTGGAGTTTCCCTCTTTCTTGAAAACGGCGGACAGGTTGCATTTGGCGCCGACCCGAAGTTCTTTCCCGAGATTATCCAGACTGCGCAGTGGAATGTCGTCGGACTGAAGGTCGACAGTCAGCAGGTGATCGTGCTCGGTGTTTCCATAATTTTGATGGTGCTTCTGAACCTTCTGGTCCATTACACCCGTACCGGAAAAGCCATGCGCGCGGTTTCCTACAATCTGGATGCGGCAAAGTTGATGGGCATAAACACGGACCGGATCATCGCACTGACATTTGCCGTGGGATCGGCGCTTGCGGCGGCTGGCGGCATTCTGGTGACGTTGCTATATCCAAAAATCGAACCGTTGATGGGTGTGATGCCGGGACTGAAAGCCTTTGCTGCCGCGGTGCTCGGTGGCATCGGCAACATGACGGGTGCGATGCTCGGAGGTTTGATTCTCGGCATCGCGGAAGTCATGGCCGTTGGCTATGGACAATCAACATACCGCGACGCCATCGCCTTCATCATTCTTGTTCTCATCCTGCTGGTGAAGCCGGACGGCATCATGGGCAAAGGGCCGACTGAGAAAGTATGAAGAAGGGAATCTTCTGGATCCTGGCGCTGGCCATTCTGGCATTGCTTCAGTCCGGACTTCAGGGATACATCGGTGCGTACTATTACCAGATCGTCATCTTCGTCGGCATCAACATCATTCTCGCTGTCAGTTTGAATCTCATTAACGGAACGACCGGTCAGTTTTCGATTGGTCATGCCGGCTTCTACGCGGTGGGTGCCTATACGTCCGCATCGCTGCTGTACTATGGTGAACCGACATTTCGTGGTTGGATTTCCTTTCTGCCGCATTCGGCGCAGGATGTCGTGTTGTTGCTGTTCGGATTACTGGCTGCGGCCCTCGCTGCCGGATTCGCCGGGCTGCTGGTAGGTATTCCATCCCTGCGATTGCGCGGCGACTACCTGGCCATCGTCACTCTGGGATTTGGCGAAATCATCCGGGTTCTGATTCTGAATATCAACGCCGTTGGCGCGGCGCGCGGTTTTCTGGGTATTCCGGAGTTCAGCAATTTCTTCTGGGTGTATTTGTTTGCGCTGATCACCGTCGTTGTCGTTCACAATCTGGTGAACTCCAGCTATGGCCGCGCGTTCATCTCGATTCGCGACGATGAGATTGCTGCGGAAGCGATGGGGATCGACACGACGCGATTCAAGGTGATGTCGTTCGTCATCAGCTCGATGTTTGCCGGCATTGCCGGCGGCTTGTTCGCGCACTTCACGGCGTTCCTCAGTCCGAACACGTTTCAGTTCACAACTTCGTTTTACCTGATCATCATGATTGTGGTCGGCGGGATGGGGAGTATCGAAGGCGCGATCCTTGGAGCAATTCTGATCACAGTGATTCTGGAAGCCTTCCGCGAGTTCGGCGCATTCCGCTTTGTGAACTTTGCCGTGTTGCTCGTGCTGGTGATGCTCTTCCGGCCGCAGGGCATTGTCGGTTCCTGGAGTCTGTTTCGAAAAGCCGGGGCGCGTTAGAGATGTCTATTCTCAGCATCCGCCAGTGCACGAAACGATTCGGCGGACTCGTCGCGGTGAAAGACCTGAACATGGCGCTCAATCCGGGTGACCTCTATGGATTGATCGGGCCCAACGGAGCCGGCAAGACAACGGTTTTCAATTTGATCACCGGCGTCTATACCCCCGATGAAGGAGCCATTGAGCTGGACGGCCGCGCGATTCAGGGACGCAAGCCTTCGACCATTGCGAAGCAGGGCATGTCGCGGACGTTTCAAAACATTCGGCTCTTCAAGAGTATGACGGTCCTGGAAAACGTTCTGGCTTCCAGCCACATGCATCGGAAGCAGGGCATGTTCGATGCGATTGTGCGGACACGTCCGTTGAAGAACGAGGAGGCGGAAATTCGGACTGCGGGAATGGAACTGCTGAAGATCTTCGGCCTCGACAAGCGGGCGCATGAACTGGCGAGCAATCTGCCGTATGGTTCGCAGCGCCGTCTGGAGATCGTGCGTGCGCTGGCGACGAAGCCGAAAGTGTTGCTGCTGGATGAGCCGGCGGCGGGTATGAATCCTCAGGAAGCCATCGATCTCATGCACCTGATCCAGTTCTGCCGCGACAAATTTCACCTGACGATACTTCTGGTGGAACACAACATGAAGGTCGTCATGGGAGTGTGCGAAAAGATTCAGGTGATCGATTACGGGGAGACGATCGCGCTGGGAAGTCCGAAGGAGATTCGTGACGATCCCAGGGTGATCGAAGCCTATCTCGGAGGCGCCTGATGGCCGTGATGCTGGAGTTGCGGAATGTGTCCAGCGGATACGGCGCGATTGAAGCGTTGAAGTCGATCAATCTCCGTATCGATCAGGGCGAGATCGTCACATTGATCGGCGCGAACGGCGCAGGGAAATCGACGACGCTGCGGAACATTACCGGACTCGTGCCGGTGACCGCCGGCGAAGTGTTGTATGAAGGCCGGTCGCTGAACGGTGTTCTCACGCACAAAATCACAGGGATGGGAATCTCCATGGTGCCGGAAGGCCGTGCAATTTTTGCGAATCTTTCGGTGATGGAAAATCTGGAAATGGGGGCGTACCTTCGCTCCCACAAGTCGCAGAACGGGAAGGAACTGGAGCGGGTGTTCGTGCTGTTTCCCCGATTGAAGGAACGCCGCAAGCAGGCCGGCGGCACACTCAGCGGCGGCGAGCAGCAGATGCTCGCCATCGGCCGCGCGCTGATGGCGCACCCGCGGCTGCTGTTGCTCGATGAGCCGTCGTTGGGACTGGCGCCGCTCCTGGTTCACACCATCTTTGAAGCCATCGACGCCATCAACAAGGAAGGCACGACTATTCTTCTTGTCGAACAAAACGCCAACGCCGCCCTCAAACATTCCCACCGTGCGTATGTTCTCGAGACGGGCTCCATCGTGATGGAAGGCTCGTCGTCTCAGGTCGCCGCAGATCCCCGAGTGAAAGAGGCTTATCTGGGGGAATAGCTTCTGCTCTCGAATCGCCGCGTAACCCGATAGCGCGTTAGGCAGCCGTCTGCAACCTAAGAAGTGCGGCGTAGTCGGGAGCATTGTTCTAAGATGTTCGCAATTAATGAGGCGTTGGACATGCGTGGATGTTCGCCATGATTTTAGGCAGCATACGAACTGCTGCCTTTGCACAACCGTGCAGGTCCAATACCAGCCGGACGCAGAGCGAACGGGGTTCTCTCGGGCGAGGGAGATCGCGGCCTGCGCGACGAAGAAAAAGCGAGGGTAGTGATGATGCGCCTTTTGATCAGTATGAGCGTCCTGGCGACACTCGTCTTTCAGGAGAGCTCGCCAATTTCAATCATAGATGCCACTCGGTTCTATGCGATGGGTCAGGATTACAAGAACATGCTGTCTGAGACGGAGCGGCGTACGCTTGAGACGAGAGTTCGCGGGTTGCAGGACGGGAAATCGGCCATCACCTTCCGGGAATTCCTGGGTGGACACATCAAGAATATAAGTGTCATCAGTGTGTCGGAGCCGAATGATGGTTTTGCTAAGGCCCAAGCGCTGCTCTCTGAGCTTATGGAATCCCTTCTCGTGCAGCCGCATAGCGAGGGGCCATTCCTTTCGCAGGTCTGGTCGGAGTTAACCGTCGTGTCCGTAGTCGCTACGATTCACTACGACGACGGCCGAGTCGGTGCACTGGAGACCGACGGTTGGCATCTCTTTGTGGAGGATCATCAGGGAATCTACTGGTGGTATCGATGGGATCGCAACTTCCCGCGTCGACACCGGTAGGCGACAAAAGTCCGGCTAACAAGGGCATGCAGCAATCGGCGCAAAAGACGCACCGCAGCTGTTGCCCAAACCGTTGGCTTGATGGCCCGATGGTCACTTCAAGACTTTGCGACAGGGAGTCTATGAACAACGAAGGCCTCTTTCTTATCGGAGATCTGCCTGGCTTTACACCAGAGATTGCCCGCTTGGTCTCGATGATGAACTACGTCCGATCCACCACTCTATCCGCCGTTGAAGGCTTAGGAGCAGGGGAGCTCGACCATCTACTTGACCCACAAAGCAACTCCATCGGCGCACTACTTTCGCATATTGCCGCAACGGAAGTAGGGTACCAGGCCGCCACTTTCTACGCTCGTGAGTTGAATGCACTGGAGAAGCAACAGTGGGGCGCCGCTATCGATTTGAGTGATAGAGCAAGGCGTGAGATCAGAGGCCACACGCTGGAGTATTACACCGACATGCTAGAGCAGGTCCGTGTCACCACGCTCGCGGAACTCAGCCGACGCGATGACCGGTGGCTTCAAGAACAAACGTCCCTTCGAAGCGGGAAAAAAGTGAACAATTACTTCAAGTGGTTTCACGTCCTTGGTCATGAACTCAATCATAGAGGACAAATTCATTGGCTGCGGAAGCGTATCGATGGGCGTATCAGCGCAACAGGCTAACCCGGCGATGGAGCCACACAAATGGGCGCGCGTAGGTTCCGTCCAAACAGACGGTTCGTCCCGCGCCGCATGCGGCTCATCGCCAAATCGTTAGCCAGACGAGAGGAACCTGTGACCGACGAGAACAGGATTAAAGCGATGAGCCAGGCGCTAGATGCCGGACAGAGCTCTAGAGAACATATGCCATGTTCAGTCGCAATCTATCGGAACTACCTGGGTTGTTCTGCATTCTGATCAGACAATGGTCTACGGGAATCATGAACTGGCGCTTTTCTGAGAAACGAAACTCATCGAATGGAAAGAACACGTCCAAAATAACCTTCGGCGTTTCAGCCTCCGCAAACTGTGGACTCATGAAAAGCGCGATGGTTAAGGGCGCTTGCTGTGGGCAGCTGTGATGCACGGCGATGGTCTTGGACATCGCGACTGTTGCTAAGAGCCGAACTCTTTTCGGCACTCGAAGGTGAATATCAGGTTGGACTCCCAGATCGAAGCTGCGCTGTAGTAGTTCCACTAGCTTGCCGAATTGGAGCAAGCAAGTGAGATGGTGCGTGGGATGTTCCGCGGAGCGAGTGCGCCTATGCTCGCCAACCTGATCGATCCAGCGGACTTGGACCTATGACTGTGAGGCACTGGCTACCACAACGGTGCAACCGCCAAACCGGGAGTGGCGGTGATATGAAATTGAAACAGCTGGCTTGCGCGGCTCGCGGCTGAGTGGCAAGCCGTTAGCCCACCCTGTGCCGGGCGATGTCATGCAACGAACACACTACAAGCTCTGGTATCGATATAACGCCGTCGACCGTTTTCTTATTTGGTATACCAACGAGCGCGACGGCATCCTCGATTTTGAGGGCTGTATCCCCTCGTTCCGAACGGAATCGGCGTTGCTTGCATACGCCGATTCCTTGTCTGTCACCGTCGAGGCAGAGGCTTCTGGTTTACATGATTTTGATCTAGTGCAAACGTGGCTGGCGGACCCACAGCCTCACCGGGTCAATCTCTATGTCTTTCTTGATGCTTGGAACCTCTTCGGTGATGTCGCACGAACGCTTCCTGCTGTTGGAGGACGGTTCATCGAACTCGACTCTCAACTTGGTCCTCTCTACGACAAGCTCTTCTGGGCCAATAACCTGCCCGCCATGACACCAGAAGGGGAACGTTTTGTTCCGGAGTGGTCGACCATCGAGATAGAAGGATTCACTGCACTGCTTCGTGAAGGATTGAGCATGTTGATCCGCTCGCTTCGGGATGCGGGCTAACATGAGCCCGCCTGCACGGTACCCTCGATCCATAATTTGCGATAATGCATTCGCGCGGCTTGCGGCTGAACGTTAAACCCTGATCCGGAAAGGTCAAATGAGGTTTCCCAATCAATGGATAACAGAGCGTACCCGGATGGACAACGTGCGCGCTGCGGATGCAGAAGCTCTGACAGCTCTCTTCAACTCCAGTTCGGATATCGCGGAACTGGACCCAACGTTTCGTGCCGTGGATGTAGAGGAAGTTCTCGGCCATATCATGGAAAGTCAGCGGTGTGAAATCCTGGAGAAGGGATTTCGCATGCAGGCGATCCGGATCGTGGAGACGAATGAGCTCATTGGGTATTTTCATTTTCGCGAAGCGACGCCTACCCCCGATGTAGTTGCCCTGACGATGTTTTTCATCTGTCCGGAGTTTCGATCGCGTGGATTTGGGCGTGAAGTGGCAAACGGTTTGATAAGGCATCTATCGGACGATCCCATGAACCGCGCCGCATGGGGACAAGTTTGGCTGAAGAATATTCCAGCGCTACGGTTCTGGACGAGGCGAGGCTTCACCCAAGTCGTGGAGCACAAGGGACAGAACATTCACGGTGAAGGTGATCACGCCAATATTATTCTTGAGCGGGTCCTCCGATTGCCAACCGGATAACACGCCGTCAGGGCCGGCCGCTGAACGGCGCGGCGGCT
>Ga0207676_10000806_pt1 | contig 24460 bp, 23 predicted proteins | sample KBSSwiS72_FD_184307 | JGI IMG/M metagenome (GOLD analysis project Ga0207676, IMG submission 184307) | Switchgrass rhizosphere microbial communities from Kellogg Biological Station, Michigan, USA - KBS Switchgrass S7-2 (SPAdes) (version 2) | ecosystem: Host-associated > Plants > Roots >...
GGCACGCCGGCTTCGAGCTCGGCCCTGGCGCGCTCGAAGCCGGCGTGCCGCGGTTCATCGACCGCCAGCTGGCCGGGCCCTATGGCCAGGGCGATCACTTCAATCTGCAAAGGCCCATGCCCAAGGGGACGCCGACCCAGGGCTGGCAGATGGGCTCGCCGGCCGAGGTCTATCGCGCAGCCATCCCGCAGGTGAACCGCTGGGCGGCCGATGCCAAGGGCAAGCCGTTGGCGCAGCTTTCGGAGGCCGAACAGGACGAGGTGCTGAAGGCGCTGGAGAAGGGCGAAGCCCAGCTCAAGGGAGCGGTGGACGCCAAGCCGTTCTTCCAGCTCCTGCTTCAGAATACCCTCGAGGGCTTCTTTGCCGACCCGATCTACGGCGGCAATCGTGACATGGCCGGCTGGCGGTTGATCGGCTTCCCCGGCGCCCGCTACGACTACCGCCCGTTCGTCGGCCGTCATGGCGAGGCCTATCCACTGCCCCCCGTCGGCCTGATGGGCCGGCGTGAATGGACGAAGGGTTGATGCCGGCGCCGTCGCCCCCTGCGCCTGTGGACGTCGTGCTGGTCGGCTTCGGCTGGACAGGCGCGATCATGGGCGAGGCGCTGACCGCGGCCGGTCTCAACGTGGTCGCCCTGGAGCGCGGCGGATGGCGAGACGCGCCCAACGACTTCGCCGTCACCTTCGACCAGGACGAGCTGCGCTACTACTGGCGCCACCACCTCTTCCAGGACGTGGCCCACGACACCCTGACCTTCCGCAACAAGCTGGACCAGGTAGCGCTGCCGATGCGCCGTCTGGGCTCCTTCCTCCCCGGCGCCGGGGTCGGCGGCGGCGGGATCCACTGGAACGGCCAGGTCTGGCGGTTCCTGCCGTCCGACTTTGTCGCCAGGAGCCACAACCTGTCGCGCTACGGCGCCGCGGCCCTGCCGCCGGATATGATCATCCAGGACTACGGCGTCACCTACGCCGAACTCGAGCCGCACTTCGACCGTTTCGAGTATCTCTGCGGAATCTCCGGAAAGGCCGGCAATCTCAAGGGCGTCGTCCAGGCCGGCGGCAATCCCTTCGAAGGGCCAAGGTCGCGGGAATATCCCAACCCTCCGATGGAGATGACCTACGGCCCGACCCTGTTCGCTGAGGCCGCAGCGAGAGTCGGGCTGCACCCGTTCCCGCACCCGGCCGCGAACATGTCACGGGCCTACACCAATCCACTCGGTCTGCAGCTTGGGCCCTGCACCTACTGCGGGTTCTGCGAGAAGTTCGGCTGCGGCAATTATTCCAAGGCCAGCCCGCAGACCACCATTCTGCCGGTGCTGCTCGCACGCCCGAATTTCACCCTGCGCACCGGCTGCGAGGTCCTGAAAGTCGAGCTGACGCCGGACCGCAAGCACGCCACCGGCGTCACCTACATCGACGAGACCGGCGCCTCGGCGTTCCAGGCCGCGAGCGTGGTGGTGCTGACCGCGTTTCCGCTCGGCAATGTCCGGCTGATGCTGCTGTCCGGCATCGGCAAGCCCTATGACCCCCGGACCGGCGAGGGGGTGGTCGGCCGCAACTACGCTTACCAGGCCATGTCGTCGGTGAACGTCTTCTTTGATGACAAGCTGATCAACCCGTTCATCGGGGCCGGCTCGCTAGGCATGATCGTGGACGACTTCAACGGCGACAACTTCGATCACACGGCCAAGGGCTTCATAGGCGGCGGCTACATCGGAGTGGTCAACACCGGCGCCCGTCCGATCGAAACTCACCCGACGCCGGACAAGACGCCCGCATGGGGATCGGCCTGGAAGCGCGCTGTGGCCGCCAACTATCTGAAGACGGTCAGCATCGTGACGCACGGCGCGGTGATGAGCCACCGCACGAACTACCTCGACCTGGATCCGAACTACTCCGATGTGTTCGGCCGGCCGCTGCTTCGGATGACCTTCGACTTCACCGACAACGAGCATCGGATGAGCGACTTCCTGACCGAGCGCGCCGCGGACGTAGCCCGCGCGATGGGCGGCCGCGAGATCAAGCTCAATAGACGTAGCGGCAGTTACGACATCACCCCCTATCAGACGACCCACAACACCGGCGGCGCGGTGATGGGGACCGATCCGAAGACCAGCGCGCTCAACCGGTATCTGCAGAGCTGGGACGTGCCCAACGTGTTCGCGCCGGGAGCCAATGCCTTCCCGCAGAACGCCGGCTACAATCCAGCCGGCACCGTCGCGGCGCTCAGTTACTGGTGCGCGGAGGCCATCACCACCCGGTTCATGAAATCGGCCGGGCCGCTGGTTCAGGCCTGATGGGGCAGTCGCTCGCCACCCTCGCCATAGCGGCCGGCCTATGGGGCTTGGCCGCGGGGTCCTCCGCTGCGCCCAACTCGGGTCCTGGCGGTGGCGCGATCGGCATTCCGCCGGCGACCGCCAGGGATGCGACCGCCGACCTGGTGACCTGGGGACTGCCGAACGGCGGCGCCGAGCCGTCCGGGGCGGCCGATGCGATCAGTTCCGACCCCGTGGCGCGCGGACGCTATCTGGTCGACGCCGGCGACTGCCAAGCATGCCACACCAATCCGGGCGGCGCGCCTTTCGCCGGGGCCCGCCCGATCGGCACGCCCTTCGGGATCATCTACTCCGCCAACATCACCCCCGACGCGAAAACCGGGATCGGAAGCTGGACGGCGGACCAGTTCTACGAGGCCCTGCACAAGGGCGTACGGGCCGATGGCGCGCGCCTTTATCCGGCGTTCCCCTATCCGCACTTCACCCAGCTCACCCGCGCCGACGCCGACGCCGTGCGGTCCTATCTCGCGACGGTGCCACCGATTTTGCAGGTCAAGCCGTCCAACCGGCTGCCGTTCCCCCTGAATCTGCGGTTTGTGATGCGAATCTGGAATGCACTCTACTTCCGGCCGGGCGCCTTCCAGCCAGATCCAGCCAAGTCGGAAGCGTGGAACCGCGGCGCCTACCTGGTCCAGGGCCCGGGCCATTGCGGCGCCTGCCACACGCCGATGAACTTTCTCGGCGCGGAGAAAGCTGATAGGGCCTTCCAGGGCGGCAAGCTCGAGGGCTGGGTTACCCTGAACCTGACCGGCGCCGAGCGGCAGGGGTTGGCGAGCTGGAGCCAGGCCGATCTGATCGAATATCTGCGCACCGGGCGCAACGCCCGGGCCGCGGCCTCCGGGTCGATGAGCGAGGTGATCTACGACTCCACAAGCCGGATGAGCGACCGCGACCTGGAGGCCATCGCCATCTATCTCAAAGCGCTCCCCGGCGTGGGATCGCCGAGCCGGGCGCCTGCGGATGTGGCGGCCCTGCGTGCGGGTGAGGCGATCTATGTCGACACCTGCGCGGCGTGCCACAAGGCCGACGGGGAGGGGACGCCCCGCTTCTTCCCGCCGCTGAAGGGCGACGCCTCGCTGCAAGCGAAGGACCCGGGGACGGTCGTCCGGATCATCCTTACAGGTACGCGCTCAGTTCCGACGCCGGGAAAGCCGACGCCGCTCGCCATGCCCGGCTTCGCCTGGAAGTTCGACGACCAACAGGTCGCGTCGGTGGCAAGCTACATACGTAGCAGCTGGAACAATGCGGCGCCGGCGGTGTCCGCAGCCCAGGTCGGCAAGCTGCGCCGACGATATGCGCAGGGGCCCTAGATGCGACCCCCCGCCGGACCTGAGGTCCATCGCCACTTCGTGGGCGCTTCGGCGTAAGCCCGCTCTTCGAGGCCAGCCTTCACGCTGCCCACCCCCGATCACGCTCAGATAAAGTCACTTCGCAGCTTTGGCCGTCGCCTTCACCATCGCCACCGCCTCTGCGGGCCCCTTAACGCCGAGGCACTCGAAAACCTTACCTTCGAGGCGGTCCTTGTTGATCCAGAACTGCACGAGATTGTCGATGAACGCGTCATTGAGGTCGGTTGGGCGCTTCAGGTCTGCATAGAGGTGCGAAACCGACGCGACAGCGAGCAGCCGGTCATTTCGCTCACTCTTGCCCTTCTCTCGTTCTTCCGCCTCGACGACGCCCAGGAGGCGCACATCGAGAAGGGTTCCCACCGGACAAGGTTCATCGGTGAGGACCATCACATCTGTGGGGTCGCCGTCCTCGGCTAGGGTGGACGGAATGAAACCGAAATCGAGCGGGAAACTCATCCCGTCCGGCAAGAGCGTCTTGAGACGAAACAAGCCGCTCTTGGGATCATAGTCATATTTGCCCCGCCGGCCCTTCGGCGTCTCTATGACGGCGCGACACACGCCGGTCTTCTCATCGAGTTTGTTCGGTAATTTTGAAAGGTCATGTCCCATCGGGCGCCATCACTCTCAAGTTGCTGCCCGGCGGCGCCGCGGCGGCATGCGTCGGTGAGGAAACCAGGCGCTGGGTCCGATGCCAGTCACTTCCTCTGCGTGCCAACGCTGATGACTGCGCCTCGGTTCTCAACCCTTCAAACCGGATGAAGGCGGCCCTGGCGCGCGGCCTCGGTCCGATGTGGCTTCGCGAATGGCGCTGCCGGGTCGGGTCTGGCGCGGGAGGCGAATGGCGAGAGGCCGCCGCAGGTTCTGACTCGCAGCACCGAGCCTCCCTCAGGATCGAATGCTGCGCGGAACAGAGCTGAGCGAGGGTGCTTTTATAGCCGGGCCCATCGTGGGCTACTCGTCATCTCGTCTCCGGTCCCAAGAATGCGCGACACGGAAATTCAGTTGGCGGTCATGGCGCGCGCGATCGCGGGTCTGGCGGAACTTGCGAGCCCGCGGCAGCTCCGGACGTTGGTCGACAAGCTCCGCGCGGAAGCCTCCGAACGCGGGACCGAGGACCCCTGGGTCGCGCTTGGCGCAGCCGAGATCCTCGGGCGCGCGTTGAGCGCCCGAGGTCCGCTGGCAATGGCGGAAACCGTCGTCACGGTTCTCGATGCGGAAGCCTATCGCCAAGCTCAGCTGGATGCGCTCGAGGGGCTGGTCCTGGCCACGCTCCGAGCGGAGCCGCGGCGACTGAAGGCCTTGATCGCGGCGGCGCCTTCGTCCGGTCAGGGGGATGATCCGGCCTACCGTGAACTCGCGCGGGCAGCCCGGATCCGCCTGTTGGCCTTGGCGATGAATGAGCAAAGCGAGCCAGACGAGCGAGACGAAGCAAAATCGGATTAATGGCCCTCTGCAGCCATGCCGGGGACGAAGCGGACGCTTCAGGGCGCCTGGCGAGCGAGCCGAGGGCCTATCACCATGTTGTGGTTACCGTGCCCTCGGCGCAATCCACGAGGCGGCCGGTCGGCGCGCCGCACCTGCGCAAGCGGGCAGAGCCCGCGAAATTCAGGTCAGCTTTGGCCGCCTCCGGGCGGCTCAAACATAGGTTAATGCAGCGGTGTAGGCGCGCTGACACGCTTGGGTATTGGGCCAGTCTCTCAATCCAGGCGGGCCCGGGTTGCTTGCGGAAGGGAGCGCCGATGGAGGCACTGCGCTTGGACGTTCGGCCCATGGACGCGGGCTGGCGGGTCGATGTCGAACACTGTGAAACACTGATCTTTCCGACCGGCGCAGCGGCTGAAGCTGGCGCCCATGCCCTGGCCGCGCGATTGGCCACTGCTGGAAGCGACGTCCAGGTCATCATCCACGACCGGAGGCTGCAGATCGTCGGCACTCGGCGCTATTTCGGCGTGCACTGAGCGATACGGTGGATCACCAGGGGTTTTCCATCCGTGCGGACAATGTGGGTCCTGCTAAATGACCGAGACGCTCAGTCCGACGCTTCCCGAGGATGTGGAGCGTCTTGTCACGATCGTTCTTCAGGGGGCCTGCGATCAGCGTCTTAGACTCGCCACCGCCGAAAGCTGCACTGGAGGCTTGCTGGCTTCACTGCTGACCGACGTGGAAGGCTGCGCCCATGTCTTTGATCGCGGGTTTGTCGCCTACACGGACGAAGCGAAGATCGATATTGTGGGTGTGGCTCCAGCTCTGTTGAGGCAAGTCAGCGCCGTCTCCGCACCCGTCGCAGAGGCGATGGCTGCTGGCGCGCTCGCGCGCTCGGCCGCCGACATCGCCATATCCACGACGGGATTTGCTGGCCGCGGGAGCGCGGACCAAGAACCTGGCCTGGTGTTTTTCGGCCTCGCTCGAACCGGTCGACCCACGTGCGTCGAGGAAAGGCATTTCGGCGACGTGGGTCGGGGCGCGGTGCGGTTGGCCTGTCTTCGCGAAGCGTTGACGATGCTGCGGCAATCGCTCTCATGACCGACTGGCGTCCCCTTTCCGGCTAGGCGCCGGGTTCCGCTTTCGACCCGATTGCGAACCTCAGGTACACCCTTCGACTAGGACCAGTTTGCTGTTGGTCGTCTTGTGGCGCACGCCGAAGAGCGCCTGAGCGTCGGGGTCGCCCAGGAACGCCGCTGCATTCTCGCGCGAGGGAAACTCGAGAATGACCATCAGTTCAGGAGCCCAATCGCCTTCGATTACGGTCGGTCCTGCTCCTCGAACCAAGTACCTTCCCCCGTGCTTCTCGATAAATGCCGGGATGGCTTCTACGTATGGCCGGAAGCCTGGAAAATCATGAACGGAGAAGTCGAGCACCAGATAGGCCTTCATCTTCTCTCCCCGTGACGCTCAGGCTGCAGACAATACCGACGTCACCGCAATGTTCGCCAGCCACCCGCGTGGATCGTCCGCGGTGAAGACCGATACCCTTGAAGTCAGGCGCGAGGCTCATTCAGCGTCGAGACTCACGCCTAGAGGCCGCCAATGCCCCACGATCTCAAACGTGCGAGTAGCGGCGTGAGCTTGTCCCAATAGGGACGCGCGCACTCCCCGTGCCACAGCCGACCGGATTGACCGAGGCTGCCGTCCGGATCCGTGGCGAAGTACATGAGAGTCGCCGGCTCGCCGGGCTTCACGGGCCGCCGACATTTCGGACACCACGGGCCGCGAGGGTCGCCGCCAGCTTCACCGTCATAGGCCACCGAGTTCAATCTCCTGTTTTCGCCTGGCAATTGCGAAAGAGAACGTCGTTATCCGATGGATGATCTGCTGCGTCGCGGATTCTGTATACGTAGCGCTCGCGTCTTTCGGTGGTCGTCGAGGGCGGCCGTTTCACCGCCTTAGACCGCTAGCGGATCTTCGGCGCCTGATCCTCCAGGGCGGTGACGATGATCCGGCAGGTGAGCCCGTCTGGCTGGAAGTCCAATGTGACGTCATCCAGCCCCCGCTGAGGCTTCAAAAGTCGCGACCCGAGGCCTCGCCGCGTCGGAGGCTCGACCTTGGGCCCGTCTGCCTCAGTCCAGTCCAGCACGACCTCGCGGCGTGCCCCATCCTTCGACTGTCGCAGGGTCCAGACCACATCAACAGAACCGCTGAGCGCAGAGAGGGCGCCGTATTTGACGGCGTTCGTCCCGAGCTCATGCAGGGCCAGCACAAGCGGCACGCATGCATCCTCGGGAAGCGCGCAGGTCGGCCCCGACAGCTTGACGGCCCCCTCGCCGTTGAAGGGCGCGAGCGCCTGGACGGCGAGTGCCGGAAGCTGGCAGCGCTCCCAATTGCCTGAGGTAAGCACGTCCTGTGCTTCGGCGAGCGCGTGGAGGCGGCCCTTGAAGATGCGAACAGAGTCATGGTTCGCCGTGTCGCGGAAGGTCTGGGTGGCGAGCCCCTGCACGACGGACAGGATGTTCTTGACCCGGTGCTGAAGCTCCGAATTGCGATGCTGCAATTGCGCGTTGAGGTCCGCCTCCCGCTCCACGCCAACCTGGACCTGCGCGACCGTGCGCCTGAGCGTGTCGGCAAGTGCGATGATCAAACTCGAGGATAGGAGGAAGGAGATCGCGCCAAGCGTGTCGCTGACTTCGGCAAACAGGAGGTGGCGGGGCTCCATGAACAGGAAGTTCGCCACGATCGCGGAGGCCAGCGTCACGACGACCGCCATCCTCCAGCCGAGGATCAAGGCGGCCAGCAGCACGAAGGGATAGTAGGCGACAAACACCGTGCCGGTGACGAACCCGTCGACGGCTAATCGCAAAACCGTCGGCGCGACGACGAATGGAAGCGCCAACGGAAGCCCCGCCAAGAACGGGAGCGGCGGAGCAAGCAGGCGCGAGCGCACGAACTCAAACCTTGTCATGCGATCCCTGACTGCACGTCGATACAGGCAGCTAAGGGTGCGTTGTCCGCCTGGCTTTTCGGATGACGACAGAAACTTGTCATTTGACGACATGCGATGGCGCAACGGGCCCGGCCGCGCAGGGTGTGAGCTTCACATCAAGACGCCAACCAACCCTGGCTCGGCGTAGGTCAATAGGCTGCGAAGCCTGAGGGAGCATTTGTCTCAGCGCTCGGAGCCAATCGGCGCCTCGAAGGTTGATCGTCCCGACAGGAGACCGACCCATGGCCAAAGATCCCGCCGCCTCGCGCCTGCGGATGCAGGACCCCCGCAAGCAGTTCCCTAAGCCGCCCTTTCCGAAGCAGCCGCAAGCCGCGCCTGGACTGGCGGCGAAGATGAAGCCGAGGCCGGATCACGGGGAGACCAGCTACCAGGGCCATGGGCGCTTGGAGGGCCGCAAGGCGCTGATCACGGGCGGCGATTCCGGCATCGGACGCGCCGCGGCGATCGCCTTCGCCCGCGAGGGCGCCGACGTCGCCATCGTCTACCTGCCGTCGGAAGAAGCCGACGCCCGCGAGGTGATCGCGCTCATCGAAGCGGAGGGCCGCAAGGCGGTGGGGATCATGGGCGACATTAAGGAGCAGGCCTTCTGCAAGGACCTCGTTAAGACCGCCGTCAAGGCGCTGGGCGGCCTCGACATCCTGGTCAACAACGCCGGCAAGCAGGTCAGCCAGCCAGGGATCGGCGACATCACCCCCGAGCAGTTTGACGCCACTCTGAAGACCAACCTCTATGCGATGTTCTGGATCACCCAGGCGGCGACGCCGCATCTCAAGGCCGGGGCGGCGGTCATCAACACGGCTTCCGTTCAGGCCTATGAGCCGTCGGAGTCGCTGCTGGACTACGCCACCACCAAGGCCGGCATCGTCGCCTTCTCCAAGGCGCTTTCCAAACAGCTTATCGAAAAGGGCGTGCGGGTGAATGCCGTCGCCCCGGGTCCGTTCTGGACGGTCCTCCAACCGTCCGGCGGTCAGACCCAGGAAAAGGTGCAGCACTTTGGCGAGCACTCGGCGTTAGGTCGGCCGGGTCAGCCGGTGGAGATCGCGCCTGTCTATGTGCTCCTGGCCTCTCAGGAGGCGAGCTTCATCACCGGAGAGGTCTACGGGGTCACCGGCGGCGCAGGCATTGGCTGATGCGCGGCCTTAAGGGTCGCAATCCCTGAACGACAGTCCGGACCCCGCCACACGCGATGCAACGGGGAGGAGAAGGCCCCGGTCGGTGCAGACCAGGGCCCCGCGCTATTTTCAGAGCTAGGCGAAAACGGACTTGTTGCGACGGCGACGCACGAGCGCGCCAACCCCGCCGAAGCCCATGATCATCAGGGCCCAGGAGGCGGGTTCGGGTACGCCGCCGGAGATCGGCACGGCCACCCGGCCCGAGTTGTCCGTGAGGCTTCCCACTTCGCCCGGAAGGCCGTTGTTCTTCACGGCCAGGGCGTAGAACCCGTCAAAAGCCGTCTGGTTGAAGGTCGACAAGGCGGAGAAGGTGAACTGGGTGGCGTCCGGATATTCACCACCCGAGGTGCGGAAGTCGGGCCCGTTGTAGGTGAAGACCAGGTTGAGGATGCCCGGGTCGTCTGTGCCTCCCAGTGAGTTCACGCCCGAGGAAAGCTGGGTGCTTCCCGTGACGTTCGCAGGAAGGGGGCCGAACCCGGAGAACCCGGCGAAGTCAAAGATCACCAGTTTCGAGCCGTTCGTGACGCCCTGATCGCCGGCCAGCGTACCTTGATAGTTGTAACTCCAGAGGCTCCCGGAAGGCGTCACGCTCTGGAGGGTCGGGATGATCGACGCGTGTGACGCCGTCGCGACAGACAATAATGCTGCCGCGGCAAGTAGTACTTTTCTCATGTGATATTCCCAGCTGTGGACCGTCCCGAGGGGCCTAACAGCCACGCTGGTTTATCGTTCCTGAGCCGTCGCCACTTTTTCGCCACACGTGAATTCGTGGGACGCCGACCCGGCGTGTTGGGCTTTTTCGCGACCAGGGGCGCGGATGGAGATCCCCATCAAAAGCTCCGCGCCGTGGGAACGACGTTCGGCCAAAATGCTTTCAGCGCACGACGGATCCAGGCGCTCGAGGAGCGGCTCCATTGCGGTACGACTTCGTCAGTAAGGCGGCTGAGTTTCGCCACCATGCCCAGGAATGCCGACGACTCGCCGCGAGGATGCAGGCCTCCGATGAGCGCGACCGGCTGCTTGGGATGGCGGGCCACTGGGATGAGCTCGCCAAGGAGTGTGCGGGACTGATGCGAGTGCGACGCTCGCTCGGGATGGATGAAGGCCACGCGGACGGCGGGCCACGCGCCGGCCGTCGAGGCTAGGCTCTGTCCAACTCACGGGCGCGAGCAGCCTCTTTTAACGCCGCGCGGCGCGTTCTCCTCCTCGCCATCGCGCGACCGCCCTGCGCCGTCGCTCAGCTTCAAAGGCGATTTCGCCCCACTGTGTTGCGACGTAGGTCGTCACGACGATGGAGGTGGACGTCTCTTCGCGCGACGAAAGGCTGCACAACAATCCCCGTTCACACAGCGAGTGAATGCGGGCTGTGGGAATCGAGCCTTCGATCGACGGTCCGCTTTGCGATGTTCCCACCCGAACGCGGCCCTCGCGCAGGGCACGTTCGAGGACATCGGTGTCTTCAGCGGCGAACTCATGCGGATCGGAAATGGCCATCATCGGAAAGGACCCGCATGCCGGTCTGGTTCCGCGGCTCGATCGCTTATTGGGCGCCGCCGCCGCGCGGCGGTTGGGTGCGCTCAGGAGCTTGAGGGCCTGCCGCCTCCGCGGCTCACGTTTCCGCCCTTGCGTCCCGCTTCCGCAGCCAGGTCCCTGTCTTTGGAGAACGCGCGCTTCTCGTTGGGAACGCTGGCGCCGCCCTTCTTCGCAATCTCCCGCACTCGCTCGGGCGACATCGCTGCGAACCCGCGTCTCAGCTTGGGGACGGTTTCCATGGTCTTCTCCTCGCGCTTGCCACGCTCGGGACGGGAAGGTCGCGACGGGTCGATCCGTTCCAGAGAACGACGATATTTTAAGTCTGTATTACGGACTCGCGCCGCTGTCGGCTAGGCGACCTCGGACCGTCCGGCCCGGCGATCCGCGGCGAAGCTTTGGGCCTCAATGAACACCTGCCTGACATCGGGGTGCGCAACTTTGATCTTGCGCTCGATGCGGGTGACGATCGCCTCGACCTCTCCGGCGGGCAGGTCGTCATCAAAGTCGAGGCTGAGGACCACCAGCACCTCGTTGGGGCCGAAGTGCATGGTTCGCGCCTGGTTCAGGCCGACGACGCCCGGCTCTGCCCTGGCGATGCGGTTGATGCCCCGTCGGGTGTCGTAGCTTGCCGCCTCGCCCGTGAGCAGGCTCTGGCTTTCGGATGCGAGGAAGAAGGCCGTCAGCGCCAGTATGCCGCCGATTACCAGCGAGGCGATCCCGTCCAGCACAGGTGCGTCAAAGGTCTCGCTGAGGAAGACGCCCAGCAAGGCAACCGCCAGGCCGGCCAGGGCGGCGGTGTCCTCGAAGAGAACGGTGAAGACCGTTGGATCCTTGCTGGAGCGGATCGCGGAAATCCACGAGCGGCCCGCGCGCTCGGTGTTGAAGGCTCGCAGGGCGACGATCCAGACGCCGCCCTCGAAGAGGACACTGGCGCTGAGCACCAGATAGTTCACCCAGGCATGCTCGACGGAGGCCGGATGCCTGACCTTCTCGAGGCCGTGCCAGATGGAAACCACGGCGCCGACGCCAAAGATCAGGACGGCCACCACAAACGTATAGAAGTAGAGCTGCAAGCCGTAGCCAAAGGGATGCTTGGCGTCGGCGGGCTTGGCCGCGCGGCGCAGTCCGAACAGCAGCAGGAGCTGGTTGCCCGTGTCGACGACCGAGTGAATGGCCTCGCTCAGCATCGCAGCGCTGCCAGTGAACCCGGCCGCCGCGAACTTGGTCAGAGCGATCGCAGTGTTGCCGGCGAGCGCGGAGTAGATGACGGATTTCGATGTGTGGGAGGCCATGGGCGGGCCAGCCTAGACGCGATGGCGTAGCTTGCCAACACCGTGGGATCCGGAATTCTCCGGGATTTCCAACAGCTTATTGTTGCGGCTGGCGGCACGCTCCTTGCGCGCGGCGAAAGCGTGAGATGCGAAGTCGCCAGCGGCTTGCGCCGCCCCGCGACCCGGAAGGGGCCGGGCGCGCTGCGGTTTTGCGTCCGCGCGGGGTGTCCTGGAACCTCGTTCTTTGACGCTCGTTGGGCTGGTCTTAGACGCATGGGGCGCCCGGGAGAGGCCGTTCTCCGCAGGGCAGCCTGAAGACTAGGGAGTCGTCGAATGGACAACACAACCATCCTGATAGTGGTCGTCGGCCTTGCGGTCCTGCTGGGCCTCGTGGCGCTGCTGGTGCAGACCCGCCGGCGCAAGGCCCTCCAGGACCGGTTCGGACCGGAGTACGAGCGCACGGTGGAGGAGCGTGGCGGCCGGCGAAAGGCCGAAGCCGAGCTGCAGGACCGGGCGAGGCGCGTGGAGGCTTTCGCGATCAAGCCGCTCCGGCCTGGAGACCGGGAGCGCTACATCCGGTCCTGGACCCAGGTCCAGGCGGACTTCGTCGACAATCCGAAAGTCGCGGTGGGCCGCGCCGACGAACTGCTGAGCGAGATCATGGCCGCGCGGGGCTACCCCGTCGGTGATTTCGAGCAGCGCTCGGCCGACCTTTCGGTCGACCATCCTGTGGTGGTGCAGAACTACCGTGCAGGCCACGAGATCGCGATGCGTCAGGCCGGCGGCCGTGCAGGCACCGAGGATCTCCGCCAGGCGATGATCCATTACCGCGCGCTATTTGAAGACCTCGTGAGCGACGCCGAACCCGTCGCCCGCGCCAGAGCCTCCTAGGAAGGAAATTCCGATGAACACCCCCGACGATCCCGCTCCCCACGGCCGTGAGCCGGTGGACGAGACGCTGACGACCGCCGAACTCGCGGGAACCACCGCCCCCTCGCATGAGCGGGCGGTCGAGCCGCGCACGTTTGCGGAGGAAAGGCCGGCTGAGGCGCCCGCTGCGGCCGCCACGCCCACACCGCTCTTCCCGGAGGGCGAGGCCGATGACCTGCGAGGAAGGTGGGACACCGTCCAGGCGGGGTTTGTCGACGAGCCCCGCCGAGCCGTCGAACAGGCCGACAGCCTGGTCGCCGGGGCCATGAAGCGGCTGGCCGAAATGTTCGCGGAGGAGCGCGCGAACCTGGAGGGCCAGTGGGATCGGGGCGACGACGTCTCGACGGAGGATCTGCGGCTGGCCCTGCAACGCTACCGGTCGTTCTTCGGTCGCCTCCTATCGATGTGACGCCCTTACGCCCGGGACCTGGCGGCGCTGGCCACTTCCGCAACGCCCGCCGCCGCGGACGTGGCCTGCAACCGCTACGGGGAATGCTGGCGCCGTCAAGGAACGCTACACAACCTATACCGCCGACTTGCACGTGACCTTCCACGACGCGCCTGGCGCGAACATCGGCGCAAGGGGCACTATCATTGGCGAACGGATCGCGACGACGACCTCGGCTACTACGCTCACGGCAAGTGGCATTCGTTCGAACACTGATCAGACAGTGACCGATGACGCCTCAGCCTGCACGGGCTGGGGCGTTTTCGCGCGCGCTGTATGCGAACCGACGGGGCGGGGCGGGCGGATTATCGCCGCTCTCAAGTATCCGCACCGTCGGGGGGGCGCTGAGCTACAGCGGCGCCGACAGCCAGAGCTCGACCAGTCCAACGCCCGCAAGGAGGACGAGTATCCCTCCTACAACGAAAACGCCCTTGCCCGTGGCCTTGGCTTTGAACCAGGCGCCGAGCTCAACCGACAGCGAGTCCTGGGCGGGGGGAGGCGAAGGGATTTTGGGCGACGACATGAAGAAACTGTATTTATTATACAGGCATTGGGCAACCGAAAATTGTATGATAAACACATTCAATGGAAATCAGGGACGATGTGCTTGAGCGGGCCCGTCGGCTGCGGCAGGCCCGCATTGCCGCAGGCTATCCGACCGCCGTCGCCGCCGCCATCGCCCTGGGCTGGAACCGTAACACCTACAGTTCGAATGAGAACGGCAACGCGCCTTATTCCTTCGCCAAGGCGAAGACGTACGGTGATGTCTTCGGCGTTCCGGCCGCCTGGCTCTATGACGGTCTCGGGGATGGCGGCGCCGAGGAATTTACCCGGCGCGAACCGCCGACGCCCGCGCTCGTGCCGGTGATCGGCCGGATCGGCGCGGACGCGGAGGGCGTCGTGCTCTTCGCCACCGGCCAGGAGGTTGGCGATCTGGCCCCTGTGCCCCCCGGCGGCACCCACAAGGCGGTGGCCCTGCGCATCGTCGGCCACTCGATGCGCGGGCTCGCCGACGACGGCGGCCTGATCTATTTCGAGGACCAGCGCTCGCCCCCGACCCCCGACATGCTGGGGCAGATTGTCGTGGTCGAGACCGATGGCGACGAGGTCCTGGTCAAGCGTCTTCTGCGGGGATCGCGCGCCGGCCGCTACGACTTGGAAAGCATCGTCGGCCCCACCCGGCATGACTGCGCGCTCCGCTGGGCCGCGCACATCACGGCGATCATTCCGCCTTACCAGGCGCGGCGGATCATCCGATCCGGCGGCGTCTAGGCTCTTCCTCGGCGCAAATGCCGGATACGGCCTGCGCCGGCAGATAGTCGTCCGGCGGACCTGCCAGCTCTACGTGCGCGAGCGAGATCCGATGAGGCTATCCGACCGCCGCCGGCTCCAGCGCCTCGCCCGGCAGCACCATGTCGCAGATGAGGCCCTCGGGCCGCCAGTCCATGCGGGTCTCGCCCTTCAGAGCCCCGCCCAGCGCGCGGGCCAGCATGGTGGCGCCCAGGCCGCGGCGCGTCGGCTGGGCGACCAGCGGCCCGCCGCTCTCGGCCCAGCGTATAGTCAGCGGTCCGCGGCCTTCCCGCGTCCATGAGACCGTCACCCGTCCGGCCGGCGAGGACAGGGAACCGTACTTGGTCGCATTGGTGGCAAGCTCGTGCAGCGCCATCGCCAGGGCCTGCGCCGCGGCCGGCGCCAGGGCTATGTCCTCCCCGCGGATCGAGACCCGCGCGGCCTCGCCCAGGCTGAAGGCGAGTAGTTCCTCCTCCACCAGCCGCCGCAGATCAGCGCCCTCCCAGCGCGCTTCCGACAACAGCTGGTGGGCGCGCCCAAGCGCGGTGATCCGCCCGAGCAGCACCGCCCTAAGCGCCTCGGGCGTCGCCGCTTTCGAAAGCTGGACCAGGCTTTGCACCACGGCCAACAGGTTGTTGGCGCGGTGGTCCACTTCGCGCGCCAGGAGCTTCATCCGCTCCTCGGCGTGCTTGCGATCGGTGATGTCCATCGCCACCCCGAACGCGCCGCGCGGCTGGCCCTGCGCGTTGAGCGCCAGTTCGCCGCGCAGCAGCATCCAGCGCACCTTGCCGTCGGCGCGGCGGAAGCGGTACTCGACCTCGACGTTGCGCTCGCCCCGGGCGAAGACCGCCGAAGTGACCTCCCGGATCCGCTCCAGCTCGCCTGGCAGGTAGAAGCTGCGCACTTCATCGAGGGTGAGGCGCACGTCCGGCGCCACGCCGAGTATCGCGTTCAGCTCCGGCCCGTGGATCAGGCCCTCCCGCGGGCTGGACTGCCAGACGGCGAGGCGGCCGGCCTCCACCGCGAGCTTCAGCCGGGCCGCCCACGCAGCGCGCTCTTCCTCGGCGGCCGTGCGCGCGGTGATGTCCTGCACCGTGCCGATGTAGCGGGTGGGACGCATCTCGCCGTCCACCGTCTCGAACACGGCGCGCCCGTTCACGGCGATCCGGCGCAGCTCTCCGGCTGGCGTGATGATCCGGTACTCATAGGTCGTGTCGTCGTGGTTGGCAGGATCGAGCGCCCGGCGCGTCTGCTCGCGCGCCTGCACCAGGTCGCCGCGATGGGTGATCTTCGCCACCATCTGGGGCGTCACCGTTCCCTTGGCCGGAAAGCCGCAGATCGCGCGCGCTTCCTTCGACATGATCATCTGGCCGGTGGCGCGCCGCCACTCCCAGACGCCGAGGCCGGCGACGGCAATTGCCATTTCCAGCCGCGCCTCGCTCTCCTTCAGCGCCGCCTCGCCGCTGGCCAGCCGAGGGGCTGCGCCCCGGAACGCCTCGGCAAACCCGATGATCGCGCCCGCCGACGCGAAGAACAGCATCAGGCTCACCGCCTCTGCCGGCGAGGCGAGCGCGAACGAACGCGTGGGATCCAGGACGAGGTACCAGACCAGCAGGCCGCCCATCACCATCACCATCACGCCGGACGCCCAGCCTGCGATGATGGTGGCGAGCAGCACCGTCGGATAGAGCAGCGCAAATGGGGTCACGCCGGGCACCGCCGCGTCGATCCCCAGGCGCAGGATCCCGATCACGGCCAGCAACACGAACGCCACCACGAACTGCGTCAGCGCGCGTGGCGCCACGGCGTCTAAGCGCCGCGGAAGATCGATCCTGCTTAAGCGGTCGAACACGCCGATCCCTCGTACCGCCCATCTGGGCGCCACCCCCAGGGGCGGTCAAGCCGCGCGGAGGGCGTCAAAGGCTCGGTCAGGCAATTCCACCCGGCCGTTTCCTGCTCTAGCTTTGCAGCCGGGAGACCCGCCGATGATCAAGCTCAGCTTTTGCCTCACGCGCCTGCCCCACCTCACGCGCGAGGCGTTCCAGGCCTATTGGCTGGGAACCCATGCGCCCCTGGTCGCCAGCGTGGCGGCCGAACTGCAGATCCGCCGCTACATCCAGACCCACAGCCTTCCGCCCGACGTCCAGCAGGGCCTGCGCGCCAGCCGTGATGCGCCCGCGGAGTTCGACGGCGTCGCCGAACTCTGGTTCGACAGCCTGGAAGCCATGGCCGAGAACGGCCGGCGCCCGCAGGCTCAGGCCGCCGCCGCCCTCCTGTTGGAAGACGAACGCCGCTTCATCGACCTGTCGAAATCACCGCTCTGGTTCAGTCAGGAGCATGTGATCGTCGGATAAAGAGGCCCCCGCGGCGGCTGCCGCTGCCGGGGGCCCGACGGGTTTCGGAACGGCGGTATGGGCCAGGCGTTTAGGCCACGGGACGAGCCCCGCCAGGGGCATAGGCTGATGGGCCATGGATAGGATATCGGAGATCATTCACGGCTGGCGGGAACGCTGCGCATGGCTTGAACTCCAGGCCGAGGATTTGGAGGCTCGAAGGAAGGTTCTCACCTGCGACGGCGAGGACGTCACAGCCATCCAGGCGAACAACATCCGCCGGGTCGTCGCCCACATGCGCGAGATCATCGCGTGGCGGGACCGGAGGTCCACAGCCCGATCGCCACGTCCGCGCCCAAGCACTAGGCCGGGCTGACAGCAGGACCACGTTCCGCCGGCGAGCGCGCGGCGCCGTATGACCAGTCGGCCGCGTAGGGCGCTCTCTCATTTCGCATTGCAACGTTCGGCCACCTCTGCAAAGGCTTTGCCGATCGTGGCTGGGGGAGGCGGCGCGTGGCAGCGGACGGCGAGAGCACATGGCCGCGCTACGCCGCGTTCATAAGCTACAGCCACCAGGACGCCGCGTTCGGTCGACGCCTCCATCGGCGCCTTGAAGCCTATCGCGTGCCGCGCCGGCTGGTCGGCCAGGTTACGTCGCGCGGCCCGGTGCCGCGTCGGCTTACCCCGATCTTCCGCGACCGCGAGGAACTGCCCGCCGCCGGCGACCTGACGGCGGAAGTGCGCGCCGCGCTTGCCGCTTCGGACTGCCTGATAGCGGTCTGTTCGCCGGCCGCGGCCGCCTCGCCCTGGGTGGCGCGTGAGATAGACATATTCCGCAGCCTCCATCCCGAGCGCCCTGTTCTCGCCGCGCTCGTGACCGGCGATCCCGCGCAAGCCTTCCCGGTTGCCTTGCGGCGCGGGCTTTCCGACGCCGAGACGCTTGAGCCGCTTGCTGCCGACTTCCGCAAGGGCGCGCAAGGTGCGCCCGTCGCCCTGCTGAAGCTGATCGCTGGCATGCTCGGCGTCGGTCTCGACGAACTCGTGCACCGCGACACCCAGCGGCGGCTGCGCAATCTTACCCTGCTCACGGCCGCCTCCCTGGCGGGCGTGATCGTGATGGGCGTGCTCACCGGACTCGCGATCGAGGCGCGGCGTGAGGCGGAACGCCAACGGGCCGAGGCTGAAAGCCTGGTCGAATACATGCTCACGGACCTCCGGGGCCGGCTCAGGGCTGTGGGGCGCCTGGACCTCCTGACTGCCGTGGGGCAACGCGGCCTGACCTACTATGCCCACCAGGATCTGCGGCGACTGACGCCCGACTCCCTTGAGCGCCGCGCGCGCATCCTCCATGCCCTGGGCGAGGACGACGAACAGCGCGGCGATCTGGACGCGGCGCTCGCCAAATTCATCGAAGCCAAGCGCGCCACCGCGCCTCTGCTCGCCGCCGAGCCGCGCAACCCGGAGCGCATATTCGCCCACGCCCAAAGCGAGTTCTGGGTCGGATCCGTCGCCCGTCAGCGCAATGACCGCGCCGCAGCCGGTCAGGCCTTCAGCGCCTACCTAAGACTGGCGGAACAGCTGGTGGCGCTGCAGCCCGACAATGTCGACTACCTCCGGGAGGTGGGTTACGCGCAGGGCAGCCTGTGTGCCCTGGCGCTCTCCGATCCACCGGACCCGACGGCGGCCCTGCGCGCCTGCGCGGCGGCGCTGTCGCAGATGGAGGCCGTCTCTCGCCGGCTCCCGGGCGATCGCAAGATCCAGATCGATCTTACCAATCGCCGGGCCTGGCTCGCTGACGCGTTCGTGGCCGCGGGGGACCGCGCCCATGCGCTGCAGCAGCGTCAGACTCAGGAAATCATGCTGCAGCGCCTCATGGCTGGCGACCCGCGGGACGTGGACCTGAAATACGGCTGGGTCGTCAACCAGCTCGCGCTCGCCAGACTACAACTCGCCGCCGGACACCGCGAGGCGGCCCGGTCGCGGCTGCTGGGCGCGCGCAGCGACATCGAGTTCTTGATCGCCTCGGACCCGACCAATCGCATGTGGGCCGAGATGGGCGAGAAGATCGCCGCGCTCCAGGCGCGGTCATGACCTGCAACCAGAGGGAATAGCTATGCCAGTGAACATGCAAATCCCGATACCCATCAAGGATACCCCGAACGGATGGGAGGCCGAGGAGATCGTCTATTCGAAGATCGGCTTCAAATCCCCGGGCACAAGGCTGGAGTTCTTCATGGACCCGTCGAGTTACACGATCGAGGGCGGTAACCTGGCCTACGTGCTGACGCAGCTGCTGAACAACCATCCCGTCCTCAACGGCAAGGGGGACAAGCCCTGGGGCGGGCCGGGCAAGCCTCACAAGCGCACCCCCCTGGACATCCAGATCGACAAGAGATGCTGGGTTGTCATCGAATTGGACAAGCAGAAGGACTGGAGATTCCCGGAGAGCGGCCCTGGCATTACCACAAAAGACGATTACGGCGACAGCAATGTCGAACTAAGGTACTACAATGACCACGGCGTGATCTCGCCTTATCCGCTGCCAGACTGCAGGATACTCTATTTCGCTGTCGTCTACAGGGAGACGACGGGGGAGATTCAACGCTTCAATTTCAACCTCGCCCTCAAAGAGGAGGTGAAAGATGGACAGCCGCCGGTCGCTCGTACCGTGACGATGGAGATCATGATCGATCCCGACATCCCCAACGGGAACGGTGCGTTCTGGTAACGCTCGCGACTCGGGGCGGGCTTGCGGCAGAGCTGCCCTGAGGGGAAGACACCTGGCCCCCGGCGAGAAAGGCTAGGTCCAGCTCTCATAGATCCAGCCGGTGGCCAGGCTGGAGAGCTGCACGCCAACTAGCACCATCTGCCCGCCGCCTGTCATGCTGATGACCGTGTCTGCGCCTGCCTGGGCGACCGTGTAGATGGTGCCGGGGTCCAGCATCACGCGGTCGCCTTCGGTCGCGTTGAAGTCCAGCACGCGGTCGAGGCCTGCATCGCCCCAGGTGTGGAACCGGTCGGCGCCGGTTCCGCCAGCGATGGTGTCGCTTCCCCGATCCCCGGAGACGAAGTCGTCGCCCGCGCCGCCGGTGACCACGTCGTCGCCCTGGCCGCCGCGGACCTGGTCGACCCCGTCGCCGCCGTCCTGGGTGTCGTTGCCGAGATTGCCCCAGACGATGTCCGACCCCGCATCCCCCCGCAAAATGTCGTTGTCCTTGCCGCCAACGACCCAGTCGTCACCATTGCCGCCGGCTGCGGAGTCGTCGCCGGTATTTCCATTGATGTCATCGAAGCCTGAGCCGCCGGTGACGGTGTCGTTGCCTGCTTCTCCGCGCAGATAGTTGGCGCCGCCGACGGCCGAGATGACGTCGCCGGCCGGGCCGCCCAGCACTGTCACATCCGACCCCCGAAGGTTGGCGCCCTGGAGGGTATAGGAGCCGGTGACCACCCCGACGGCCGAGACGCGGATCGTGTAATCCTCCGTCGTCGGCGCAATGAACTCCAGGTGAGCATCCAAACCCAGGCCGCTGTCGTCGTCGGCGGCGACGATCGTTCCGGTTGTGCTGACGATCTGCAGCCGGGGATCGGCGAGCGATCCGGACCCGCTGCTCACCCCAAGCAGGTCGAATGTGTAGCTTTGCCCCGCCAGGAGCACGGCTTTGAATTCAGCCACGCCGCCCTTCAACTCCACCGCACCCAGCAGTCGCGGTCCGACCTGGACCGGAACTGGCGCTCCGGCGCCGCCGGAAAGGGAGTCGAGGATCCCCGCGGCCACGATCGCATGGACCTGGGCGGAGGGGTGAACCTCGTCAAAGAAGAGGAATCCCCGCCCTACGGGGTCAAGGGCGCCCGCTTGGACCGAGGTTCTCGCATCGGTCACGTTTGTCAGGTTGTACGCGGCCGGATCCGCGAGGATCTTGTCGGAAAGCTGCGCCAGGCTGAAGTTGTAGAGCGTCGCGCCCGCGGGCAGCGGGAGGCTCGCCAATCCCAATTTCACTAGTCCGTCCAGCCGCTCGGCGTAGCCGCTGGCCAGGCTTCGACGCAAAGCTTCGTCTGCCGCGCCCTTGTACTCCGGGACGAGGCCCACATCGGGGATGCCGGTCACAAGGATGTGGCGCGCGCCAAACCCGTAGAGTTGCCCAACTTCCTCGACGATCTCACCAGCCACGTCGTTCAGCCGCGCGGTCGCGGCGTCGTACATCACCGGCGCGCCCGACGCGGGGACCATCTCCCGAATGTCGTTGCCGCCGATGGTCACCATGTAGAGCGCCGCGGGGTCCGCAGCGGGAAAGGTCCGATAGATGTCGGTCTGATCATCGAAGTCAGGCACGAGCTCGCCGCCGCGCCTGACTTGCGCCCCGCCGTAGGCGAAACTGAGGGCGTCGCCGTCTGGGCGGCTGACGAACGGAATGGTCAGGCCGAATATCGGGTCTTGGAACCCGTAGGGAAACGTCGCCTGCGTGGGCTCCGCGAGCAGCTTGTTGCTGATCAGGTCTGCGAAATTGTAGCCATCCGAGAAGCGGCCCTCGAAGTAGCCCTTGCTCGCGGTGGGGGCGCCATTTGGCAGGGAGACGAATGGGAAGTCCGCTAGCAGCTTGGCGGCCGCTAACGCATTGCCCGGATCGACCAGGCTGTCTCCAAAGACGTAGAACCCAGTAAAGCCTGGCAGTTCACCAGCTTGAGATGCGGACAGCGCCACTTACTGCCCCCCATTGTCGGCATTCGCCAATAGAGCGTCCGGATTTTACGGGCGCTCGTCAATATCTATTCGAGATCACAAACTAGACATCTCGCGATCAAGCTTCACTATTCTGATGCTCCAGGCCGAAATGCTGGCCCGGCTGGAGGCTAAGTCCAGCTCTCATAGATCAGCCGGCGACCAGGCTGGGGAGCTGCACGCCAACCAGACCATCGGCCCCGTGGCGGCGCGGGCGATGACTGGACAGTGGGCGGCTGCTCGCGCGGACCTGATCCGGACTAACGCGCCTCGGCGCGGACCGGCAGCCTCCAGTCCGGGCGGATGAAGTGGCAGGTGTAACCGTCCGGGATCCGCTCCAGGTAGTCCTGGTGCTCGGGCTCGGCTTCCCAGAACGGCCCGGCCGCCGTCACCTCGGTCACCACCTTGCCCGGCCAGAGGCCGGAGGCGTCGACATCGGCGATGGTGTCGAGCGCCACGCGCTTCTGCTCTTCCGAAGTGTAGAAAATCGCCGAGCGGTAGCTCGCGCCCACGTCATTGCCCTGGCGGTCCAGAGTGGTCGGGTCGTGGATCTGGAAGAAGAACTCGAGCAGCCGGCGGAAGGAGATGACCTCGGGATCGAAGACGATCTCGATGGCCTCGGCGTGGCTGCCGTGGTTGCGGTAGGTGGCGTTGGGGACGTCGCCGCCGGAATAGCCGACACGCGTCGTGATCACCCCCGGATAGCGCCGCAGCAGGTCCTGTACGCCCCAGAAGCAGCCACCGGCGAGGATGGCGGTTTCGGTCTTGGCGGCCATGGGCATGCTCCTTTGCGGCGGGGTCGCGCCTCAGATAGTCACTCTGCCGGCATGTTGAACCCGTCCTCCCCGCTCGCGAAGCTCTTCGCCGCCCAGGTGCGGCCCGGTCGGGTCGTCTGGATCGGATTACGCCCGGAGCGGCGAGAACCGATGCAGCCGGTCGACATGGCGATGCTGGAGGCCGGCCGCGGATTGATCGGCGACCGCTACAGGCGGCTTGGCGGGGCGCGGCAGGTCACGCTGATCGAAGCCGAGAGCCTCGCGGCCATCGCCAGCTTTCTTGGGGCGGGGCTGGTCCGGCCCGACGACGTGCGTCGGAACCTCGTGACCGAGGGGATCAACCTGCTGGCCCTGAAGGACCGCAGGTTCCGCATCGGCGATGCCATCCTGGAAACCTCGGGAGAGTGCCATCCCTGTTCGCGGATGGAGGAGATCCTCGGGACCGGCGGCTACAACGCCATGCGTGGACGCGGCGGGATCACCGCGCGGGTCGTGACCGGCGGGACCGTCCGCCTGGGCGAGGTCATTCAGCGCTTGGATGTCGAGCTGCCCCCTGGAGGCCAGGTCTGACGACAGTTGGGCCCTTTGGCGCGTCTCATCTCCAGCCGCCCTCGTCATGGGCTTCGGGGGGCGACAGCGCGTCGTAGGCCTCGCGATTGGCGGGGTCGCTCCGCCAGTTCCAGAACGCCTTCAGGATCGGACCGGAGATCCGATGTACTGAGAGCCGGCAGCGCCAGGTCGCGGCCTCCTGCCTGGCTTTGGCCGCTGCCGGATCCGAACGCTTCCTGTTGGCATAGCCGGCTGGATACCGCCGCACGATCCGCGAGGAAGACCAAAGCTCGGCCGGTCCCTTGCCAAGGAATTTGAGAGCCCTGGCGTCGGCCGTCTCATCGTGGGCGCTCTCGAACGCCTCAGCGTCCACGAGGCCCTGGTCATTCATCAGGTAGAGCCGATACGTCGCCACCATCACGCCTCCAACTAGAGCGCTCGATGGTAGTCGGCGGCCGCGACGGCACGACAATAACCCAGTTGAATCTGCTGTTTAATTACGTTGTAGCGTGGCGGGAACCTCACGGAACGGCGCGGCCTTGGGCGCATTTCCACGCCGTGGCGCCCGACATCATCCACGGGACGCCGCGGGTCGCGGATCCTCGGCCGCCCCAACGGTTGGGGGTCCGCTTCCTACCCGCTTCGGGGGTGGCTTCCGAGCGCGCTGATTGGCGCGTGTAGATGTCCCGGGAGTGGGTTCAGGCCGGCTTCAAAGGTCCTGGCCTGCTGCGCCGGGCTCAATGCCTCTCTTGCGCATCCTGAGGGCGAGTTCCGGATCGCTGCGCGCCCGCTCCCTGAGAAGCTGGAGGGCGAGTTCGGCGAGCCCGGCAGGGTCGAGCAAATCTTCAGGGGCAAATCTCGGGCGATGATCCATGTGCGTCTAAGCAGCTGCGGGCGAGTGCACAGCATTGCCGGCACAGTTCCGCATCGCTTTCTCCTCGGGCTGACAAAACCTGAGCGCGGTTTTCGGCGAAAGGTTGCACCGCGGACGTGCTGTCGGCCCTGTTCCTGGAAGAGGAGACGATGGGCGTGCCAGGCTCGGTTCCTCTGCCAAGCGGGGCGGCCTCAGCGCGGAGGCCGCCCTTTGTGTCGAATGGAGCCTACTTCTTGGAGGGAGAGGTGTCGGGCGTGTTTGCGGTGGTCGCCCCGCCGTCGGCATTGCCGGCCTGCTGTTCGATCGCATCCGCCTTCGAGTTGAGCTGGGTTTCCTTGGCCTCGTTCGGCGTCGCCGCCGCCTGCGCCTCGAGCACGTCCGCCTGTTTTTCAGCCTGCTTATCGGCCTTGCTCTCGCAAGCCGAAAGGCTCATCGCCGCGCAAGC
>Ga0207676_10000808_pt1 | contig 24418 bp, 20 predicted proteins | sample KBSSwiS72_FD_184307 | JGI IMG/M metagenome (GOLD analysis project Ga0207676, IMG submission 184307) | Switchgrass rhizosphere microbial communities from Kellogg Biological Station, Michigan, USA - KBS Switchgrass S7-2 (SPAdes) (version 2) | ecosystem: Host-associated > Plants > Roots >...
TTCGCCCGCTCCAGTTTCTCTAGTAAAATCTGATACTTAGGAACTGGCCGCCGCGGCGAGGTTTCCTGTGAGAGTGACTGGTCCGCACATGGTCCACACGCCAAATCATGGTCGAGGGCGCTGACCCTGCCAAAAAAAGTTTAGTGTCCCGCTTTTGGAGGAAACCCCCCATGGGCCGGACTCTACTCAAATCTGGAGGAAAACGCGGGGCTCAGACCAGCTCGATCAGGCCGGTCGTGACCATCTTGGCCCAGATTTTCGCCAGTTCGCGACGCCGGTCCATATAAGCCGCGCGATTGTAGGCGCCTTCGACCTTGTTCGTTGGAATATGCGCCAGCATTAGGTCGATGACTTCTCGGTCGTCGGGCCGACCGTGCGTCCTGGCCCATTCGTTCATGATCGTGGAAAACGCCGCCCGAAACCGATGGGGTACGTGGCGCCCGTGATACCCCGCGCGATTGAGCAGATAGACCAGCGCATTCTCGATCATCGGCCGGTGTGCCCGACGGTTGCGGGGGAAGACCAGAGTCCCTTTGCCGCTCAGTTTCCACGGCTGGTATCGGCCGCTGCATCAAATTATTGAGGCCAAAAAATGGGAGGCAATCCGTTCAAACGGGATTGCCTCCCAGTAGCGAGGATCAGAATTTGGCCCTAACACCGACGGTAAAGTAACGACCGACGATGTCATAAATGCTACGTGCTGTAGGAATATTAAAACCTGCGACAGGACTAATCAAGAACAGTCTGCCCTTTTGATTAAAAACATTGTTCACGGTCACGTAAAATTCTGGTTTGGCGGGCGAATTGTTCAAGTGATAGGTGAAGTTCATGTCAGTGTAGAATGTACTAGGAACGTTATTATCCAAATATACGAATTGATCGGACTTGTGAAAGCCACCGATGTAGCGCTCCTGAGCGCTCAGCGTCAGGTCGTCATTGGAATAAGTTACGTCCATGCTTCCTCGCCACTTGGGTAGCGGAAGCGGGTAGAATCCTTGGATAAAATCGGCATTCCCTGCGTAATCGAGCATGGGTGACTGTGCGGAATTCTGCTGCTGATAGTGGAACAGTCTCGAGGCAAGAAGGTGGAGACTCAGGGAGCCACCAGCCAGAGGCCGTCTGTAGCTTGCCTCGATATCGAGGCCAGACACCTTCGTCCGTGCCAGGTTGAGGTTCTGGAGGTAGATTGCGGTTGGAAAGTTGGCAGTGGTGGTGTTGGAGTAAGGCAGTGGCCGTACAATCTGGCCACAAAGGATGCTCGTGCCGCCACTGCGCTCGCACATGTCATCCATCTGAATGTAGGTGAATGGCTGGGCGATCGCGTTGGAAATGCTGATGCGATAGTAGTCAACCGACAGGTTGAACCCCCGGATAAAGCGTGGGCTTAACACAGCGCCCAAAGTTAAGGTCCGAGCGATCTCCGGTTTCAGGTTGGGGTTGCCCGAAGAAATCACGTTCACAATGGACGACGTGTTGGTGTGAAGGTCGGTCAATGGGCTTGTCGTTTGCTGCGTTCCGGCGAACAGTTCGAACAGCGATGGCGCTCTGATGTCTCGTGAGAGCGTCGCACGGAACCGAATATCTCGGATTGGTTCGTAGGTTGAGCCTACTTTCCAGGTCGTGACAGACCCGCTCGTACTGTAATGGGTATAGCGCGCCGCCCCGTCGACATCGAGGTTTCCGATGGCCGAATCTTTGGCGAGAGGGAGCGCAACTTCGCCGTAGAGCTCCGCCACGTTGTATGCACCGATTGACGAGCCGACGTTGACGCCGGCGTAGTGATTTGAAGTAGTCACACCGCGGATGCCTGCAAAACTGATTGGTGCAGCGGGATCGGCGTTACTGGTCTGCAGCAACGATTGATGGCGATATTCGCCACCGACGGCGACTGAGATTGGACCGGCCCAGAGGCTGAACGGTTCGGCCGAGACGTTGGCAACCACTAGGTCCATCTTGTTGACCGCTTGCCAATGCGACGTGCCATGCACGTATGCTATCGCCTGCGGACTGGCGGAGTCGGGGCCAAAGATGTTGAGCGGGACGCAGTTGTCCATCAACCCCGGATTGGTGAGGGTGACGTTGCAGACGGTATTGCCCTTACCGTCCTTGACAGCGTCAACCGCGGCGAAGAACTTGCGGTTATCGAGCTGATAAGCGTCGGTGTCGAAGCGACTGAAGCCGTGCGTATAGTAAAATTCCCACTTTCCACTGTGAGCGAACTTCCCGTTGAAGCCAGCGTTCAAAAGAAAATTGCGGCTCTTTTGGGTGTCGGAATTAGGGGACCATTCGGCGAAGTTCCGGTTGATTTTGAAGCTCGTACCCGGCGCAAGCTGACTCGAAACGGCGGGTGACAGGAACGCGTTCTCTGCGAAGATGACCGTGCCTGTGCCGGGCGAGAAATCTGACAAATTTTGGTCGGTATTCTTGCCGGTGTTGTAGCTGGCATCGACCACAAATTCGATGTTGCCAGTCAGTTCGTATGCCGCACGGCCATAGAGCTGTGAGGTGGTCAAGGTCGGGGCGCCGGTGCGTCCAACCGTTGGGTACAGAATGCCATCGCTGCCGATTCCATAGCCCGGCCGGCCGGGAATGGCGGCTCCGGGATTGAACGGACTCAGTGTTCCCCCCGGTCCGAACTTTTGATTGATCAGCGGCCCGCTGGTGATCAGCCCACCGAACGTTTGGGAATTGAGTCGCGCGTTGGCGACATAATAATAGGGCGCGGCGGCCGTACCCGATCCGCCGATCGTCATTCCGCTCAGGGTGGACTCCCCGGATGAGGTCGAGCGCGAAGAGCGATCGGTGATGCCATCGGAATGATAGTACTCCGCGCTCATCAGCACGTGAAGTTTGTCGTCGAGAAATGACTGACCAAAGGCGCCCGCAAACTTGTAAGATGCGTCGTCACCGTATGTCGAGATGCCGTTCTGCGCATTCAATTTTATGCCGGTAAAGCGATCATCGAGGACGAAATTGACGACGCCCGAGACCGCGTCTGAGCCATAGGTCGCCGAGGCACCCCCGGTCACAACATCGACCCGCTTGATCAGCATTTGCGGTATGAGGTTCGCGTCTGTCGCGCCATTGCTGCTGGTGGGGGGCACACGGCGGCCGTTCAACAAGATCAGCACACGCTGCGGGCCTAGGGCGCGAATATCGAGATAGTTACCCGAGCGCACCTTGGATGAGCCCGCATCAGCCTGCATGTTCTGACTGATCGAACCCTGGAACTGAGGCAATTGGTTCAGAGCATCAGGCACGTTGCTGGGTGCCTTGCGAACTAGTTCTTCAGCGTTCAGAACCGTAAGCGGCGTCGGTGCGTTATACCCCTGCTTCTGAATGCGCGATCCTGTAACCACGATAGTCTCTGCAGGCACAGTGTCTGCTATGGGAGCCCCTGCGTCGGTGCCGGCACTCGCATCCGCTGCGACAGCTTGCTGTGCCGCTGCAGACGTTGACATGGCGGTTGCACTCACCCCGAGCAGCAAACCAATGAGCCTGGGAACAGGCGCCATCTCGTCGATCAGTCTATTGCCCATTATGACATCCTCCCAGAATGTGTCCGCGAACGTAGGCGGGGTAGGGCGGCGGGAACGGATCCCGCCGCGTGAAGATCAAAAGAGCGCAAGTGCGCGGATCGGAATTCCTGTGGCGTCGGCAATCGGTGCGGCGCCAACGATCAAGAGCGCGCCGGACGCTGGCACAGCGGAGAGGTTTGTAATTCCCTCGACTCCCCAGCGACCACTCCTGAGCCAAAACTGATGGACCGGGTAGCTTGGGACGTGCGGCCCTGAATCGATCGTCATCGCATCGACCGCGATGCCCTTCACATCGCGCGATTGCGCCAACATCTTGGCTGCTTCCGGGCTGAAACCGGTCGAGGCGAACTTGCCGTCCGAGGCGCGGAGCTCAGGCCGCGCCAACGGATCAGAGCCGGAATCCATGGCCACGCAGCAGCCGGCGGGGAGGCGCCCGTGGCGCCCCTCCCAACGAAGCACGTCATCTGGCTCGAGCTGAGCGTTGCGAGACTGTGCTGCGCGGTCAGCGATGCTGATGACGGCCAATGGAACCACGAGGTCGCTAAGCGGCAGATCACCGACACTCTTGAACTCCGAGCCGAAGTGGCTCGGTGCGTCCAAATGTGTCCCGGTGTGCTCGATGAGCAGAAGTCGGTGCATCTTCATGCCAACCGCCACACCCGAGCCATCGACGGATTGCATATCGATGCGTGGATGCGTCGGATCAAAGTTGAACTGGCGCGTCAGGCGATGGGTGAGGTCTGCAAACCGAAGCGAATTCCCACCGAAGCGAACGCTGCTCACAGATCGATTGATGGGTTCTGCTCCAGCCGGTGCACTTGACAGGGCCAATCCCGAAGCGGCCGCAGCTATGGCTGCGCTGGCGAGAAAGCCTCGCCGGCCAAGGTCAAGCGTTTCCGTTTCGCCCATTTTGCCTCTCCCAACGGCGTTCCGTCGGCATATGGGTAATTTAATTTATGCAATCGTCAAGTGGTAAAAATTAATAGCCTGTCGGTCAGGGGCACAGAATTGGCGTGCTGGTCGAAAAATCAGCGATCGGGAGTGGTGCGGTCGCACTCATTGCGCAGCCGGCCTAGCGGAGGATTGAGTTAGGCTGATCCGAGATTTGACGGCAGTTGGTCGAGGTCAGATCAGGCAGATCTCGCGGAGCAAGCGTGCAAACTACCGGCCCAGCTACAGCGTCAGATATCGTTCACGCAGGCTTCGGTCGAAGGCTGAATCGATTCTGTCAGGGCCTGGCTCTTGCGCGGCGACTCTGCGGCGCTACGAGATCGCCTCTCTCGAGCCGCCGTATCGATGCTTGAAGCCGCTTCTCGGCCTCATGAATGTCCTGCTGCGTCTTGAGTGCTGTCGTCATATGGACATGTGCTGCTTCTCTCGCGCGCTCCGCGTCACGCGCTAGGATACCTTCGTAAATTGCTTGGTGCTCTTGTAACTGCGAATCCCGTTCGGTTCGGTGCTCGTAGAGATTTTTGCGATTGAGATAGACGTTGGAGCGAAGGATGCTCTCCAGGCTCCGCATCAGATGGAGCATCATCATGTTGTGGCTGGCTTCATATATTGCTAGATGAAATTCGGCATCGGTACGGGCAATCTCCTCGACATCTTGCTTTTCGTGAGCCTTGATCATGTCCTGCATGCGGCGCCCAATATGCTCTCGATCGAGGTCCGATGCGCGCTCGGCCGCAAGCGCAGCAGCGGCCGCTTCGATAACGGATCGCATTTCCATCACATCGACCCGCGCCTCGGGCGTATCCAACAAATCGATGAGCGGATCTCTTAGGCTCCGGCCTACCGACTCACTAACGTAGGTACCCCCCTGCGCGTCGGTCGACAGCAGTCCTTCAGAGATTAGCTTGTCCATCGCGTCACGCAGAGAGGGACGCGAGACGTCCAGCTTGGTCGACAAGTCGCGCTCCGAAAGTAGCTTTTCGCCCGGTCGAAGTGCGCCTTCGAGGATGAGTTGCCGGAAGTGATCGGCAATGGCATCGGCCAACTTTGCCGGACGAATCGATGGCAGGTTCATGAGTACTCCCAACAGGGCCAACCCTTTGCGTGGCCTTATAGGACATAAGTGCGAGTCTGGATAAGAAAAAGAGCCTGGCTTTATCGCTGGTCACGGTGAGGCGCGTTTCGCTTGCCGCTTGCCGAGCTTTGGGCTGGAAGATCGGCGTAGCGGAGATCAGGCGTCGCTTGGCTATCTTAAATATCCAACACCGCATCGATGAAATCTGTTTCGCCTGCTAGGATCGGCGATTTTTCGGACCGTCGCGTAAAGGACTTGTTTCGCTCCAAGCTCCTGGTGTGCCTCAAAAGCAGATCAAAATGGCGTAAAAACAACGCGATACTGCCTGAATGTTGTGTGGTGCCCTCTGAGCTGTGGAATTCACCCGGTCGGATAACATTGCCGTTGCACGTTTTGGTATTAAGATATATCCACTGGCGATCCAAAAGGTCGAATGTCGGTCGATGTCGGCCAAAGAGGAGGGCGCATGGCTTGTCGAGCGCTGATTGTGGCGCAACTTGTGGGGGTGGCGCTTGCTGCGCTCTCTAGTGCCGCCTGCGCACAAGAGGCTCGCCTGCATGCACCATCACAGGCTCCTGCCGTAGCTAGTGTTGACGCGGCGGCAGGGCAGCAGCCCGAAGCGGATGCTTTAGGGCAGCGCAAAAGCCGGCAACCCAGCAGATTGCTGTCGCGGGTAGCTGTATCCCTCGCACGACCCTTTGAGACATCTGGCCTTTAACTCCCAGTCGTTTCGGCAATCTGGAAAGGGTAATCGAATGAAGATTGGTTTTGTGGGGGTCGGGATCATGGGCCGACCAATGGCGGGGCATCTTCAAGCGGCCGGCCATGAGCTCCTCCTGGTCAAGCATCGCTCCGATCTTCCCGCCGAACTGCTCGACGGCGGCGCAAGCGTGCTAGAGTCGCTAGAGGAATTGGCGACAGCGGCCGATCTCGTGATCCTGATGTTGCCTGACACGCCGGACGTCGAAGCCGCGCTTTTCGGAACCAACGGACTTGCCACGGGGTTAAGATCGGGGACTGTCATCGTCGACATGAGTTCGATTGATCCAATCGCGACGCGTCGCTTTGCCAAGCAGATTGAAGCTCTTGGATGTCGCTACGTTGACGCGCCGGTCTCTGGCGGTGAAGTCGGCGCAAAGGCTGCCAGCCTCACGATCATGTGCGGTGCGACCACTGAGTCGTTCGACACCGTTCGGCCAATCCTCGACCTGATGGGCAAGTCAATCACGCGCGTGGGCGATGTTGGCGCGGGGCAGGTCGCAAAGGTCGCCAACCAGATTATCGTCGCGCTCAATATCGAAGCCGTTGCCGAGGCTCTGCTGTTCGCCACCAAGGCCGGTGTCGATCCAGCTATGGTGCGCCAAGCGCTGATGGGGGGGTTCGCGTCTTCGCGTGTGCTTGAAGTTCACGGCCAGCGGATGATCGATCGTACATTCGCTCCGGGGTTTCGTATCGGCCTGCACCAAAAGGACCTCAATCTTGCGCTGGTGAGTGCCCGCACGCTTGGCATGGCACTCCCCAATACCGCGCTCGCGCAGCAATTGTTTTCCGCATGCGTCGCGCGCGGCGGACAAGATTGGGATCATTCAGGAATGGTACGGGCTCTGGAGGCGCTTGCCGGATGCGAGGTCGGGGCGCCAAACGCTTCAGTTGCGCCCGCATTATCAGACAACGCGCATGACGTTGCTTTGTCGGAGAGGATCGAATGTTGACTAATGGCAGCCAGCCACGCCTATCGCGGCGTTTCATGCTCCGGGGATTAACGCTTACCGGCTTGACGTTGGCTGGAGGTACACGGGCAATGGCAGCAGCGCAGCGGGAGCTTGGCGCGGGCGGCCGATTTGATCGAAAGCGGTGGTGGGAGTCCGATTATCGCATTGTGCAAACCAATTTGCGCGAGATCGACGCGCGTGAAAATCCGCGCGAGATTGCTCGCGCGGTCCGGGAGTTTGGCGGAAATGTCATCGTTTCCAACATTGGCGGGATCATCGCATTCTACCCGACCAAGTTGGAGTTCCAAGCGCGGAGCCCCTATTTGAAGGGAGATTTCGTCGCTGAGATGATCGAGGCCGCGCACGCCGAGGGGCTGGCCTATGTCGGGCGGTTTGACCTCTCCAAGGCGCTGAAACCAGCCTACGATGCCCATCCGGAGTGGTTTATGCGCAACCGTGATGGAACGCCGCGCGAATATAAGGGCACCTATCAAGCATGTCCGAATGGTGGTTGGGCAAAGGAGTACAGCCTGCGCATCTTGAGCGAGGGGCTGAGCCGGTACCAGCCGGACGCCGTGTTCTTTAACATGACCGGCTACCCGCAGACGGACTATGCCAATGTAAACCACGGCATCTGCGTTTGCGACAATTGCCAACGTACGTTTCGTGCGATGTATGGCCACGAATTGCCCAAGGTCGAAGGCTTCGCCGATCCGGTATGGAGGGACTATCTTGATTTCCAGGACAGGACTGCCGAAGCTGTTGCCCAATCGGTGGCCGAACTAAGCGAGAAGATGCTACCTCACGTTCCAATCACCCGGTTCGACAAATACGCTGTCGTCGGCCGTGGTGAAGTTCAGAGGCGCGTGTCGCGCCCTGCTCCTGAATGGCAATATCAATCCGGCGAGCAATGTCGAACCGCAATGGCTCGCAATCCGGGTAAACCGTGGTCGTCTACGTCAGCAGCGCACATCGATTATCCTTGGCGCCAGGCGACTGAGACTGCCGCCTATCACGAAAATCGCTTCGCCCAGATGCTCGGCTGCGGCGCGAAGCTCGATCTCTACCTGATGGGCGCGATTGCCGATCAAGATAGTCCCGGATATCTCGCTCCGCTTTCGGCGCTGTTCAAATGGGAAGCGGCAAACTCAGCGATTTACCAAGGGCTAGCGCCGATGGCACGCGTTGGGCTCTATAGCTCCGAGGCCACTCAGCGTTTCGGGGGAGCGACTCCCTACGGCCGCTTCGGTACAGGATCATTTCGCGGAGCCTATAGTGCACTGGTTGATTCTCGAATTCCATTCCAGATCGTCAGCGGCGAAAGGGTTGGGGACGGGACAACCAAACTCCATGAGAGCTTTGACGTCATCGTCGCGCCCAACGTTTTGCTCCTCCCCGTTTCTGAGGCAAAGGCGCTCGATCAATTTATTGAACAGGGCGGCTTGCTCATTGCGTCGGGGATGTTTGGTGGCTTCGATGCGCGCGGGAATCGGTTGTCCGGTCTCGGTATGTCAGCCTTCCCGCTAGAGTCCTACAGTGCTCCGCAGGCCGCGGAGGGATGGTCGCTTGATCCGACAAAGGGCAAGCTTCACTTCTCCGACGATCGTGTCCCGATTGACGGGTTCTATTTTGGGGGGACGCGCCGTTTTGACTGCGAGGATCTTGTGCCATTCGCCCCGGACCAGCGGTTTGGTCCACCTGAATACAGCTACGCAATTCCCGGTTCGCCGGTGCGCCCTGATCCCGGTGTTTCCTTACGATCCTACGGCAAGGGGCATGTGGTGCACGTACCTTGGCTCTACGAATGGCAGTATTACCGCGACAACCTTCCGGTCCATCAGGAACTGATGGCGGCCTTGATTAGCCGCTTTGCGCCTAGCCCCGAAATCGCGCTCAAGGGAGACGGCGCTGTTGAGTTGACTATACAGCGAACATCGAACGGACGTCATCTGGTCCATGTGATCAACTATGTTGGGCAGCGCAACGGTCGCTACGATAATGCACCCCATCTTTATGATTTGCGGCTTGGAGTTAAGGGGCGATCATCGAGTGCAAGGGCCCTGGTCGCCGCGCAATCGCTCACCGGTACATCCGCCGAACAAGGCTGGATCTGGTTTGATCTACCGCCGGTAGGAGCCTTCGAAGCGATTCTGATCTAGTTAGGACGATGTGATCCGGGACGCGACCATCGCGGCGCCCGCAACTGGGAATGTACGCTAGGCACGCACCAATCGCAAAAGATTGGCAGAGCTGGGTGTTCCCATAGGTAGGCCAGCCAAAACGAGTACGCGTTGACCTGGCTTTGCTGCGCCAAGACGTCGCGCTTCCTCGCAAGCAAGCGACGGCAGTGCATAGCTCGATTGGATATCGCTGGTCACTCTCGGTTGAATCCCCCAGATTGCGGCAGGTTTCTCGATTTTGGCGATGACGGCGCTTCGACCACCGACAAGCTTGCGCAGATCGGCCATGTCGGCAGCGCGTTGCACGAAAGAAAGTGCGACCCAATCCACGTTCAGAGTGAGCGCAAATTCAAGGTCGCGCCGATCCTTTTCTGTCAATGCGGGATCGGAATTATGCTACCTGGTAGATTGACTCCCTTGCGATCGGACAACTGAGTCCCCGAGCAAACCTCGGCCTCTATGCAAAACTCCTCGACGGCGATCGCTCGCAGGCTGACTCGACCGTCATCGAGCAACAAATGATCTCCTGGCCGCAGTGCCGCGAAGATCTCAGAGTGGGGAAGGCAAACCCGCGACGAGTCCCCCGCGGCGGGATCCAGGTCGAGGCGGAAGCGTTGCCCCGGCCGAAGCGAGACCCTTCCCGCTTCGAAGCGTCCAATGCGCAGCTTAGGTCCTTGGAGATCAGCAAGTAGTCCAAGAGGGCGGCCGACGGTTTGCTCGGCGGCCTGCACGAACACTGCATCGTTCAGATGGTCCGACTGGGTGCCGTGACTGAAATTGAGCCGGAAGGCACCTGCGCCTGCCTCAGCCAATCGGAGCACCATTTCTTCACTTGCACTGGCTGGTCCAAGGGGTCGCGACGATCCGTGTCCGACGGTCTCTCATCGTGCAGATGCTCGACCGCTACGGTTATACGGATCTTTGCCTCCCCGAGGATCAACCTGCTGCTCTGCCGAGTCGACTGTCGGAAGAACGATCATCGCGCGAAAATCATTTACGTTGGTGCGCGTGGGACCGGTGATGAGAAGATCGCCCAGGACATCGAAAAAGCGCCCGCTGTCATGATCTCGCAGACACTCCTCCAGGTCGAGCCCGCAATGACGTGCGCGTGCCAGGCTCGTCGGGTCAACAAAAGCGCCGGCCGAACCGCCTGCCGAGCCATCTTCACCATCTGTGTCGCCCGCAATCGCCCAGACGTTGGGAGCCCCGTCAAGCCTTTTAGCTAGTGCAAGCTGAAACTCAGTGTTTCGACCACCCCGGCCAACTACCCCGTCGCCAATGGTTACCGTCGTTTCGCCACCCGAAAGGAAGACAGTTGGTTCAGTTACGCCGCGAAGGGCGAGCCCCGCGATTTGGGCGGCTACATCACGCGCTTCGCCCTCAATATCGTCGCCGAGGATAATTGCCTTTAGGCCGGCCGTTTGGGCCACGGCCGCTGCCGCTTGCAACGCGTGACCCGGCGTTGCGATCATTCGGAAGTCGTGTTTTGCGGGCATCGCCATCTGCTTCGTTGGGGCGCGAAGGAGGCTAGCGACCGACGGCGGTAGCCTATCGCCCAAGCGTGCGATCACCGGTTCAAGATCGATGGGCGCATCTGCATCTGGTATAGTCGGCCCTGAAGCAATCGATCGTGGATCGTCGCCCGGAATATCGCTGATTCCCAATGTCAGAACAGCGGCAGGCGCGGCGGCCGCTGCGAGCTTCCCGCCTTTGATCGCGGAAAGGCGTTTGCGGACCGCGTTCATGGTTCGGATATCGAGACCCGAAGCTAGCAAGAGACGGTTGGTCGTTTGTTTGTCGGCCATGCTCAATCCAGCGACAGGCAGAGCCATTACCGCCGAACCTCCGCCGGAAATGAGAGCCAACACCAGATCGTCGGGGGAAAGGCCGTCTACCGCTGCTAAAATTTCGCGGGCTGCGGCTTCACTTGCTGCGTCGGGAACCGGATGGGCTGCCTCACGAATTGCAATCCTATCTGTGGCCATCCCATAGCCGTAAGGGGTGACCACAGTGCCGCTCAGCTCAACCTCTGGCCAAGCGGCTTCAACCGCTTTGGCCATCGCTGCTGCTGCTTTGCCCGCGCCGACAACCACACATCGTCCCTTCGGTGGCGAAGGGAGCTTCGCCGCGAGGACCTTCAGCGGATCGGCGCTGGCGACCGCAGTATCGAACAAGCGACTGAGAAGCTCGCGCGCCCGCACATTCGTCCAACCTCCATCGATCCGTGATTCAATTAACAAGTCGCCTTCCTCTGGTTTGCCTGACGCTTCGCTAAACGTATTCGAGCATTTTGGCAATCAAATATAACCATGTGTGAGAATGGCCATAATAAATGACATAAAGGTGCTCGACTAAGCGTCGGAATTGAAGCAGGGTCGATTCAGCTTCCTTCTTACAAAGCATTGATAACAGGGAAAAATGTGAATTCCGCGATGTCAGGCGCGGAAGAGTTGGGAGTAAGATGTCTGGGTGGCGCAGCCCCTGCAAATGCTTCGCAGGCTGCCCTCGGCGGCCCAATCGCCCTCCAGACCATCGCCTTGCGTCACTTGAGAAAAACTTTTTACCACTTGTTGAGTCGGGTCCTATGTCATACCCAGAGAACGATTCAGGAGAGGACGAGCGAGTGTTTCATCAAATCGTTACCCCGGTCGGGAACAGCCTGTCTCTATCGTTCTTCGTTGCGATGACCCCAATCGTGATGGTGCTCTTGCTGCTGGGCGTGTTCCGGCGCCCGGCCTGGCAAGCAGCCTCTGCAGGGGTGGCGCTAGCCTTGCTGTTGGCGATCTTCGTGTGGCGCTTGCCGCCACTCCTGGCCTTCGACAGCCTGGCCGCTGGAGCAACATTTGCCGCATGGCCAGTCATGTGGATCGTCGTCAATGCGCTCCTCCTCTACAATGTTACCGTGTTGACCGGCAGGTTCGAAGCTTTTCGCGCGTGGATGATCGAGAACTTGCCCGACGATCGACGTGTGGCGCTTGTCGTGATTGGCTTCGCGTTCGGTTGCTTGCTCGAAGGTATAGCTGGATTTGGCACTCCCATTGCCATCACAAGCGCCTTGCTCATTGCGCTAGGATTTAGCTCGATCGAAGCGGTCGCCTTTACCCTCATTTTCAACACGGCCCCTGTGGCATTCGGTGCATTGGGTTCGCCGGTCACGACACTCAGCGCGGTTACGCAGTTGAACGACGTCGCTCTGGGGGCCATGATCGGCCGTCAGTTGCCGATCATGGCGATGATTTTGCCATTTTACGTCATGCTCATTTATGGGGGTTGGCGAGCCGTCAAGGGGGTTTGGCCAGTCTTGCTGGTGTCAGGTGGGTCCTTCGCTCTCGCGCAGTTCGGGTCATCGAATTTCTTAAGTTACGCGCTCACCGATGTCCTCTCATCGCTCACATCGTTGATCGTCACGCTGGTGTTCGTTCGCCACTGGAAACCGAAACCTGACGCCGCATTTGCGCTCGATCCTGTTGCTCGAGTGCACGCGGAAGGTTCGATACAGGCAGTTTCGGGCTGGCAGGGCTGGCTTCCCTGGGGGATTCTCTCAGTTATTGTAATTGCATGGGTACATTTCCGGCTCAATTTGTTCGGGCAGATCAATGTGGAGTGGCCGGGTCTTCACAACGCTGTATATATCACAACGTATAAAAAATCATACGCTGCCGTCTGGCAGTTTCAACCGCTCGCAACCGGCACAGCTATTCTATTCTCGACTCTTATTACATCATTGATAACTCGTATTTCGATAAGGGTATTTTGCGCGGCAATCCTCCAAACGTTTCGCCAAGTGCGTCTCTCCGCGATAACCACCATGATCATAGTGGGTCTGGCTTATCTCATGAACTATTCAGGCATTGCATACACGTTAGGGGTCGGTGTTGCATCTGTAGGAATGATTTTCCCATTAGTCTCAGCCTTTCTCGGCTGGCTGGCGGTCTTTCTCTCTGGCAGTGATACATCCGGGAACGCGCTGTTTGGCAACCTTCAAGTCGTGGCGGCACGCCAACTGGGTCTCAGCCCTGTCCTGATGGCCGCGACCAACGCATCTGGCGGGGTAATGGGTAAAATGATTTCTCCGCAGAACATATCGACTGGCACCGCCGTGACTGACTTGAAAGGCCGAGAGGGTGAAGTGCTATCTAGAACATTTATACATAGCATCGTCCTCACGTTCATTTTGGGGATAATTGTCATGCTTCAGCAATACGCATTCCCTGGCGTAATCCCGTGAAAAACACGACTTCATGGTTAATAGCTGTCGCCATATTAGCGGGAGCTTGCGCCGGATGCACGACGGAGTCGACCAACAATCGGTATTTGGATGAGTTCGAAGCTGCCAACAAGGGCGGCACAACATTCACGCCGGCCACGAAGGTAATCTCCGGCCTCAATCTAACTAGGGCCTATCGGTTGCAGCGCATTCTCGTCGCTCGGCGGCAAGCGAACGGGGAGCGGCTGGCGGGCTTCAAGAGCGGTCTCATGTCTACCGGATCGCTGGCAGCGCGCCATGTTAGTGAGCCCATTGTGGGAGCTCTTTTTGTTTCTGGTGCCGTTCAATCAGGGGGGGACATTAGCCTCTGCGGCTATCGGCGACCGGCGCTAGAATCCAAGCTCGGATATGTCTTTCGGCGCTCGGTTACGAAGCCGCTCTCGTCGATCGCTGAATTGACGGGGTCGCTGGCATCGGTGCGACCGGTGATCGAGTTACCAGACATTGCCTATGACAACGAGCAGAACTATCAGGCACTTGATATGGTTGCGGCCAACGTAACGGCCGCTCGGTACGTGTTGGGTACTGATTACTCGATCAGAAGTCTTCAACCAAAGGAATTAGATGAGCTCAACATATTGGTTACCCGCGACGCGGTGATTAGTAGTCAAGGAACGGCTAGGGAGTCTCTTGGTAGCCAATTGCCTAGCCTGCTTGTCGTCGTGAATCAGTTAATCGGCCGCGGCTATCACATAAAACCGGGAATGATGGTGTTGACTGGCAAAATAGGTGCCAAGGTGAACGTCGTTCCGGGTGTCTACATGGGCGATTTTGGGGAGCTGGGACGGGTAAAGTTCGCAGTGCGAGCATGCAATTGATTTTGGTCGCTGGTATCGGGACGACAAACTGACCGTGGCACTCGCAGATCGGAAGTCAATGGGTGAGCGCTAACACCTCGTAGTCAGCGATCGAGGGGGATCGTTACCTCGAGCAACCGGCCATGTTGCTGGACCGGCACGCGCGTCCCGGCCATGAGCAACCTAGTGGTTACCGCCTGACAGTTCCTGTTCCTGGCTCAACGCCGTCGAGGCTTCTTCGCCAGGCTCACCAACCGCCGACTCGAACGCGTCTTCCACTCGCTCGTCGATCTTCAGGCCGCCATCAACCGCTTCCTTGCCGAGCACAACGAAAGCCCAAAGCCCTTCGTCTGGACCGCCGATCCCGATAAAATCATCGCCGCCGTCAGACGCGGGCACCAATGTTAGATTCGATCCGCTAGCATCGGTAACGGAAAGATCGGCCGGGAGTTGCACGCTTACCTGCTGCGGCCCGATTGGCGTGATGCCGCAGAACGGTCCACCGCGAAAATCGGACGAGCTGTGGTTGACGATGTGGATCGCGTGACCTGATCGTGTCTGCCAGCCGGTCACCTCCGCGAGCCCCGGGCCCGAGACCGTCAGCGACAGGCCATCCCGGCACAACCAGCGCAGCGCCGAGATGACCAGATCGCCAAGATCGCCGACTGTGACGTCGCGGCATGTGTTTCGTTTCTTGCAGGACCGGACTCCGACTACATGACGGGTCAGTCAATTCTTATCAATGGCGGGATGGTCTTTAATTAAAAAGACACCTGCAAGCCGGCTGTCTCAGGATTTATTTGGAACGTCGTAGGGAAATCCATCGGCCGCGTCGATGAGGCGTCGCTGATGGATGGTCCGCTGCTGCCCAGTCAGATGCCGACTCGCAGGATTGAGTAGTCAGTTCACGAAAACGCCCACGAAAATACCCTTTTCGCCGGCATATGTGCGCCCGTCCGCATCGCGGATCGAAAAGGCGATATGTTTTCCATCGCGCGCCGGCGTCGACTGGTGCGCCTCGCCGCCTCGCTCACCCACGGCGGTCAGACGCCGTTTCTTCCCGGTCTCCCAGTCCGTCACATAGAGATCGACCGGCTTGCCGCCGAAGCGGCTGCCTAGAGATTTGGCATCGGCCTCGCCATCGTAGCCCAGCAGCAGGGCCAAGGCATCGGCACGATGTCCGGACATACCCCGATACGGGCCGTTTGGATCGGATGCCCGGTTCGATTCCTCCAGTCCGTAGCGGACGTCGGGGAAGCTGTGGGTCTCGTTGTGCTGCCCATCGGTGGGCATGGCCTGGATCGCCCCGGTCGCAATGTCCGCCTTGTACATACCGTTGTAGGGACGTCCCTTTTCCTTTGTGAAGAACAGCACCGACTTGCCATTGTCGATGAAGTCGTATGTCTCGGTGAACGTGACCAGCGATTGGGGATCGCGGGTCGCCTCGGCGTAAATTGCCGTCCGATTGACGAGGAACGCGCGCTTGCCGTCGTTGACGATGTCGCCAACCATCATGCGCTTGGTTTGGCCGTATTCGCCCCACGCGATCCGCGCGACACCGGGCGGCGAATGATCGTAATCGAGGGCAACTTCACCAAAGGCGGGCGCGTCCAGGGGCTGGGGTGGCAGCGAGGCGTCGGCGGGCATCCAGTACAGGAAGGTCTGGCTCGCGCGTTGCGGTTTCGCGCCGATCGTCGAGACTGCTGTTTCCATCGCCGGCGGGCCTTCGAGCAAAAAGCTGCCATCCGCGAGGTAGTAGATCCTGGCCACATGACCTGCGGCGCCCCAGCGGCAGGTCAGGCAGCGTACCTTGCGAGTCGCCAGATCCATTTCGTAGGCCGGGCCGAGATGCTCGTCGTCGACCGTGAACGCGATCCGCTTGCTGTCGGCCGACCAGACCGGGCGGTCGCCCCAATCGAGGACGCGCTCCATTTCGAACTTGCCATCGAAATAAGTGTGATTTGGCGCGTCGTGTTTTGCAGGCTGGGCTGGCTGGGCGGTGATGCCGGCCGCGGCCAGGACCACTGAGGCGACACTGAGAATGGTCTTCAACATGGCGTGACAACAATCTCGAAAAGGGGAGGAAACGGACGGGCTGGTCAATCAGAACTTGATTCCTGCGCGCAAACCATACGTGCGCGGCTCGTTGACGCTGACCGCCTGGAAAGTGCCGTTGGCCACGTCGTTTATGACAACGGTGTTCTCGAGGTTCTTGGCAAAGCCCTGGACGTACCAGCGCCGGCCGGGCGAGTTGAGGGTCAGCATCAGGTCGGTCTGCGTGAAGCTCGGTTGGCGGTAGAAGTTGGCTCCGCCTTCGAACAGGATGAAATAGCTATCACTGAGCCGCGTGCGCACACGGCCGACGAGATCGAACCCGCCCGCAAGCGGGAAGGTGTGCTGGTAGCCAGCCGTGACCGTCCAGTCGGGCGCACGGTTCAGCGGCTGGCCCGCGAGATTGAGCGTCGAGCGGATCTGGAAGTCGGCGTAGCGTGCCCGCAGGTAAGCGGCCGAGAAGTCGAACCGGTCGTGCGGGCCAGGTGCGAGCACGGATTCGATCTCGACGCCGTCGATCCGCGCCTTGGCAGCATTCCGGGTGAAGCTGCAGGTGCTATTGGGCAGGTTGGGCGTGCTCGGGCAAGGTGTCAGCGCCTGGGTCAACTGAAGCTGGCTATAGTTGTAATGGAACACCGACAGGTTGAGCTGGACCGAGTTGTGCGCGAAGCGCGATTTGATCCCGCCTTCATAGGCTGTCAGTGTTTCGGGCTTGAAATAAAGCGTCTCGGGTGGAACCGTGCAGTTGGGCGCGGTCCCGGCAGCGCAACCATTGTTGAAGCCGCCTGCCTTGTAGCCGGTTGCGATGGTCGCGTAGAGCAGGGTGCCGGGGGCGACATCGTAATCCAGACCCACCTTCCAGGTCACCCTGGACGAATTGAAGTCCGACCGTTCGGTCTCCGGAGTGCCGGGGGCGACTGCGCAGTTGAAGAAGTTGTTGGTGCACACGAGGTTGCCCCAGCCGCGTCGGGTCTTGTTGTCGTGGGTGTAACGGACACCGCCGGTCAGGCGAAGGGCGGGGGCCAGGGAATAGGTGCCCTGGCCAAAGAAGGCATAGGATTCGGCGGCGCTCGGCTTGATGTCGAACAACAAAGTGGTGCCTGCCTCGCCGTTCGCGGTCAGGTTGATGCCCAGGTTGGCGCGCTGGATGACGTGCGACTGCTCCCTGAAATAATACGCACCGATCTGCAACTGGAGGCGATCCACATTGGCGAGCGCGAGACGCAGTTCATGCGATTGCTGCCAGTCGTGCTCCTGGGTCTGCTGACGGGCACCGTTGACCCCGCTACCGAGCAGGTTCGCCAACTGTTCGTCACGATCGAGCACACGGTACGCACCGATGTAGTAGAGGTTGATCGCTCCCAGTTCCTGCTTGAGATCGGCGCTGATGCCCCAGCCGCTATTATGGCGGTACTGGGCCCAGGGGATGGTCGAATTTATCGTCAGCAGTTGCGATGTCGAATTGTTGGTGCCGAGGTAGAGCGGCGGCGCGCCAATGCCGGAAGGCGCCGCGTAAAAGTTGGACAGCGGAAGCGAGTAGAAGTTCGCGCCGCCGATGTGCGAGTAGTCGCCTCGCAGAACCAGTTCGCCGGTCTTCCAGCGGAACAGGCCCGAGAGCCGGCCCGATGCAATTTCCCGAGCCTTCCGGTAGGACGGATCAACGTTTGGGCCGGCGTTGAGATATGATCCGTTGCGCTCGTAGTCGAAGGCGCCGCGCAGGGCGACGGAGTCGTTAACGGGCACGTTCACTGCGGCAGTCGCCTGGTAGGTACCGAAATTGCCGACCATGCCGTCGAACGAGCCGCCGAAGTCGAAGGTCGGCCTGTTCGAGATCACGCTGATCACACCCGCAGTGGTGTTGCGGCCGTAAAGCGTGCCCTGCGGTCCGCGCAGGACCTCGACGCGAGCGATGTCGTAGAAGGCCGCATCGCGCATGGGCGCGCGGGCTAGGTAGACCCCGTCGAACAGGAACGCGGTAGAGCTGTCGCCTTTTTCCGAGGTATCGGTTGTCGCGACGCCGCGCACCGTGAAGTTCAGGCCGCCGCGCGATCGGTTCACGTCGAGGCCGGGCACTTGCCCGACCAACGCGATCGGCTGGGTCACGCCGGCGCTGCGCAGTCCGTCGCCCGAAATCGCGGTCAGCGCGATCGGTGTCTTCGATGCGAGGCTTTCCGACCGGTTCGCGGTCACCACGATGTCGTCGCCTGGAGCCGGGCTTGTCTCCGATCCAGGCTTGCCGGCGTCCTGCGCCCAGGCGCTTGGCGCCATGAGCGCAACCACAGCTGACGATGCCCAAGCAGTCGCTTTCATCGCGCGAAACGTCATTCCCATCAGTCCCTCCCTTGGGCTGTTCGTTGCAGGAGCGGTGCCATTGCTTGACGCGCGCCAGCCGCTCGAATTCCCGTTAGTCAAGATTGGTAATACCACGGACGGACAAATGCAAGTGGCGAATCCGCGAGCCTTGTACGATCGACGCATTGCGCGGCGCCGCACGGCCGCGAAGTCGCGCGCCCGCGAAGATCGCACGCTTGGATCGGTTACAATTCCAGCGATGTCGGGTGTTGTTGCCGCCGCTCAGGCGAGGTCGACGACGCGGCCGAGGCCTTCGTTGTTGAGCTTTTCCCCGATCGCAAAATGCTCCGTCAGGGCCTGCTCGCATGCCTCGACATCGCGGCGCTGCAGCGTTCGGAACAGCAGGTCATGGTGGTCAAGGATATAGTCGCGCAGTTGACCCGTTGTCGCGATCCGTCTGCGCCGCACGACGTGGTTGTCCTGGAGGATGCGCGAAATGATCGTGTAGACCTTGATCAGCGCAGCCGAATGCGAAGCTTCGACTATCCTGGTGTGGAAGTCGAAGTCGGCCTTGCCGCCCTTGACCGCGTCGTCGATGGTCGTGTGGATCTCCGCCAGCGCGGCGCCGATCTTTTCGAAGTCATGCGTCCGCGCGCGCTGGCAGGCGAGGCGGATCGCCTGGCGCTCGATCCCCTGGCGCAACTCCATGATGTCGTCGAGTTCTTCGCCGTCCTGGACGAACATGAAGGTGAAGACATTGCTGAGGGTGGAGAAATCGGGCGAGCGCACAAAGGTGCCGCGACCCTGCTGGACTTCGAGCACGCCGATCATCGCCAGCGCGCGGAGCGCTTCGCGCACCAGCGGACGGCCGATGTTGAGCCGCAAGGCCAATTCGCGTTCGGGGAGCAGTCGGTCGCCCACCTTCAGGACTCCGTCGCGAAGCTGGTCGCTCAGGAAGGCGACCACCTGGTCGTAGCCCTTGGGCGTGACTGTTCGCGACAGCTCGAAGGGTGTCGACAGGGGTTTGCTGGGCATTGGCCGCTATTCATCCCTCGGTTGCGCGGCGTGAATTGCCGGCAGGATCGTCGATCGGGCCGGAACCGAGCTGGCGGCACCCAGCGCCTGGACCGCGATCGACGCCGCAATGTTAGCCGTGAACGCAGCCGATACAAGCGAATCGCCACGCGCCAGCCCGGCGGCCAGATAGCCGCAGAAGCAATCGCCCGCGCCGGTCGTATCGACCACCTCGACTGAACGGCCAGCGATGCGGTGCAACCGATCGCCCGCTACCACGACCAGACCCGCATCACCGAGCGTGACGATGACGGACTCCGGCCGGCTGGCGCCCAGGCCGCGGAGTGCTTCGGCTAGTTGGGCATCGCTTGCCTTGGGGTCGACCGCGCTGCCACTGACCAGCGCGAATTCGGTCTCGTTCACGATCAGCAAGTCGACCAGTGGCAACAGCTCGCCGGCTGCGGGACTCGCCGGCGCGGCATTGAGGATCGTCAACGCACCGGCCGCTCGCGCGCGTTCGAAGAACGCGGCGACCGCGCCCGGCGGAACCTCCATCTGCGCCAGACAGACGTCTCCGGCCGCGATGCCGAGATTTTCCGACGAATGGGCGGTCAGCCGAGCGTTCGCCCCAGGAATGACCACGATCTGGTTGTCCTTCGGCGAGGTCGTGACGATGGCGCAGCCGGTCGGTCCCGCCTCGCGTGCAACATGTGCGGTATCGACGCCATGGGCGGACAATGTCTCGATCATCATGGCGCCATCAGCGTCGCTGCCCGTCGCACCGATCAGGATCGATTTGGCCTCGGCTCGCGCCACCGCCACCGCCTGGTTGGCGCCCTTGCCGCCCAGCTGCCGCGTGAGGGCATCACCAGTCACCGTCTCGCCGGCGTTGGGCAAGCGCCCGACGGAGGCCAGCACGTCCACGTTGATGCTGCCCAGCACGACGACGCGTCCGCTCATGGCGTCGTGACACCGGGCAACTGATCTTCGAGCGCGGTCAACTTGGCCACACGGCGCCGAAAATTCTCGTCGTCGCTAAAGGTTGCGGCGAGGAAGTGCCGAATCAGATCGAGCGCGATCTGCGGGCCGGTGATCCAGGCACCGATGCACAGGACGTTGACATCGTCGTGCACAACGGCCTGCCGCGCGACGTAAGTGTCGTGCGCGACCGCGGCGCGGACGCCCCTGATCTTGTTCGCCGCGATGCATGCTCCCGCGCCCGTTCCGCACAGCAGAATCACCCGGTCGGCCTGGCCATCCAGGATCGCCTGGACCGCGCGCCGGGTGATGTCGGGAAAATCGACCGGCTCGTCGGTTTCCACGCCCACATCGATGATTCGATCCGCATGGAGTTGCAACTCGCCCAGCACTATCGAACGCAGACACAAGCCGGCATGATCGTTGGCGAAGCCAATGGCCGGGCGGCGTAAGATCGGCGACGCAACGAATTTCAGTGTCTCGTCCCGGTGCACTTTGCCCTCCGCCTCCGCACAACAGCTGATCCAATAATTCGCTATTGTAGATACCGTGGTATTACCAATAGCGTCGGAGATCAAGGAGTGACATTCTCGACCGGGAAGCGACATCGGGGGTCGACCGCGCAATTGCCGAACGGGTGGCTACTCGTGCGCCGGCAAGCGCAGACGCATGCCGATCATTGCTTGCCAACGCGTTGCGAATCCCTGGCAAAGCGTCGGGTCGATCGTCTCTGGGCAACATGATCTTGCCGTGGTAAGACCTATTCGAGAGGCCTGTCCGTTGCTTAAATACGGGGTCGTGAAGTGAAAGCGTGCCATGAATGATACCACAATGATCGGCCGCAGGCGATTGGCCTGCTTCTGCATGACGGCGTTGGTCATCCAGGCACTGGCGACCCTGCTGATCGTGTTCCTGCCCGAATTCTACGCCAATGCGATCGGTCTGCCCGTTGGCGCTGTCGGCGCGATCTTCATGGCGATTCGCGTGATCGACATGGCGGTCGATCCCGTGCTGGGCGCGATGATGGATGCGACCCGTACCCGCTGGGGCCGGTTTCGTCCGTGGCTGGCGGCCAGCGCCCCGATCCTCGCGCTGTCCACCTTCATGCTATTCCAGGCCGAGCGCGGTGTGGGCACGGCCTACCTCACGATCTGGCTTGGGGTGTGCTTCCTCGGCTTCTCCATGATCGTCCTATCTCACCTGGCGTGGACCGCCACGCTCTCGACCGCACGATCGCAGCGCACACGGGCATTTGTCTGGTGGCAGCTGTTCGCCACGGCCGGCCAGTTCTCGATTCTCGCGATCCTGCCATTCGCGGCAACGCTCAGGCCCGGCGACAAGGGGTTCGGCATGCATGTCGCCGGCTGGGTGCTGATCGTCGCAGTCCCTGGCACGATCGCCCTGGCCCTGGCTACGACGCCGGAACAGGTTCCCGACGATCCTGCGCTCGGTACCGGCAACCATCTACGCGAATATGCCAGGTTGTTCCGAATTCCCGCGGTCGTCCGGCTGTTGCTGGCCGATCTGGCCATCGCCTTGTCCACTGGCATCGCGAATGCGGTCGGCCTGTTCTACTACATGGGGCAACTGGGTTTCGAGCGGGCCGCAGCATCCGCACTGGTGCTGATTGCCTACGGAGCGGCCTTCGTCGGCACACCCCTGTTCGCGAGGCTTGCACGATCGATCGGCAAGGCACGGGCGCTGCAGGCGGGGGCGCTCGCGCAAGCGGCCTTGCAAGTTGCCATGGCGTTGCAACCGGCCAATCACTATGAGCTTACGGCAGCGGTCGTCGCTGCGCTCGGGCTGTGCATTCCGATCGCATGGTTCCTGCCGCGCGCAATGATGGCGGACGTCGCCGAATCGATCCGGCGCGACACCGGCGTCGACCGTACCGGCCTGCTCTACGCCTGCCTGAACGGCTCGATGAAACTGGCGCTGGGCCTGGCGGTCGGGTTTGCTTTCCTTCTGCTCGGCTGGCTCGGCTTCGTGCCGTCGCGGGCGTCGGATCCGGGCAACGCCTTGCCGCTTCGTTTGCTCATCGGGATCGTGCCTGCGCTGCTCTCGCTGCTGGTGGCCGCCGCGATGCAGGGCTACGCCGAGCCGTCGACCCGTCCGGGGCCGGTGGGGGCAGCCGCGACGGACAGACCCGGCGACAGCGGCCTGCCGGCTTGAAGGGCCATCGGCATCATTCCGGCGCGAGGGCGGAGGCTTCGGCTGCCAAGAGTGGGCAAGGCCTGGACGACCTCGCGCAGGCGAGCATCAGTCAGATGCAGCTGTTCTCCACCGGCCTTCGCCATCCACGCCTTCGGCTTGTCGATGTCTGTCTACGTCCCGACTTACCTGCCCCCGAGCAGCGGGACGACATGATGGCGCAACCGGCTTATCGTATATTTCTTGGTCAGCGGTTTCATGGGCTGGCCGATCCGTTTCCCGCGCTGAATGAAACAACCCTCAGCCTCATACAGATCCACCAGCGCCCCAACGCGCATCTCCTTGCGCTTGACTGACAAGGCGTTGGCGGGGTCGTGGCCGTTCGCTACCGCCCCTAATAGCTTGGTCGCCTGCGCTCGCGCCTGGTCGACGGTAAGCGGATTAAAACGCCCTACCGTCATGAAGCGTTCAGGCGCATTTCTGCCGCCGCCATCAGCGCGATAGCGGATCACGAAGGTCTTGGTGCCGCTCGCTTCGACCCGCAGTCCGAACCCTGAGAGCTTGCCGTCCCAGACATGGTAGCGTTTGCCGGTCGTGGCCGCTTTCTCGACCACTGTTTTGGTCAGGATTAGGATGGACGCAGTGCTCATGATCCAGTGTTCCGCTGCCTCCAATTGGTCCGCACAGGGTCCGCACCATGGCTGGAAAATGAGCCGTTGACGGTCGCAGCGTAGCGCATCCAAATACAATTATATAGATATTTATCAGTAAGTTGGACGTAGGATGGCGTAGCCCAGAGTAGGGCTTTTCACATCTTGCCAAGGTTGGGGTCGACGGTTCGAATCCCTTCGCCCGCTCCAGTTTCTTTAGGGAAATTAAGAGCTTAGGTCGATAACGGCCATCAAGTTCACGGTTCTTCAGGTGCTGCGGGTCCACCACCACCCTTACTCCAGCGTAGTCAATAGCATGTCGTTGGCTCGATCACCTACGCCTTCCGCGGGGGTTGTGGTGAGCAGGTGCCTCTGCGGCGCGCGAAACCGGATATCGAGGCGGCAGGGTCGCACTGTGCTAGGCTGAACGACGAACCGGCTGACGCCCGTAGGACCACCGCATCGATCACCCGATCACGTACCTGAGAATAGGCTCGTGGCATAAGGGCTGGCCTCCAAACCCAGCCCACAGCTTGAATCACATCCCAAGCGACTTCGGAATCCCACTTCGATTCAAGCTATTCGCAGCACGCTCTAGCGACTCTTTGCGTCAACAATTATCTCGCATCTGAGATGCGAGATAATTGCAACGACAGTGTTCCACGCGAGGGTTTGCTGCTCTTCAGTTCGCTGCTTGAAATTGTTCGAAGCGGGTAGCCAACCGCCCCCTGTCGGGCCAATCGATCGTTCGGCTGGGCAT
>Ga0207676_10000809_pt1 | contig 24391 bp, 25 predicted proteins | sample KBSSwiS72_FD_184307 | JGI IMG/M metagenome (GOLD analysis project Ga0207676, IMG submission 184307) | Switchgrass rhizosphere microbial communities from Kellogg Biological Station, Michigan, USA - KBS Switchgrass S7-2 (SPAdes) (version 2) | ecosystem: Host-associated > Plants > Roots >...
TGCCGGCCGCGGTCGGCTTCGCGAACTGGCAGATCCCGCTGATGATCGGCGCGCCCGACATGGCGTTCGCGCGGATGAACAACTGGAGCTTCTGGCTCCTGCCGCCGGCGGCGATGCTGCTCGTGATCTCGCTGTTCGTTCCGGGCGGTGCAGCCTCGGGAGGGTGGACGCTTTATCCGCCGCTCACGATCCAGACCGGGATGGGGATGGACCTCACGATCTTCGCGATCCACATTTTGGGTGCATCGTCGATCATGGGCTCGATCAACATCATCACGACGATCCTCAACCTGCGCGCGCCCGGCATGACGCTCATGCGGATGCCGCTCTTCTGCTGGACTTGGCTCATCACGGCGTACCTGCTCATCGCCGTGATGCCCGTGCTGGCCGGCGCCGTGACGATGCTGCTTACCGACCGCCACTTCGGCACCACGTTCTTCAACGCCGCGGGGGGCGGCGATCCGGTGCTGTTCCAGCACGTGTTCTGGTTCTTCGGGCATCCCGAGGTCTACATCATCATCCTGCCCGCGTTCGGCATCATCTCGCAGATCATCCCCGCCTTCTCGCGCAAGCCCCTCTTCGGCTACGCGTCGATGGTCTACGCGACCGCCGGCATCGCGATCCTGTCGTTCATCGTGTGGGCGCATCACATGTTCACGACGGGCATGCCGACGGCCGGTCTGCTGTTCTTCATGTACGCGACCATGCTGATCGCGGTGCCGACGGGCGTGAAGGTCTTCAACTGGCTCGCGACGATGTGGCGCGGCGCGATGACCTTCGAGGCCCCGATGCTGTTCGCCATCGGCTTCCTGTTCCTGTTCACGCTGGGCGGATTCACGGGCCTCATCCTGTCGATCATGCCGGTCGACGTGCAGATGCAGGACACCTACTACGTCGTCGCGCACTTCCACTACGTGATGGTCGCCGGCAGCCTGTTCGCGTTCTTCGGCGGCGCGTACTACTGGATCCCCAAGTGGTCGGGCACGATGTACAACGAGACGCTCGCCAAGGTGCACTTCTGGTCGTCGCTCATCTCGTTCAACGTCGCGTTCTTCCCCATGCACTTCCTCGGCCTCGCCGGAATGCCGCGCCGGATCCCGGACTACGCGCAGCAGTTCGCCGACTGGAACATGGTTTCGTCGATCGGCGCCTTCTGGTTCGGCGCGTCGCAGCTCCTCTTCCTGTATTCGATGATCCAGTGCGCGCGCGGCAAGGGCGAGAAGGCCCCGGCACGTCCGTGGGAAGGCGCCAATACGCTCGAATGGACGGTGCCGTCGCCGGCGCCTTACCACACGTTCGAGACGCCGCCCCACGTGCACTGACGCCCGCATTCGCGAGCCGCCCGCCGATGTCCACGAACGTTCCTGCAGAGAAACCTCCGGCCGATCGCCTCCGGGCGTCGAACCGCCGCACCGCATTCGTGCTGTTCGCGATTGCCGCGACGTTCTTCGTCGGCATCATCGGCAGCCGGTTCATCGGAGGACAGGCGGCCGGCATCGGCGTCCTCGGCGGGGCTGCAGTGCTCTTTCTCGTCGTGGCGATAGGACGCAACCTGCGCGACAAGCGCTGAGTGAGAAATGAGCGCCCGATGACCGACCGGACGAACGACAACACGCAACGGATCAACCGGAAGCTTTTAACGAAGCTCTGCGTGATCGTCGTCGCGATGTTCGGCTTCGGCTATGCGCTGGTGCCGTTCTACGAGAAGATCTGCGAAGCGACGGGCCTCCGCAACATCGCCGCCGCGGATACGGTGAAGAACACGCAGGTCGACGATACGCGCGCGATCCGGATCGAGTTCGACTCCAACGTCCGCAAGCTGCCGTGGACGTTCCGCGCGCTGTCGCCGGTGGTCAGCGTCCATCCCGGGCAGTTGACGCAGGTGATGTTCGAGATCGCCAACACGACCGACCGGCCGCTCACCGGCCAGGCGATCCCCAGCTACGGCCCGCCCAATGCGGCCGAGTATTTTCGCAAGCTCGAGTGTTTCTGTTTCGCGAAGCAGACGCTGCAACCGGGAGAGCGGCGGCAGATGCCCGTGGTGTTCGTCGTCGATTCGGCGCTCCCGAAGGACGTGGCGACGATCACCCTGTCGTACACTTTTTTCGAGGTCGAAGGTGCGGATAAGAGTTGAACAAAGAGATGCGGACGCGCGTCACGCCCGGCCGCTTGAATCCGAGGGGTTGCCAATATGAGCGCAGTCCAGTCCGGCGCCAAGCCGTATTACTTCGTGCCGCAGCCTTCGTACTGGCCGCTCGTCGGCTCGGCCGCCTTGTTCCTGCTCGGACTCGGCGCAGCGCTCTGGATGAATGCCATCGCTGCCGGCCCCTGGGTGGTCGCCGCCGGCCTGTGCGTTCTGCTGGTGATGATGTTCGGCTGGTTCGGAGTGGTCATCGGCGAATCGCAGGCTCGCCTCTACAACGAGCGGGTCGATCACTCGTTTCGCTGGAGCATGAGCTGGTTCATCTTCTCCGAGGTGATGTTCTTCTCCGCGTTCTTCGGCGCGCTGTTCTACATACGGGTGCAGTCGGTGCCGGACCTGGGCGGCCTCACCTCGAAGCTCGTCTGGCCGGACTACACGGCGGCGTGGCCGACCAACGGCCCGTACCTCAACGAGGAGTTCACCCCGATGGGCGCCATCGGGATCCCGCTGCTCAACACGATCATTCTCGTGACGTCGGGCTTCACGCTGACGGTCGCCCACCACGCGCTGCAGGCGGGCCATCGCGGCACGCTCAAGGTGTGGCTGTTCCTGACGATCGTGCTGGGCTTCGCGTTCCTCGGCTTCCAGGCCTACGAGTACATCCACGCCTACCACGCGCTCAACCTCAAGCTCACGACGGGCGTCTACGGCTCGACGTTCTTCATGCTGACGGGCTTCCACGGTTTCCACGTGACGATCGGCGCGATCATGCTCGCCGTCATGCTGGGCCGGATTCTCAGGGGGCACTTCGACCGGAAGCACCACTTCGCGTTCGAAGCCGCGGCATGGTACTGGCACTTCGTCGACGTGGTGTGGCTGCTGCTCTTCGTCCTCGTGTACTGGCTTTGACGCTCAGCGGAGGCCGGTGGGCGCGATCCAGCCCATGAAGTAGGACAGCACGAGGAAGGCGATCAGCGCGGCGGACAGCGCGACGCGCAGCGCCAGCGCCTTGACCATTCGTGTTCTTCCCTGGCCGCGATCGCGGTAGAGATAGTAGAGCGCCGAAAAGAGGCTCGCGATGACGGCCACGAGCCCGGCGATGACGATGATCTTCACGGTGCCCCGCTCCTCGCGGGAAGTTTAGCAGCAGGCCGCCCCTTCGATGCCGAACACGATGCGAATGCACGACCCGGACCTGCGTCGCGCGCGAGCCGGACGCAGGTATCGCCCGCGTGTCCTTCCGACGCTCGCCGCGCTCGTCGCGGTCGCGGTCTGCGTCGCTGCCGGCAACTGGCAGCAGAGGCGGATGCACGCGAAGGAAGAGCTCCGTGCCCAGTACGAAGCGGCGCGCGCGCAGCCGCCCGTTGGGCTCGCAGCCGTTCCCCGCAATGCCGATTGGTCATCGCTTCGCTACCGCGAGGTCGCCGCAATCGGCAACTACCTCGGCGACAGGCAGGTGCTGATCGACAACAGAGTCATGGCCGGCCGCGCAGGCTTTCATGTCGTGACGCCACTCGCGATGAAAGACGGTCGCGTGGTCCTTGTCGATCGCGGGTGGATTCCCCAGCAGGCATCGCGATCGGTCCTGCCGCAGGCGCCGCCGCCGCCGGGGGAAGTGACGGTGAAGGGACGCCTCTCGATTCCGGGCGCCGGCTATCTCGAGCTCAAGCCCGATGTCGCGAGCGGGCCGGTGAGGCAAAACCTCGACCCCGCGCGCTTCGCGGCGGAAACGGGCCTCGACGTGCTTCCGGCCGTCGTCGAGGCAACGGAGGCGCCGATACCGGACGACGGCCTCGCCCGGGCGTGGCCCGCGCCGGATTTCGGCATCGACACGCATCGCATCTACATGATGCAGTGGTACGCGTTCGCGCTGCTCGCTGCGCTGCTGTGGCTGTGGTTCCATCGCCCGCGCGTGCTCCGGGGCTCCGATGGTTGACGGCCGTCCCGCAGCGGAGGGCGGGTCGCGGCGGCCGCCCCTCGCGCGCAATCCACTCGTCTGGATCGCCCTGATTGCGCTCGCGCCGATCGTCGCCTCCTATGTCGTCTATTACCTTTTCCCGCGCGCACCGTCGGCGAATTACGGAACGCTGTTGCCGACTGCGCCGATCGAGGGCATCGAAGGAACGCGCGCCGACGGCTCGCGGTTCCGCCTCGACGAGCTTCGAGGGCGGTGGGTGCTCGTGGCGCTGTCGGGCAGCGACTGCGACCCGAGCTGCGAGCGCCGCCTGTACGCGACCCGCCAGGCGCGAACGATGCAGGGCAAGGAGCAGGACCGGATCGTGCGGGTCGTCCTGCTCGTGGAAGGCAAGGAGGGGAAGGTGCAGGAGCCGTCAGCCGGGCTTCTCGCGCAGCACCCGGGGCTCGTCGTCGCGCGCGTGCCCGAGAGCGCGGCCGCGAAGTTTCCCGCAGGCACCCATTCGCTCTACGCGGTCGATCCGCTCGGCAACCTCGTGCTCTCGTGGCCGGCCGACCCCGACATCAAGGGGATTGCCAACGACCTGACGCGCCTCCTGAAAGCGTCGCGCATCGGCTGACGAAGGGTCCCCCTCCGGGGTAAAATCGAAGGCAGGGGGACGAGAGATGCAGCGCGCCTGCAAGCGGCAGGCGCACTCCCGCCGCCCGCATTGCCCACCGCCCGCCCCTTGACCTCGCTCGCGCTCGCCGAGACCCGGCTCAAGCATTTTCTCGCGCTCACGAAGCCGCGGGTGGTGTCGCTGATCGTGTTCTGCGCGGTCATCGGCATGTTCCTCGCAACCAACGAGCTGCCGCCGCCGCGTATCGTGCTGTTCGCGACACTCGGCATCGCGCTCGTCGCCGGCGCCGCCGCAGCGGTCAATTGCCTCGTCGAGCAGAAGATCGATGCACTGATGACGCGCACCCGGCGCCGACCGTTGCCGAGCGGCGAGCTCACCTCGCTGTCGACGCTCGCGTTCGCGGGAATCGTCGGCGGGATCGGCCTCCTGCTCCTGTACAGCTTCGTCAACGAGCTCACGATGTGGCTCACGCTCGCGACGTTCGTCGGCTACGCGGTCGTCTACACGGTGCTGCTGAAGCCCGCGACTCCGCAGAACATCGTCATCGGCGGCGCGTCCGGCGCGATGCCGCCGGTGCTCGGGTGGGCGGCCGTGACGGGAAGCGTCGGTCCCGAAGCCCTGATCCTGTTTCTCATCATCTTCATCTGGACGCCGCCGCACTTCTGGTCGCTCGCCCTCTATCGCACGAACGATTTCGCGAAGGCGGGCCTGCCGATGCTGCCTGTCACGCACGGGCGCCGGTACACGCAGCTGCAGATCGTGCTCTACACGTGCGCGCTCGTGGCCGTGTCGCTTCTGCCGTTCGCCATCCGCATGAGCGGATTGCTCTACCTCGCCGCGGCGCTCGGGCTCGGCGTCGTATTCCTCGTCTACACGGTGCGCCTGTATCGCGCCTACAGCGATCCTCTGGCGCGGGCGACCTTCAAGTACTCGATCTACTATCTCGCGGCGTTGTTCTCGGCGCTGCTGATCGATCACTACTGGCAATGACGGATCGCCGCGGTGTGCTGGCCGTGGTCCATGTCGCCGCGGCCGTGCTCCTGGCCTTCGCGCTGTCGCTTGGCGGCTGCGGCCGCGAGGGCCCCAAATTCCGCGCTTCCGACGTCACGGGGTCGTCGTTCGGCCGCGAGTTCGCGCTGACCGACCACTACGGCAAACCCCGGACCCTCGCGGACTTCCGCGGCAAGGTGGTCGTGCTGTTCTTCGGGTATACGCAGTGTCCCGACGTCTGTCCGACGACTCTCGCGACGCTCGCCGAGGCGAAGAAGCGGCTGGGACCGGACGGCGACAAGGTGCAGGTGCTGTTCGTGACGATCGACCCCGAGCGCGACAAGCCCGAGCTCCTGTTGCCGTACGTCACTGCATTCGATCCGTCGTTCCTCGGCCTCTACGGCGATGCCGAGGCGACGGCACGCACGGCGAAGGAGTTCAAGATCATCTACCAGAAGCAGCCTGGCCCGACGCCTGAGACGTACACGATGGACCACTCGGCGGGCACGTTCGTATTCGACACCGCCGGCCGGCTGCGACTGTACGTGGGACACGGCCAGGACGCGGACCTCTTCGCGCACGACCTCCGCGAGCTCCTGAACGCCGCCAAGTCGTAGCCGTGACGCTATGCCCCGTTGCGCCGCTCGATCAGCTCGATCTTGTAGCCGTCCGGGTCCTGTACGAACGCGATGACGGTCGTGCCGCCTTTCACCGGCCCGGCCTCGCGCGTGACGTTGCCGCCTGCGGCGCGCACCGCCGCACAGCTCGCGGCGGCGTCGTCGACCTCGATCGCGATGTGCCCGAAGGCGGTGCCGATCTCGTAGCTCGAGACGCCGTAGTTGTACGTGAGCTCGAGCACGGCGCCTGACGATTCGTCGCCGTAGCCGACGAACGCAAGCCGGTACTTCTGCTCGGGACGGTCGGTCGTGCGGATCACTTTCATGCCGAGAATTCGCGTGTAGAAATCGACCGCGCGCGGCAGATCGCCGACGCGCAGCATGGTGTGCAGGATTCGCATGCGGAGCCTCCTTTGTCGATGCGTTCAGAACTCGGCGAGCTCGAAATCTTCCTTGCGCGCGCCGCATTCGGGGCAGGTCCAGTTCGGCGGCACGTCCTCCCACTTTGTTCCGGGCGGGATTCCTTCGTCGGGGGCGCCGAGAGCCTCGTCGTAGATCCAGCCGCAGATGAGGCACATGTATTTTTTCATCGTGTGAAGCCGTTGGCGTGAGCCGTTGGAGTAAAATCGAGCGATTCTAGCAAGACGACCGAAGGGCACGCGACGCCACCGTCGTGCACGACAGCGCGGCCTTGCCTGCCTTCGCTGCTGCCGGCGTCATTGCCTTCGCTGTTGCCGATCCATCTCCGCATTTCCGGCCGCCAGAGCCGCTCCCGCGATGCCCGCTGACAACGAATCCGACTTTCCCCCCATCGTGATGACGTTTGCGGCGTCCGACCCCACGGGCGGCGCCGGCCTGCAGGCGGACATCCTCACGTTCGCGAGCATGGGGTGCCATCCGCTGTCGGTCGCCACCGCGATCACCGTGCAGGACACGCGCGGCGTCGAGGGCATCCAGGCGCTCGATTCCGAGTGGGTCGCGGACCAGGCGCGCTGCCTGCTCGAGGACATTCCCGTCGACGCCTTCAAGATCGGCGTCCTCGGAAGCGTCGAGAGCATCGCCGCAATCGCCGAAATCGTTTCGGATTATCCCGACATCCCGCTCGTGCTCGATCCCGTGCTCGCTTCCGGACGCGGCGACGAGCTCGCGACCGAGGAGATGACCGACGCACTGCGTGAGCTCCTGTTGCCGCTCACGACGATTCTCACGCCTAACAGCCTCGAAGCGCGAAGGCTCGCCGATGCGGACGACGACGACACGATCGAAGCGTGCGCCGACCGGCTGCTCGAGATGGGCGTGCAGTTCGTGCTCGTCACGGGCACGCACGAGAACACGCACGACGTGATCAACACGCTTTACGGCAAGAGCGGCGTCGTGCGGACCGACACGTGGGCGCGCCTTCCCGGCAGCTACCACGGATCCGGATGCACGCTCGCCTCGGCGATTGCCGCGATGCTAGCGAACGGCCTCGACGTTCCTGAAGCGGTCCGCGAAGCGCAGGACTACACGTGGCACGCGCTCAAGAAGGCGTACCGGCCGGGGATGGGCCAGTTCCTGCCCGACCGCTTGTTCTGGGCGCGCGACGACGACGCAAGTCCCTCGGGCGCCGACGACGGCGAGCGCGCCTCCGATGCGGAAAGTCGCCACTGATCGCCAGGAGAGACGACGCGACCGCGTTCGCCGGCTCTCCGGCCTGTACGCGGTCACGCCCGATCTCGCCGACACGGAAACGCTCGTCGCGCGTGTCGAGGCCGCGGCGTTCGGCGGCGCCAAGGCGATCCAGTATCGAAACAAGACCGCCGACGCCGCGCTGCGGCGCCGGCAGGCGGAGGCGCTCGCCGCCGTCGCGAAAACGCACGGCATGCTGCTCGTGATCAACGACGATCCCGCGCTGTGCGAGGCCGTCGACGCCGACGGTGTGCATGTGGGGCGCGACGACGGCGGCATCGAAGCGGCGCGGCGCATCGTCGGAGAGGATCGCATCCTCGGCGTTTCCTGTTACGACGACTTTGCGCTCGCGCAGGCCGCGGTCGCTGCCGGCGCCGATTACGTCGCGTTCGGCAGCTTCTTTCCGTCGAGCGTCAAGCCGAATGCCCGCCGCGCGGACGTCTCGCTGCTTCGGCGCGCGGCGACGCTCGGGGTGCCGGTCGTCGCGATCGGCGGTATCGACGCGACCAACGTCCGCCCGCTCGTGCGCGCGGGCGCTGCTGCCGCGGCCGTGATCTCGGCCGTGTTCGATGCCAACGACGTCAACGGCGCAGCGCGCGCGATCGCCGCGGCGTTCGAATAGCAACCACGGAAGCGAGGCTTGACGATGAATCGCAACGAGCAGCTCTTCGCCCGGGCCCAACGCACGATTCCCGCAGGCGTCAATTCGCCGGTGCGCGCCTTTCGCTCGGTCGGCGGCACGCCGCGGTTTTTCGTTCGCGGCGAAGGCGCCTCGCTGTGGGATGCCGACGGCAAGCGCTTCATCGACTACGTGGGTTCATGGGGACCCGCGATCCTCGGCCACGCGCATCCGAAGGTCGTCGATGCGGTCCGCGAAGCGGCCGCGCACGGGCTGTCGTTCGGCGCGCCCACGGAGATGGAAGTCGTGATGGCGGAAACGCTGACCCGCCTCATGCCGTCGATCGAGCTCGTCCGGCTGGTGTCGTCCGGCACCGAGGCGACGATGTCTGCGCTGCGGCTTGCGCGCGGGTTCACCGGTCGCAGCAAGATCGTGAAGTTCGAGGGCTGCTATCACGGGCACGGCGACAGCCTGCTCGTGAAGGCGGGCTCGGGCGCGCTGACGTTCGGCACTCCATCGTCGGCCGGCGTTCCACCGGCGATCGCGAACGAGACGATCGTCCTGCCGTTCAACGACCTTGCCGCCGTCGACACCGCATTCCGCGCCGAGGGCTCGAACATCGCGTGCATCATTGTCGAGCCGATCGTCGGCAACATGAATCTCATCATGCCGCGCGACGGTTTTCTGCACGGGCTTCGCGAAGTGTGCGACCGGCACGGCGCGCTCCTGATCTTCGACGAGGTCATGACGGGTTTCCGCGTGCATCGCGGTGGAGCGCAAGCGCTTTACGGCATCAAGCCTGACCTGACGACGCTCGGCAAGATCATAGGCGGCGGCATGCCCGTCGGCGCGTTCGGCGGGCGGCGCGAAGTGATGGAAAAAATCGCGCCCCTCGGCCCCGTCTACCAGGCGGGCACGCTCTCGGGCAATCCCGTTGCCGTCGCGGCGGGCTTGGCGACGCTCGCGGAGATCGAGGCGCCGGGCTTTTACGAGCGGCTCGGCGAGCGCACGCGCTCGCTGACCGACGGCCTCACCGACGGAGCGCGACGCGCCGGCGTTCCGTTCGTCGCGCAGGCAGTCGGCGGGATGTTCGGGCTCTACTTCGCAGGGTCGATCCCCGACACCTACGACGCGGTTCTCGGCTGCGACAAGGAGCGCTTCAATCGCTTCTTCCACGCGATGCTCGAATCGGGCGTGTACTTCGCCCCTTCGGCCTTCGAGGCGGGCTTCGTCAGCGCTGCGCATACTGCCGACGACATCGCGGCAACGATTGCACTTGCCGACAAGGCGTTCGCGCAGTCTTCGTAGCGTCTCGACGCGCAGTCCGCCGATGTCGATGCAGGATGCCGTGGCGATTGCCGGGTTGTGGCAGCGGGCCATGGAGGCTCACCTCGCCGGGCGCTCTGCCGACGCCGTCCGATGGTGCGAGCAACTGCTGGCGCGATCTCCCGGCCACGTGCCCGCGCTGCACCTTCGAGGCGCGATCGCGCTCGGCGCCGGCGACATGGAGCGCGCGATCGCGAGTCTGCGGCAAGCAGCCGAGCTCGACCCCGACAACGTTGCGTTGCATTCGGATTTCGCGCTTGCGCTGCTTCGCGCGAAGCGGTTCGACGAAGTCGTGTCTGCCTGCCAGCGCGCGTTGCAGCGGCAATCGCACGCCGTCGAATTGTGGTTCATCCTGGGGTTCGCGGCGGGCGAGCTCGGCGCGCGGGAACTCGCTCGAAGCGCTTATCGCCGAGCGATCGAACTGCGGCCGGACCACGCGGATGCGAAGGCAAACCTGGCGCGGCTCGTGCACGAGGACGGCAGGACGGACGAAGCGATCGCGCTTTATCGCAGCGCTCTGGTGGACCAGCCCCGGCACCGGGTCGCGCTCGGCAACGTCGCCGCCATGTATCTCGCGCAGGGGCAGCTCGCCGAATCGATATCGATGCTCCGACAGGTGTTGAGCCTGGATCCGAACGACGCGGGCGCCACGGGCAACCTCGGTTTCGCTCTCACGGACACACCGGCGTTCGCGGAGGGCGTGGCCCACATTCGCCGCGCGCACCACATCACCGGCGACATCGCGTATCGCCTGAAAGCGGATCTCGCGATACCGCCGCTCCTCGCCTCGCGCGACGAGATCCTGGAGTTTCGCGCCGGGTTCGAACGGCGGCTCGACGCTTTGCTCGAGATGCGCTTCATGCTGGGCGATCCGCTTGCGGCGATGGCGAAGACGAATTTTTTCCTCGCGTACCAGGGGCTCGACGACCGGGTGCTGCAGGAGAAGACGGCGCGCCTCTACGCGCAGGCCTGCCCCAGCCTCGACTATGTGGCGCCGGTGCTGGGCTCGGGCAGATCGGAGTCTCGAGGTCGGGTCCGCATCGGATTCGTCTCGCTGCACCTCCGGGACCACACCATCGGCAAGCTGTTTCGCGGCCTGATCGCCAATCTCGACACTGGCGCGTTCGAGGTTGTCGTCGTGACCCGGCGATCGCGCGCGGATTCGGTGCAGGAGTACTTCGACCGCAACGGCGTGCCGGTGCTGTCGCTGCCGCCGACGCTCGAGGCAAGCCGGGCGCTGATAGCGCAGCAGCGGCTCGATGTCCTCGTGTTCACCGACATCGGGATGGACCCGTTTACATACTTCCTGGCCTTCGCACGTCTCGCGCCGATCCAGTTGACGACGTGGGGACATCCGGTGACGACCGGCATTCCGGCGATCGACGGCTACATCTCGCACCAGCATTGCGAGGCCGGCGACACCGCCGATCAGTACTCGGAGCGCCTCATCCAGCTGCCGGCTTCCGTCTCCTACACGTACTACTGCCGGCCGGGAACGAACGCCGTCGAAAAGTCCCGGCGCGACTTCGCGCTGCCCGAAGGGCGCACGCTCTATCTTTTGCCGCATCCCATCTTCAAGCTGCACCCGGATTTCTTCGCGGCGCTGCGCCGATTGCTTCGCGAAGACGGCAACGCGACGCTCGTGTTCGTGGGCCGCGTGAGTGCCGAATGGGCGGAGGTCGTGCGCTCCAGGCTCGCGCCCTCCGCGACGGCGGGCAACGTCGTGTTCGCAGGGTGGCTCTCGCCCGACGACTTTGTCCGCCTCATGGACATCTGCGACGTGTTGCTCGACAGCTTTCATTTCGGCGGCGGCAACACGACGGCGGAGGCGCTCGCGACGGGCATCCCCATCGTGACGCTTCCGGGCGCGTACATGCGGGGACGCTTCACGTACGCGTGGCTTCGACGCATCGCAGTGGAAGACGGCATCGCGACGTCCGCCGACGACTTCGTCGAGCGGGCGCTCCGTTTCGGCAGCGATGGGGCGCTTCGCGCGGCCGTGAGGCACGCGACGAAGACGAAGAGTCCCGAGGCCTACGAGGACATGGGCTCCGTGCGCGCTTTTGAACTGGAACTCTTCAAAAGCGTCGAAATGCAGCAACTCTGAGCCGCCCGGCGCCTCCGCCTTGTGCGAGTCTCTCGGCGGTTGTCCCGCCGGGACCGCGACAAACCGAGCGAATGGACGTCGGGCGATGGCGACAGAAGGCGGGAGAAATCTTTCGCAAACCCTTGATTCCTCCCGTGAAACGGAGGAAGTCGCGGCGCGCGTCTGCTATAATCGCTTCCCCTTTTTGATGCGATTGAAAGCTTGTCCGACATTCGATCCATGCGTCTTGGCGAAATCCTGATTGGCCGCGGCAAGCTCGATGCGGCCGGGTTGGACCGCGCGCTCAGGGTGCAGAAGGAGGGAGGCGGCGAAAAGCTCGGCGTCCTGCTCGTGACGCTCGGACTCTGCGCGCAGCGGGACGTCTCCGAAGCCCTCGCCACGCAGCTCGGCCTGCCGCTCGTCGACGCGGGCGGGTATCCAGAATTTCCCGTGCTCGAGGAGCGGATCTCCGCGCGGTTCCTGCGCGAGGCCAAAGCGCTGCCGCTCAAGGAGGACGAGCACGAGCTGGCCCTCGCGATGGCCGACCCCACCGACAGTTACACGATCGGCGCGTTTCGCATGGTCACCGGCCGGGACGTGAAGCCGCAGATCGCGATCCCGTCCGAGCTCGACGCCGCGCTCGAGCGCCTCTACGGCGCCGGCCGCACCGCGGTCGGACAGATCGTGGGCGACGTCGAGCAGCGCGACGAGCTCGCGTTCGATGCCGACATCCAGCACCTGAAGGACCTCGCGTCCGAGGCGCCCGTGATCCGCCTCGTTTCGCTCATCATCACCAACGCGCTCGAAGCCCGCGCCTCCGACATCCACATCGAGCCCTTCGAGAACCGACTTGCCGTTCGGTATCGGATCGACGGCGTGCTGCACGAGGTGGAATCGCCGCCGCGGCGCTTTTCGGCGGCCGTGATCTCGCGGATCAAGATCATGGCGAACCTCGACATCGCGGAGCGGCGCCTGCCGCAGGACGGACGCATCCGCCTGCGCGTGCACGGCAAGGACATCGACCTGCGGATCTCGACGGTGCCGACGATGCACGGCGAGTCCGTCGTCATGCGGATCCTCGACAAGGGCGGCGTCGCGCTCGACTTCCAGCGGCTCGGCTTCGAGCCCGACATCCTCGACCGCTTTCTTGCCGTGCTGATGCAGCCGCACGGCATCCTGCTCGTGACCGGCCCCACCGGCTCGGGCAAGACGACGACGCTTTACACGGCACTGGAGCGGCTCAACCAGCCCGACGTCAAGATCCTGACGGTCGAGGATCCCGTCGAGTACCAGATGCCGGGAATCAACCAGATCCAGGTGAAGCCGCAGATCAACCTGACGTTCGCCAACGCGCTGCGCTCGATCGTCCGCCAGGACCCGGACGTCATCATGATCGGCGAGATCCGCGATCTCGAGACGGCGGAGATCGCCGTGCAGTCGGCGCTGACCGGCCACCTCGTGCTGTCGACGGTGCACACGAACGACGCTGCAAGCACGATGAACCGCCTGCTCGACATGGGCGTCGAGGACTACCTCCTCACGTCGACGATCGTTGGCGTGCAGGCGCAGCGCCTCGTGCGCACGCTGTGCCCGCACTGCAAGGAGCCGCACACGGCCCTGCCCGAGATCGTCGAGCAGATCCATCTCGATCGGTTCAGCAACGACAAGGAAATCACGCTCTATCGACCCGTCGGGTGCGCCCAGTGCGCGCAGACCGGCTACTCCGGCCGGATCAGCATCATGGAAATGCTGCCGATGTCCGATCCGATGCGAAGCCTCGTGATGAAGCACGCGACTGCGTCCGAGCTGCGCAACCTGGCGATCAGCGAGGGAATGCTGACGATGTACGAGGACGGCCTGCGCAAGGCCGTGCGCGGGATCACCACCTTCGAGGAAGTTCTGCGCGTCACGCGCGAAGGCTGAAGCGGGGCGCAACAGTTGCCCGCTACCGCCCGCTTCACGCCCGCGTCGACGAGAGCGTAACCGCCATGCCTGTCTACCGATACAAGGCAGTCAATGCCGCCGGCGCCGTGGCGACCGGCGAGCTCGACGCCGCGAACGAGAGCGAGATCGTCGAGCGGCTCCGCGACCAGGGTATGCTGCCGATGCAGGTCGCGCAGGCGAGCGGCGCCACCGCCGCGGCGGGCGCCGCGCCCGCGGACGCATCGCCGCGGCTGCGTCTTTTCGCGTCGAAAAAGGTCACGCGCGATCAGCTGCTCGCGATCACGCGCGAACTCGCGACGCTGCTCCAGGCGGGACTCCCGCTCGACCGCGCGCTAGAGACCCTGATCGGGCTTTCCGACTCGCCGCCCGCGACCGCGCTCCTGCAGCAGATCCGCGACGAAGTGCGCGGCGGCAAGTCGCTGTCGCAGGCGCTCGACGCGCGGCGCGAAGTGTTCTCCCGCTTCTACATCAACATCGTCCGTGCCGGCGAGGCGGGTGGCGCGCTCGGTGTCGTGCTGACGCGGCTCGCCGACACGATGGAGCGCAACAAGGACCTCCGCGAGAGCGTCAAATCGGCGCTCGTCTACCCGTGCATCCTGATCGGCGTCGCGGTGCTGTCGGTGATGGTGCTGCTCGTCTGGGTCGTGCCGCAATTCGAGCAGACGTTTGCGCAGGCCGGCAAGGCGCTCCCGCTTCCGACGCAGATCGTGATTTTCCTCGGCACCGGCTTGCGCCGCTATTGGTGGGCGGTGATCGCGGTCGTCGTCGCGTGCGTGTGGCTCGTGCGCCGAAGGCTTGCCGACCCTGCCGTGCGCCTCGCCTTCGACGCGCGCTTGCTGCGCCTGCCGCTGATCGGCGATCTCATGACGAAGGTCGACGTCGCCCGCTTCGCGCGCACGCTCGCGACGCTGCTGGGCAACGGCGTCACGCTGCTCTCGGGCCTGTCGATCGTCCGCGAAACCATCGGCAACGGCGTGCTCGCGGGCGCGCTCGACGGCGTGATCGTGCGCCTCCGCGAGGGCAAGGGATTCGGACGGCCGCTGAGCGAGACCGGCGTCTATCCGCGGCTTGCCGTGCAGATGATCATGGTCGGCGAGGAATCGGGCCGGCTCGAGGAAATGCTGGTGCGCGTCGCGGACGTCTACGATCGCGAAGTGCAGATGGCGGTGAAGCGCTTCCTCGCGATCCTCGAGCCGGCACTCATCCTGTCGCTCGCCGTCTTCATCGGCGGCATCGTCTTCTCGATCCTGCTCGGCGTGATGGGCATGAGCGAACTTGTCCAGTGACATGTGTCTAACCGGTTCCGCGCCGCGGGAGAGAGCGGCGCGTCCAGCAAAGGGAAAAGGGATGGCCAATAATTCGAGCCGCTCGTGCGGCACAACGTCGTTTCGCCGCCGCGCGCGCGGCATGACCCTGATCGAGATTCTCGTCGTGCTGGTGCTGATCGGCATCGTGCTCGGCATCGTCGGCGGCAATTTCATCAGCAAGGGCGAGAAGGCGAAGGCCGACGCCGCGAAGATCGAGATCGGGCAGATCAGCCAGACACTCGATCTCTACAAGCTCGAGATAGGGCGCTATCCGACGACGCAGGAGGGCCTGCAGGCGCTGATCGCCGCGCCTCCCGGCGTCACCAACTGGAACGGCCCGTACTGGAAGAAGTCCTCCGTTCCGAAGGATCCATGGGGCAACGAGTACAAGTACACCTCGCCGGCGCAGAGCGCCCCCTACGAGATCATCTCGCTCGGCGCCGACGGCCGGGAAGGCGGCGAAGGCCCGAACAAGGACATTTCGAGCACGCAGCCGTGACCAGCAGGCGACACACGCCGTATGCGCACCGCGAGCGCATGGCTCGCGGCGCGTGCCGCCCGCTCCACGAGTCGCGTGGCGTGACGCTGCTCGAGCTCCTGATCGTGCTGTCGATCATGGCCGTCATCGCGGCGATCGTGATCCCGCGGTTCGGCGACGGAGTGTCGACGAGCGCTCTCAAAGGCGCGACGCGGGAGATTGCGGCAGGCTTGCGGCTCGCGCGGAGCGAGGCGCTCGCGTCGAGGAAGGAGACGCGGCTCCTGCTCGACCTCGAGCAGCGCGCGTTCCGCGTCGAGCCCGATCCGCGCGTGCACGCGCTGCCGAAGCAGATCGAGCTCAAGCTCTTCACTGCCCAAAGCGATCTCCTGAGCGACAAGGTCGGGACCATCCGGTTCTTCCCCGACGGCGGCTCGAATGGCGGGCGCGTGACGCTCGCCGCCGGCGAACGCAAGTACAACGTCGACATCGATTGGCTGACGGGCCGTGTCGCCATCCTCGATTGACAGGGCCGCCGTGCGCCGCGCACGTGCGGCGCAGTGTCGGCGGCAGTGCTCACTCGAGCACGCGCGCGGCTTTTCGCTGCTCGAGGTGCTCGTGGCGTTCGTGATTCTCGCCGCGGTGGCCACGGCGCTTTTCCGCCTCTTTTCCGGCGCGCTGGCGAACGCCTCCGCCGCCGACGATTACAGCCGCGCCGTGCTTGTCGCCGAAAGTGCGCTGACGGGGGCCGCAGCAGCGCAGCCGCTCAAGGAAGCGACCGAAACCGGATCCGCGGACGACGGCCGCATCGAATGGACGGCGCGTGTCACTCCCTACACGGCGCCCGATGTTAGGCCCGAGCTCGAGGCCACGACCGACGCGATGGCGATACGGCTTTACCGGGTCAGCGTCGAGGTGACGTTTCCGTCGCCCAACGGCGGCAAGCGCACGTATGCGCTCGCGACGACGCGCATCGGTCTGCGGGACCCGAAATGACCTCGCGCGCTCGCGGCTTCACGCTCATCGAGCTCATGCTCGCGCTCGTCCTGATGGCGGGCATCTCGTCGATCCTCTACGGCTCGCTTGCGCTCGCGTCGCGAAGCTGGGACGGCGGCGAAGCGAAAGCCGACCAGGTGTCGGACATGCGCTCGACGCTCGCGTATCTGCGCGCCCAGCTTTCCGAGCAATATCCGCAGCGGATGTGGAAGACGCCGGAAGTGCAGCTCATGTTCACCGGCGAGAAAGACGAGATGCGCTATGCGGCCGTGCTGCCGGAGCGCGTGGCAGGCGGCGGCGTCTACTACTTCCGGCTCGCCGTCGTGCGCAACGGCGACAAGTCGCAGCTCGTGCAGGAGCGGCTCGTTCCCGACACTTCCGCGTTGGAGGTGCCCGAGTTCCGCGACGCGGACCGCTCGGTGCTCGCCGAGGACATCGCGGAGCTCAAGGTTTCCTATTTCGGCCGCGACGCGAATGCGGCGGAGCTCGACGTGCCGACGTGGCGCGACCGCTGGGACGACCGGCAACGGTTGCCGCTGCTGGTGCGCGTCGACGTGAAGCCGGTCAAGGCGCCTCCGTGGCCGTCGCTCCTGGTCGAGCCGCGCCGCGGACCCGAGGCGGGTTGCCCGGTCTGGGATGCGGCCCAGGGCCGCTGCCTTCGCGGGGGCGGCCGGTGAGATCGCTTCGCGCACGTCACGCGCGACGGCTCGCGCTGCTGCGCCCGCAGCGGGGAATCGCGCTGATCATGGTGCTGTGGCTCACGGTCCTCATCGCGGTCATCGGCAGCAGCTTCGCGTACAGCATGCGCGGCGAGGCGCTGGCCGCGCGCAACACGATGTCGGTGGCGCAGGCGCGCGCGGCCGCCGACGGCGCGGTCGAGCGGATGGCCTATGAACTGTCGCGGGCACGCGTATCGCCCGACGCATGGGCGCCGGACGGCCAGCCGCACGCGTGGAACGAAGGCGATGTCGCGCTCACGGCGACGGCCTACGACGAAAGCTCGCGCATCGATCTCAATGCCGCTTCGGAGGCCCTGCTGAAGGGAATGCTCCAGAACGTGGGCGGCCAGGACGCCGAGACGGCGCAGCGCACGCTCGATGCAATCGTCGACTGGCGGGACGCCGACGACTTGAAGCGGCCGAACGGCGCTGAAGCGCCGGACTACCAGGCGGCCGGGTCGAAGTACGTGCCGACGAACGCGCCGTTCGAGAGCGTCGGGGAATTGCAGCGCGTGCTGGGCGTCGATGCGGCGCTGATGGCTCGGGTCGCCCCCCTGCTCACCGTCTACTCGCGGCAGCCGGGCATCAACCTCAAGACCGCCGCGCGCGAGGTGCTGCTCGCGTTGCCGGGCGTGACGCCCGAACAGGTCGATGCCTTCGTCACGGCGCGCGCCGACGCGTTGAGCAGCAAGCTGCCGGTGCCGCCATTCCCGCAGGGCCAGGGCTTCGCATCGGCCGGCGTTCTCGTGTGGCGGATCCACGTCGTGGCGCGGGCGTCCGATGGTGTAACCTTCGCCCGCGACGCCGTCGTTCGTCTATCCAACGATCCGCGGCGCCCGGTCATCACGCTGCTGTGGAAGGAAGGGGCCTCCGAACCGACGCTCGAAGCTTCCGCAAGCGGCAAACCTGCACAGGACAATGGAACCGGCAAGCCCTGATTTCCGGCAGCGGTTGCGCGTGGCATTGCGCAGACTCGGCCTCACTGCGTTCTGGCGCTGGTGGGTGGACGAGCTCGCGCCGCTCGTTCCCGGCCGTTTGCGCAACCTGGTCGGCCGCATGCGGATGCGGCCGATGCTGGTGTGGGGCGACAGCGAAGCGGTGCTGTGGGTGCCAAAGGTGGCAGACAACCGCCTCGCGTACAGCGAGGTCGCGCGGATACCGTTGACGGGCGACGACGATGCGGCGGGGCGCGCTGCGATCGAAGCGCTCTCGAATTCGAGCGGCGTCGACTGGGCGGAACGCCCGCGGATCGTCGTCGCGTTGCCCGCGAGCCAGGTGCTTCGCAAGACGATCACCCTGCCGGCAGCCGTCGAGGACAACCTCGCTCAGGTGCTCGCCTACGACCTCGACCGGCACACGCCGTTCAAGCCCGAGGAAGTGTACTTCGACGCCCGAATCGTCGACCGCGACAAGGCCAAGCGCGAATTGCGCGTCGACTGGGCGGCTGCCCTGCGTGCCGTCGTCGCGGAGATGCGCCGGCGCGCCGAGAGCTGGGGCGCATCCGTGGTCGCCGTCACGCCCGAACGTCCCACGACCGCGGCGCTTCCTTCGCCGACGGCGCTCAATCTGCTTCCCGCCAACGAGCGCCCCGACGTCGCCGGCTTGCGTCGCTGGGAAATCTGGGTACCCGTCGGCCTGCTCATCGCCGCGGTGCTCTTCGCAACCGCTCTTCCGCTGTGGCAGAAGCGCGGCTACGCGATCGCACTGCAGCAGCAAGCGATGCAGGGACGCACCGCCGCGGACGCATCGAATGCGCTGCGCGAGCAGCTCGAACGGCTCACGGGCGAGTACAACTTCGCGCTCTCGAAGAAATATGCGTTTCCGAGCGCGCTCCAGTCGGTGGAGGACTTGTCGAAGCTCCTGCCCGACGACACCTGGCTCACGCAGCTCGAGGTGAAGAACACGGCGAAAGGCAAGGACGCGAAGCGGGAGATCGTCGTGCGCGGAGAGAGCGCCAACGCAGGCCGGCTCATCTCGCTGTTCGAGGAATCGAACCTCTTCACGGACGCGGCGCCGCGGTCTCCCACGACGAAGATCCAGCCGGGTCCCGGCGAAATCTTCGATGTCGGTGCGCAGTTGAAGCCGCTGCCGCCGCCCGTTCCCGTGCAGCTCGCAGGCGCCGGCGAGATCGCTGCGGCGCCGACTCCGGCATCTCCGCCCGTCGCCGTGCCTCCCGATGCGCAGCCCAAGGCAGACGCGTCGAAAGCGGCCGACACGCCGGCGACCGCGACAGCGCCGCCGAAGCCGGACGTTCCTCCGCAGGCGGCGTCCGTCCCGCAACCGACCGCGACAGCGCCGCCGAAGCCGGACGTTCCTCCGCAGGCGGCGTCCGTCCCGCAACCGGCGGCGCCAGCTCCCCCATCGGCGGCGGCGCCAGCATCGACCGCGGCAACGTCCGGCGCGACGCCGCCGGCCGCTCCCGCGGCGCCCGCCGGAGCGGTGCCGCGCGGACAGCGGCCGGACAGGAGGGTCACGCAATGATGGCCGCGATTGCGAAGCTTCCCGCTGCGCGCCAGCGCGCGCTCGCCGTCGCCCTTCTGATTGCTGCGGTCGTCGTGGTGCTGGCGGCGCTGTTCGTGCCGCTCTACCTGCTGCACAAGCATTACGACGACAAGATCGCCGAATTCTCCGACCGCATCGAGCGCTACCGCCGCATCGCCGCGCAGGCGCCCGAATACCGGAAGGCGCTCGACACCATGCGCGCGAAGGACGGCCGCCGGTTCTTCCTCAAGAACACCGCGCCCAATCTCGCGGGCGCCGAGTTGCAGGAGCAGGTCCGCACCGCCATCGAGAGCAATGGCGGACGCATCACGACGAGCCAGAACCAGGGCCCGAAAGAGGATGGTCGCTTCCGGCAGATCACGGTGAGCGTGCAATTCTTCGCATCCTCGCCCGCGCTGCAGAAGATTCTGTACACGCTGGAATCTCAACCGCCGTATCTGTCGGTCGAGAACATCACGGTGCGCCCGCTCAACGCGTTTCGCGGATTCAAGCCCGCGATCGGGCAGGAGCCCGAAGTCAACGTTCAACTCGATGTCGCAGGCTACGCCCTCGCTGAACCGGACAGGAAGTGACTGCCATGCCCCAATTCGCCCGCCCCCTCCGCGCCGCCTCGTGGTGGCTTCTTCCGTTTGCGGCGCTGCTCGTCATCATCGGCTGGGAAACCGGCTGGGGACACGCGCTGGTGCGGCGTCCCTCGCCGCCTCCGCCCGCCGCGCCTGCCCCCGTGGTGGTCGCCGTCCTGCCGGATTACGCGATCGCCGGCGGCGCCGCCGGCCACACCGAGATGGTCCAGCGGACGCTGTTCAATCCGACCCGCCGACCCGCGCCGCCAGCGCCCGTGACCGCGGTGTCGCAGATGCAGCGCGGCCAGTTCGCGCTCACCGGGACGCTCGTGGTGGATGGCAAGAGCACGGCGTTCCTGCGCGAGGTCGCAGGCAACAAGCCGCGGCGCGTGCTGGCCGGCGAAAAAGTCAACGGCATGCTCGTGGCGGAAGTGAAGCCCGATCGCGTGCGCCTTACGCTCGGCGACGAATCCGAGGAGCTTCTGCTCAAGGTCGGTACCAATCCAAAACCAACCGCTCAGCCTGCAGCCCCCGTTGCGGCGGCGGCAGCGCCCGCAACTCCGGCAGCAGCGCCGGCGGGGGTGCCGCCGGCGGGGTACGGTTCCGTCGCACCGCCCCCGGCGGAGGCTACGCAAACGCTCGCGGAGCGGCGCCGCGCCGCTCGCGCTGCTGCAGGGGGAGATGCGACTGCGGCGGGCGCGGCGCCTAACCCTGCCGCGGCGGCCCCCGCCGCCGCAACACCGGCTGCGGCAACACCGGCCACTCCGGCAACGCAGCCTGCGGAGATGGATCCGCGCTGGGGTCAGATGGACCAAGCCTATCGAGAGCGCGCGGCAACGCAGCCCCGCGCGGTCACGCGATGACGATTACCATCGTCGCTCACCGACGCGCCTGAGCATTCAAGGCGACTGAGAATGACAAAGATAAAACGACTCCCCGCGCTATCCGGCTCCGTCGCGCTTGCGACTGCACTCCTTGCCGGATGTGCGGCGCCGCCGAGCGATTACAACGGCGCCTCCGGCTCGGCCACGTCGGCGCAGCGCACCAATCCTCCCGTGTCGCCCGCGCTCGCCGAGGCGGCGCGACGCACGCGCCTTCCCGCAGCCGAGGAGGAAACCTCTCGCACCTACAAGGGCACGGGCGTCGTCGTGAAGGGCCAGCAGCCCGGTGGCGGCCTGCCGCCGGCTGCGCCGATCCAGCAGAGCGGCGGCAACGTCGTGCTCAACTTCGAAGGCGCCGACCTGCGCGAAGTCGTCAAGAACATTCTCGGCGACATCCTGAACGAGAGCTACACGATCGACGCCTCGGTGGGCGGCCAGGTCACGATCCGCACGTCGGCGGGAATCTCGCGCGACGCGCTGCCGGCGACGCTCGAGACCATCCTGCGAATGAACGGCGCGACCATGGTGAAGGAGGGCGGGCTCTACAAGATCCTGCCCAGCGCCGTCGCGGTGCGCGGCAACGTGACGCCGCAGCTCGGCAACTCGCAGCGCCCGCTGCCGCCGGGCTTCTCGGTGCAGATCGTCCCGCTTCGCTACATCGGCACGCGCGAGATGATGCGCATCCTGGAGCCGCTCGCGAAGGACGCGACTGCGGTTCGTCCCGACGATTTGCGCAACCTCCTGATCCTGTCCGGGACCGAGCGCGAGCTGCGGCATCTCATGGAGACGATCGACCTCTTCGACGTCGACTGGATCGCCGGCATGTCCGTCGGCCTGTTCACGCTGCAGAACTCCGACGTGAAGGCGGTCGGACAGGAGCTCGACAAGATCGTCGGCGACCGCAACCTGAGTCCGCTTACCGGCATCCTGCGCATCATTCCGATCGAGCGGATGAATGCGATTCTCGTCATCACGCCGCAACCCGCATATCTCGAGGAAGCGAAGAAGTGGATCCAGCGGCTGGACCAGGGCGGCGGCGGGGACGGCCCGCGCTTCTACGTCTACAACCTGCAGAACCAGCGCGCCGAGAAGCTGGGTCCGTTGCTCACGCAGGCGTTCACGGGTCGCGCGGCGCCCGCGGGCACCACGCCCCCGCCCACGGTCGCGCCCGGAACGCCGGCCGGCCAGATCGTGTCGCCGCCCAGCTTCCAGCAAACGCCCACGAGCACGACGCCGCCGCCGGTGCAGGTCCAGGTGCAGCCGCCAGGCTCGGCGGCTGCGGCGGCCGCGCGCGCGACCGAAGGCATCGGCATCGTGCGCAACATCCAGGTCGTCGCCGACAAGGACAACAACACGCTTCTGATCGTCGCGACGCCACCCGAATACCAGGTGATCGAGCAGGCGTTGAGGAAACTCGACGTGCCGGCACGGCAAGTGGCCATGGAGGTCACGATTGCGTCGGTCACGCTGACCGACGAGATCGATTTCGGCGTCGAGTGGCTCTTCAAGGGCGGCGCGCCGAGCGGGCGCGGCGCGGGTGGCCTCTTCATACGCAGCACGCCATTCAACCCCGGGGTAGGGTCGAATCCGAACAATACCGGCCTCGGTCTCGTGAACGGTTTCACGTACCTCATCCAGAACTCGAACTTCCCCGGCGGCGTGCAGGCGGTGCTGCATCTGCTCGACACGTATGGCGATACGAAGGTCGTCGCGAATCCGCACCTCGCGGCGCTCGACAATCAGAAGGCGACGATCAAGGCCGGGAACAAGATTCCGATCTGCCAGCAGAGCTTCGTCGGCACCGGAGTCAGCACGGCGTCCAACGTCGTCACGACGACGTCTCAATACATCGACACCGGCGTGCTGCTGCAGGTCACGCCGCACATCAACGCCGGCGGCCTCGTCACGCTCGACGTGCAGGCGGAGGTGAGCGACCCGGGCACCCTGTCGACGGATTGCAGTCAGGCGCCGCCGATCAACACCCGATCGGTGCAGACGATCGTCAACGTGCAGTCGGGGCAGACAATGGTGATGGGCGGCCTCATCGGTGAGACGACGGGCAACTCGTCGAAAGGCCTGCCGCTGCTGTCGCGCATCCCCATCATCGGCGGCCTGTTCGGCGATCAGTCGCTCACCAAGAATCGGACCGAGCTCGTGATGTTCATCACGCCGCGCGTCGTCGAGGGTGAGGCCGACCTCAAGGGGACGATCGAAGACCTGCGCCGCCGGATGCAGCAGATCGACGAAACATTCGACGTCTTCCGCCGAGCGAAGGCGCCGGATGCCTACAGCGATGCTCCGGGCTTGGCGGCTCCGGCGCCAGCCGCTCCTGGTCCGGAGCCATATCCAGCACCGGTCGTTCCGGTTCCCGCGCCGTCTCCAGGAACAGCCGCTCCGGCCGTACCGCCTCCTCCCGCGCCGCCGGCGACGAGACCTTGACCGGCAAGCCGTTGCGAAAAAGCGTCGCCATTCCCCGACGCTTTGAGGATCGAAAACATAGCAAAGCGTCGCCGGTGCCCGACATTCCTTTGTTGCTCGACTGCAACAGGCAATTTCGGACTCTTGCTCATTGCAGGGCCGCATTGACGCCGCGGGATGGTTTCGCTAGTCTCCACCTAGGATAACCGCGACGCGAAATGTGGGTACGCGTCGTCCGGTTTCCGGCGCGCGCCGTTCGGTCGGTCCGCGAGAAACGCTGAAAAGTTGAGCAGTTCTGCACAGAAATCGAGATGATTGGGGTTTTTTGGTTGGGTTGCGCTGGGTATCGCCGAATCAAGTGGGCCGGAATCGTCACCCTGGTTGCAGCCGTGATGGGCGCGGGATGCACGACGCCTGCGGTCAACCTCGCCAAGGATTCGCCGCGGGCAGCGAAGGAGGCGGCGGTCACCGAGCGGGCGAACGCGCGATGGCAGGCTCTGATCAAGAGGGATTACAGCGGGGCTTATGCGTATTTCAGTCCGACTTCGCGCGAAACGACCAGTCTGCCGAATTTCAAGGCGCGCATCGAAGCCATCGAATACC
>Ga0207676_10000811_pt1 | contig 24361 bp, 24 predicted proteins | sample KBSSwiS72_FD_184307 | JGI IMG/M metagenome (GOLD analysis project Ga0207676, IMG submission 184307) | Switchgrass rhizosphere microbial communities from Kellogg Biological Station, Michigan, USA - KBS Switchgrass S7-2 (SPAdes) (version 2) | ecosystem: Host-associated > Plants > Roots >...
CCGGCGCCGAAGGCCGTCGCGCCACCGCCGGAACCGCCAGCCGAAGTCGAGATCGTCCGCGTGCCGCCGCCGGAACCGGCGCCGCCGGCGCCCAAGCCGGTGCCGCGAGCCGATCCTTGGCAGCAGATGAACGAAGCTATCGGGCGTTGCCCCGCCGGATTCCTCGGCCGCGTCGTCTGCGAGCAAAAGGTTCGCCTGCAGTATTGCGAAGGCCAGTGGGGAAAGGTGCCGCAGTGTCCGGGCGGGCCAAGCGCCGACCACGATTGACGCAGCGCGCGGCCACGTTGGCCGGATCTACGCAGGCCGCTAGCCGCGCCCGACAAAAGGCATTTTGGTCGCCATGATGGTCATGAACTGAACGTTGGCATCCAGCGGCAGGCTCGCCATATAGAGCACGGCGCTGGCTACGTGGCCGACATCCATCAGCGGCTCGACGGCGACCTGACCGCTTGCCTGCGGCACCCCTTTGGCCATGCGCGCCGCCAGCTCGGTCGCCGCATTGCCGATGTCTATCTGGCCGCACGCGATGTCGTACTTTCTTCCGTCGAGCGAGCCCGACTTCGTCAGCCCGGTGATCGCATGCTTGGTCGCCGTGTACGGGGCGGAGTTCGGTCGCGGTGCATGCGCCGAAATCGAGCCGTTGTTGATAATGCGTCCGCCGCGCGGCTCCTGGCTTTTCATCATCCGGAACGCTTCCTGCATACAGAGGAATACGCCGGTCAGATTGATGTCGACGACCGTCTTCCACTGCTCGACGCTCAAGTCCTCGAGGTTGATTCCAGGGGCGCCGACGCCGGCGTTGTTGAACAGCAGATCTAGACGGCCGAACGTCTCTTTGACCTTGGCAAACAGCGCCCGCACCGACGCCGGATCGCTGACGTCGGTCGGCACGGCCAGTGCGCGATTTGCCGCGGCGCCCGCCGCGCTCACCGTCTGATCGAGCGCGTCGCGTCGCCGGCCGGCGAGCGCCACGGAAAAGCCGTCGTTCAACAGGGCAAGCGCGACGGCGCGGCCGATGCCGCTGCCCGCTCCGGTGACGATCGCGTTCTTCGTGGACGAGCTCATCGGCAGGTCTCCTATTGGCGTGGTCGATGGTCGAAGGTGTTACAGATGCTTCGGGCCGAAGGCCTCCGGCAACAGGTCGGCGAGATGGTAACGGCGGTCGGCGGCGCCGTCGCTGCAGCAGACGATCAGCGCGTCGGCGCCGAACTCGGCGAGGACCTGGCGGCAGGCTCCGCAGGGAGGTGTCGCGTCGGCAGTGGGCGTATAGACGACCATCGCCTCGATCCTTCGCGCGCCGTCGGCCACGGCGCGAAAAATCGCGTTGCGCTCGGCGCATATCGACAATCCGAACGACGCGTTCTCGACATTGGCGCCGGTGTGGATGCTGCCATCGTCGGAGAGCACCGCCGCCCCGACCGCGAAATGCGAATACGGCGCATAGGCGCGATGCGCGGCCTCGACGGCGCCTTGCTTCATTGCGGTGAGCATCGCCGCCGGAATCTCGCGCGGCACCGCGGCGCGCTGTTGTCGGGCAGCCATGCTCGCGTCAATCGAAGCTGACCGGCGACTGCCGTTGCCGGTTGACGTGCAGGCGAAAGACGTCGGGGCGCGCGTAATGTCCGGCAACGTCGATGCGCCGGCGCGCCGCAGCGACCGCCTCGAGGTCGATGTCGGCGTACAGTATGCCGGCTTCCCTGCGCAACGGTCCGGCGACGATTTTCCCTCCGGGCGCGACGACGACCGAATCGCCGTCGTTGATCCACTCGCCGGCATCCGGATAGAGTCGCGCCTGGTCCGGAAAATCGGCCGGCAGGTCGCGCGCGTTGAGCAGGGTTCCGCTGCCGACGACCCAGCAACAGCCTTCGCGTGCGATGTGCTGCATCGTTCCGATCCACCCGTCGCCGCTGTCGTAGGTCGGCGCGATGTAGACTTCGACGCCCTGCGCGTACAGCGCGTAGCGCGCGAGCGGCATGTAGCTCTCCCAGCAGAGCATCGTCCCGATGCGGCCGCAGGGCGTGTCGACGACGTTGAGCGTCGAGCCGTCGCCGAAACCCCAGACCATGCGTTCCGGGTTGGTCGGCATCAGCTTGCGGTGCTTGTTGCGCAGGCTGCCATCGTCGCCGATGATGACGGCGGTGTTGTAGATCGTGCCGCGGCTCAAATCGTCGTCGCGCTCGGTCATGCCGCAGACGATCGTCACCCGATGCTCGCGCGCGGCGCTGCACAGGGGGGCGAGGTCGCCTCGGCCGATGCTTACCGCGTTGTCGACCAGCCGCGCGTGCAGTTTCGCGGTGAGGCCGCTGTCGGGACCGGGTCGCAAGCGCCAGATCCAGGCGGGATAACAAGGCACGAACGACTCCGGCAGAACGATCAGCGCCGCGCCGGCGGCGGCCGCAGTGTCGACCCACCGCACCGCTTCTTTCAGGGTCGCGACACGATCGAGCACGACGGGAGCCTGCTGGATGATCGCGAGCTTGGGCATCGGAGGATCCTTGCCGGAAGCGTGAGCTGCGGTGGTCGAATGCGGCGAGCGTCGGACCGCTCGTCGCATACCATCATGCTGCGGGCCGGCACGTCGCGCGGCATGTCGCGTCAACACTGCGAGTTTAGCATTGCCTGCGGGCGCTTTTGTTCCGCGCCAGACAGAGATCGGAACTTCCGATCCACCGGCGGCTCGAATCTCTGGTTCCTGCTACCCTAGTCGCGGCGGTCGAAGGTTCGCGCGGCCCATGCGGTGATGTTGCGGGCGCTCGTTTCGACCACGGATCGATCAGCGATGGCAATGGCAAGCGTACCGACATCCGAACGCGCTGACGATCGCGCGCGGGCGCTGACTACCCGACAGGCTTTCCTGCGCGTGTTTCCTGGCGTGATGGTCGCGATGTTCCTCGCGGCCGCCGACCAGACGATCCTCGCCAGCGCCTTGCCGACGATTGCGAGCTCGCTAAGCGGTTTTGCCGACATCTCCTGGGTCGTCGTCTCGTACCTGCTTGCGGCGACGGTCGCGGCGCCGCTGTACGGACATCTGGGCGACCGCTTTGGCCGCAAGCGCATGCTGCTCGGCGCGCTGGCCGTTTTTTCGGTCGCTTCACTCGGCTGCGCGTTCGCGCCTACGCTGCTCACGCTGATTGTCGCGCGGGCCGCGCAGGGGCTGGGCGGCGGCGGGCTGATGACGCTGGCGCAAGCATTGATCGGAGAACACGTGTCGCCGCGCGAGCGCGGCAGGTTTTCAGGCTACTTCGCCACCGTCTTCGCGCTGGCGAGTACGTCTGGCCCGGTGCTGGGCGCCTACCTCACCGAGCATGTGAGCTGGCGCGCGGTTTTCTGGATCAACATCCCGCTCGGCATAATCGCCGCAGTGCTCGCCCGCCGCATCCCCGACACGACGCCGCCCCGCGAAGGACGCTTCCAGCCGGATATCACCGGAGCGATGCTGTTCATCGTTGCGACGCTTGCACTGCTGTTTGGACTTTCGTCCGGAGGTCACCGCTATGCGTGGGCCTCATGGCAGACGTTGACGCTGGCGGCCATCGCCGCTGTGGGATTCACGCTGCTGGTGCGGTGGGAGCGCCGCGCCGTCGATCCGGTCCTGCCGCTGCGCCTGCTGGGAACGCCCGCGATCGCCCGCTCCGACGCGGTCGTCGTCTGCTTCGGTGCGACGCTGTTCTCGACGATCCTGTTCCTGCCGCTGTACCTGCAGCTAGGTCGCGGCTTTGCGATCGGACAATCGGGTCTGCTGCTGCTGCCGATCACCCTGGCGATGGTCGTTTCGTCGGCCATCACCGGCAAACTGGTCACGCGCACCGGCCGAGTGACGATATTTCCCCAGCTCGGAATGAGCATCGCCACGCTGGCATTCATCGCTCTCGCGACAGCGGTCGGCACCGCGCCCACGTTCGCGATCATGGGATTGACCACCGTCGTGGGCGTCGGGATAGGCATGGTCATGCCGCCGACGCAGGTCACCGTGCAACTGGCGGCCGGACCGAAGGCGCTCGGCGCTGCGACCGCATCGATCGCGCTGTCGCGTGCGATCGGCGGCGCGGCCGGTGTCGCGCTGATCGGGGCAGTGCTGATCGGCGCGCTGGGCGTTGCCGGCGGTTCGCTGCCGGCGCTGCTGGCGCGCGTGCTCGACGCGGGACCGGACGCGGTCGCACAGATGTCGCAGGCCGAGCGCGCAACGATGGGAGCCCGGTTCGATCACGCCTATCGCATCGTCTTCGGCCTGCTGGCCGGGGTGACGCTGGTCGGCGCGTTGCTGGCGCGCACCATTCCCCGCCCGGACTGGTCGACGCCGGTGCCATGGAGCAAGCACGGCGAATGACCGCCCCCGTCGACCGACCTGGTGCCGATCGATGTGCTGCGCCTGCGCATTGACAATGCCGGTGCCTCGGAATAAAAAGAATGGCGATCAACACGGTCGACCAGGAGGAACGCATGGCAAAGGCAAAGGCGAAGAGCAGGAAAACCGGCGCGGGCGAGAGCGTCTACCGGATCACCGAGCTGGTCGGCACCAGTCAGGTTTCGTGGGAGGACGCGGCGAGGCGCGCCGTCGAAACCGCGGCGGGATCGCTGCGCGATCTGCGTATCGCCGACATCATCAAACTGGATATGAGAGTCGAAAACGGCAAGGTCGCGGCGTACCGCGCCCGTGTCGCGCTGTCGTTCAAATACGAGGGTTAAAGGCTGATGGCGGCGAAAGCCGCCGCGCAAGCCTTGCAGTACAGCGTTCGCCGCGCGGCGAACGAGTGCCGCTAATACGCTCTAGTCGAGCTGCCGCGCGACGTGCTCGCTGCGGCAGGCGCCGCTGCGCGGACGGTACTGCCGGTCCCACCGGCCGCCGCGCCGCCGGATGTAGGCTGGCCCCCGCCGCGCCCCATGTACGGCCGCATTCCCGCGACGATGTCTTCGACGCTGGCCGCGTTGGAGGTGTCTGTCCTTGGCACGACCTGCGCGCAACGGTCGGTGTCGATCACCATCAGATATTCACCGCGCTGACGCATCGCCGCCCTCGCTCTGGATCCGCCGTCGGAGAGATCGAGCGGCGGCGTGACGTCGCGATAGATTACCTGATCGTTGCGATCGAACACGATGTTGCAGATCATGGCCTTGGCGGGAAGAGCGGCCGCGCCGACGGCGAGGCCGAGAGCAGCCGCAAAAAGCGGAATCTTGCGCACGGTAATCCTTAAGATAGCTCGAGGCTTGCATCGTATGCCTGCGGCAGACGCGACGCAACCTTCATCCGGGCGGGACGAGATCAGGAGAATGGCATGACCAAAGGACGCAGGACTCGAGCCGTGGCATTGCCGGGAAGCGCCAAGGCGCCGTTCGCGGAGGCGAAATACGTCGGCCCGGCACGGAAGTCCGACCGGGTCGAGGTGACGGTGCGGCTGCGCCGCAAGAAAGCGCTGCGCGCGCCGGCCGGCGGCGCCGCGGTCCGTCGCATCGGCTACGAAACCTTTCGCGCCGAGCACGGCGCCGCGCCGCGCGATGTCGCCGTCGTGGAAAAATTCGCGCATGCGCACGGTCTGGATGTCACGCGCGTCAGCCTCGCGCAGCGCGCAGTCGATCTGTCCGGAACAGTCGCCGCGATGGAGGTAGCGTTCGGCACCCGCCTCAGTTGCTACCGGCATGGCGAGCGTGAGTACCGGGTGCGGACCGGCGCCATCATGATTCCTCGCGAGCTCGCTGCAATTGTCGAAGGCGTGTTCGGCCTCGACAACCGACCGCATGTCGAGCCGCACTTCCGCATCGCGAAGACCGGCGGCAAGAACAAGCCGCGCGCGGCCGCCTCCAGCTTCACTCCGCTCGAGGTCGCCGCCTTGTATGCGTTTCCCAAAGGCTACGACGGCAAGGGCCAGACGATCGCAATCCTGGAATTCGGTGGCGGGTACCGGGCGGCCGATCTGACCAAATATTTCTCTCGGCTCGGCGTCCCGATGCCGTCGGTCACCGCGGTGTCGGTCGGCGGCGCGCACAACGCTCCGACCGGCAATCCGAACAGTCCCGACGGTGAGGTCGTGCTCGACATCGAGGTAGCCGGCGCCGTCGCGCCGGGAGCCCAGATCGTCGTCTACTTCGCGCCGAACACCGACGACGGATTCATCAACGCGCTGTACGCGGCGATACACGACAACCTGCGCCGACCGGGGATCGTGTCGATCAGCTGGGGCAGCGCCGAGACCAACTCTACCCTGCAATCGCTGAAGGACTACGACGCCGCGTGCATCGATGCCGCGGCGCTGGGCATTACCGTCTGCGCTGCGGCGGGCGACCATGGATCGAGCGATACCGACCCGCCGGGGAAGCGCGCGATGGTCGATTTTCCGGCCTCGTCTCCGCACGTACTCGCCTGCGGCGGAACGCGGCTCCAGGCCAGCGGGGCGGCGATCGTCGCAGAGACCGTGTGGAACACGCACGACGGGTGGGCGACCGGCGGCGGCGTCAGCGAGATCTTTGCGCTCCCGGCATATCAAAAGCGCGCCGGGGTGCCGAAGTCCGCGAACAAGGGCGGCAAGGTGGGCCGCGGCGTACCGGATGTGGCCGGCAACGGCGACAGCGAAACCGGCTACCGGATCCTGGTCGACGGCGTTCAGCAAGTGATCGGCGGCACCAGCGCGGTCGCGCCGCTGTGGGCCGGCCTGATTGCCCGTCTCAACGAGGCGAAGAAAACGCGCCTGGGATTCGTGCACGGCAAGCTTTACGCGCTCCCCGCGGACAAGGGACTGCGCGATATCACCATCGGCGACAATGGTGCGTACAAGGCCAGGGCAGGGTGGGATGCGTGCACCGGGCTGGGGGCTCCCGATGGCGAGGCGCTGCGCAAGGCGCTGTAGTCGGCGCTTTGCGCCAGCATCAATTGGATCTTATGCCCGCAAGCCTGGCCACGTCGGACCAGTGCGCGACAGCCGCCTTGAGCTCGGCGCCGAATTGTTCGGGCGTGTTCGACATTGGCTCGCTGCCCATCGCCAGAAATTGTGAGCGCACATCCGGCTGTTGCACGATGCGGGCAAGCTCGGCGTGCAACCGCTCGATGATTTCCGGCGGCGTGCCTGCCGGGGCGAGCACGCAATTCCACGAGCTGACCGCGAAGTCCTTGTAGCCCAGCTCGGCCACGGTCGGCACGTCGGGCCAGTTGGTCGCGCGCCGCGCGGTCGCCACTGCCAGTGCCTTCAGTTGCCCGCTGCGCAAAAACGTCTCGACCGTTCCGATAAAGCTGAAGTACACCGGCACAATCCCCGAGACGACGTCGTTCAGCGCCTGCCCGCCGTTGGCGTAGGGAACATGCAGCAACTCGATGCCGGTGCGCTGCTGCAGCATTGTCGCGGCCAGATGCTGGGTCGTGCCGACGCCGGGCGTCGAGTAGGCGATTTTCCCCGGTGACTTGCGCGCCAGCGCGACGAGCTCGTCGAGGCTATTCACGTTCAACGCCGGATTGACGACGATCATCATCGGCGGCTGGCTGATCTTGCTGATCGGGGCGAACGCGGCGATGGGATCGACCGCGCGCGAACCCATCGTGCTGGGCAGGCTGGTGATGAACGAGCCGGTAAGCAGCAGCGTGTAGCCGTCGGGCGCGGCTTTGGCGACCGTTTCGCTGCCGATGTTGCCGGAGGCGCCGGGACGATTGTCGATGATCACCGGCTGGCCGACGGCTTCGGCGAGCTTGGCCGCGACGATGCGTCCGGCCAAGTCGAGCTGCGTACCCGCAGCGAATGGAACGACGATCTTGATCGGCCGGCTCGGATAGCCGGCGTCAGCCGCGATCGCGGCGAGCATGGTCGGGCCGACGCTGCAAACGAGCGCAAGCAGCGCCGTCAGCGAGTGCCGCGGCAACAGGTTAGGGAAGACGAACATGCGGTTCCTTGGGGTTTTTGCCGAGCTGCCTGATGGCGATCGCGGCCAGAGCCCGAGCCAGTTCGGGCTCGTCCCACGGTACATCGACCGGCAGGCGCCTGAGAAGCGGACTTTGCGGATCGCGTATCCACTCGTGCGGAAAATGCGCGCAAAAATGCTCTTCGCCGGGGGCCAGCTGGTCACGTGGCGCCGTCGTGCCGTGCATCGCGGCATAGAGCGCGGCTCCGGCGTCGACGTTTATCCGAGCGCCGCGATGCGTGCCGTGCGAGATACGTCGGTTGATCTCGAGGAGATACGGCTCGCCACCCGCCGGATCGACGATGAATTCGGGAGAAAAGATTCCGGTGATGCCGAAACCTGCCGCGAGCCGCGCCGTGGCCGCATGCATTTGCGGTGAAGCAAAATAGCGTACCGCGCTGGTCGGCCCCTTAAGCTCGCCCTCGATCTTTTCCACCGCAACCCCCGATACCAGCGCGCCACGCCACGCGACGGCGGTATAGAAATGAATGTTACCGGCGATAAACTCCTGAAGCACGATCTGCCCCGTCGCGAGATCGTCGAGATCGAGCGCGGGCGTTGCCATAAGACGCGCGAACTCACGATCGACCGTGCCTTGATCGGCACATACGGCGACCCCTTCACCTGCCGTCGAATGGCTGCGCTTGATCACGATCGGAAAGCCGTGCGCGTCGATGAATCGCTTGGCATCATCGAGAGCGGTGACGACGATCGATGCGGGCACGCGCACTCCCAGCGCCGCCGCAGCGGGGCCGATCATCGTCTTGTCGATGCTGGTCCGATAGAATGCCGGATCGCCGAGCGAGTCGATGATGAGCGCGGCCAGCCGCAGGTGCAACGCAGGCGGCATCATCGCGGGTGGCGACAGTGCGAGCAGCATCAGCAGACGCAACGCGGTGTCATCGCACGGCAACACCAGGCGCGGTGAGGTGGATTCCACCATGGCCGCAAACGCTTCTACCCAGGCGGCCGGCGTTGCGTTGGCGGGGAGGTGGCCGATATTGACCAGAAAGCGGCTCTTTTCCGCCACCGATCCCCGCGGCACGAGGAGCGACACCGCAAAGCCGGCGTCCGCAAGATTGCGCGGCATGCGCGCTGCCCCGAGCCATTGCGTCGCAGTTGCAACCATCAGCAGCGGTGTCGGCATCGGTGCATCAGATCGAATGACGTCGCGAAGGCGAGATGTTACGCTTATCGGCGTTGCTTTCCGCGATCAAAGGCGGCCATGAAAATCGCACAGCTGATGAACGCCTGCATAATGCTGACGGCCGCTGCGGCTGCGATGGCCGCGACCGAAGCCAGTGCAGCGTCGACGGCGCCGGCGTATTTCGACGTTGCGCGCGGCGCGCACCCGCACGATGTTGCCGCGACACCGATTGCCGGCGGCCCGGTCTACTACACCGCGCAGTCGACTGGCAAGCTCGGCATACTCGATCCTAAATCGGGGAAGTTCGAGGAGATCGTCCTCGGCGCACGCTCGGCACCGCACGGGGTGATCGTCGGGCCGGACGGCGCGGCATGGGTTACCGACGGAGGCCAGAACGCCATCGTGCGCGTTGATGCGAGGTCGCGGGAGGTCAAGGTCTGGCCGCTGCCGCGCGATGCCGGCTATGCCAATCTCAATACCGCGACGTTCGACAAGAGCGGCCGGATATGGTTTACCGGGCAAAGCGGAATCTACGGCCGGCTCGATCCCGCGTCCGGCGACATGCGCGTGTGGAAGGCGCCGCGCGGAAGCGGGCCCTACGGCATCACGACGACGCCGGGAGGCGACGTCTATTTCGCTTCACTGGCCGGAAACTATATAGCGCGCGTCGATACGACGACCGGCGACGCCACAGTCATCGATCCGCCGACGCCGGCGCAGGGCGCGCGTCGCGTCTGGTCGGATTCGCGCGGACGGATTTGGGTAAGCTACTGGAACACCGGTCAGGTCGGAATGTACGATCCGGCAGCACGCAGCTGGCGCGAATGGAAACTGCCGGGCAACGCCCATGCATATGCGGTCTGGGTCGACGACAAGGACAAGGTGTGGCTGACCGACTGGAGCACCAATGCGATCGTTCGCTTCGACCCGGTCAGTGAAAAATTCGACAGCGTGCCCTCGGATCGGTCCGGGGCCAATGTGCGCCAGATGCTGGGCCGCTCGGGCGAGGTATGGGGTGCCGAATCGGGCCTGGATCGTCTGGTGATGGTGCCCGCCCCCTAAACGGCTGCCCGCTTCTCAGGCAAATATGTCCGCGGGCAGCGGACGATTTGCACAATTTACAGCCCACATACGCCAGATTGCCGCGCTGTGCGCTCGGCCGGCGCGGACGGCGGATTGCGCCTCGCGGGTAAATGCCAGCGGCCAAAGCGTTTTATCGCTGCTGCGCGCGGCGCCTTCCTCCACCGCGCAGAATCATGTCGGACGCGCGCCGACATGGAACGGATTGGCGCGCGAATTGCTCCAGTGAGGTGGGACGCGCACGGCGCTGGGGCACACCCCGTTTGGCCGCACCCGCGCCGCGCCATCAACTCGGAGAAGAACCAGGAGAAGCTATGAAGAGTTCAGTGACACGATTCGCAGTCGCCGCCGCTTTCGGGCTCGCCGCAACGGCGGCGTTGGCCGGTGAAATCATCCTGTACGAACAGCCCGGATTCCAGGGCCGGCGGATGACATTGCACGGAACCACGTCGGACCTCGACCGAACCCAATTCAACGATCGCGCGGAGTCCATCGTCGTGCGCGACGGCGTGTGGGAAGTCTGCACCGACGCACACTTCGGCGGCCGATGCGTGCGGCTGCAGCCCGGCGAGTATCCGAATCTTCAGGGCGGTCTGAATGATCGTATTTCGTCGGCGCGCGAGGTCGCGCAATCTGCGCCGCCGCCGCAGCCGAGCTACGGGCAAGGCTACAACCCGCCGCCGGCCGGTGGACCGGCACGAGCGGTGCTCTATGAGGGCGCGGATTTCCGTGGTCGCTCGTTCGAGATCACGCGCGACGTCGTTCGCAATCTCGATCGCACCAACTTCAACGATCGTGCAGCGTCGCTGCGCGTATATAGCGGCTATTGGATCTTCTGCAGCGACGCGAATTTCGAGGGCGATTGCCGCACCTTCGGGCCGGGAGATTATCCGGGCCTGCAGAGTGATCTGAACCGCCGCATATCGTCGGGCCGCCGGATAGCCGACCACTATCCGTACGGAGGCGCGCCGAACTGGGGACGTTGAGACACAAAGGAACATCGATGAGAACCACGACTGTTACATTGCCCGAACTGGCCCTGGTCGCCGCGACGCGCGGCATGGCCGGGGCAGGAGCGGCACTGCTCGTGGCCGAGCGAATCGGCGCCGAGAAACGCAAGACGCTGGGTTGGACACTGTTCCTGATCGGCGTGCTGAGCACGATCCCGCTGGCGCTTCAGGTATTCGGCAAGCGGAGTTAGGTGGGCGATCCGCTCACACCGCCGAAGCGCGCGCCTTGAAGCGTCGCGGGCTCTGGGGCCCGCGACGCTGCGATTGGGTAGAATGAGGCATTGCCGCTCGGTTGAAAGAGAACGCCTGCCGCGATGGACACCTGCCCGCATTTCGACCAGATCCGCGACGTCACGCCCAGCGGGAACGGGTGTGTAGAGTGCCTGAAGACCGGCGACGACTGGGTGCACCTGCGTCTATGCCTGACCTGCGGCCACGTCGGATGCTGCGATGAGTCGAGAAACAAGCATGCGACGCGTCATTTCAAGGAGACCGGCCATCCGATCATCCAGTCGTTCGAGCCCGGCGAAGCGTGGGGATGGTGTTTCGTCGACCGTGCTCTGTTCGACCAGCTGCCGGTGACGTACTGACTTTCTCGATCGCGAGCAGCGTCGCAAATCATGCGATGATGCGCCGATGATTACCGGTGACATGTTGCGCGCCGTGCCGCTGCTGGCAGGCGTTGCCGACAGCGAGCTCAACACCATCGCAAGGCGAGCTGCGGACATCTCGCTGCAGACCAACGAATGGCTGATCCAGGAAGGTGAGCTGCCGGCGTTCTTTATCACCCTCTCCGGTCGACTGACCGTCTACAAGTCGGTCGCCGGCGTCGAGCGCGCGATCACCGAGTACCGCCCCGGGGACTACGGCGGTGAGGTGCCGCTGCTGCTGGGCTCGCCGGCGATCGCGAGCATCCGGGCCGCCGAGCCTTCGCGGGTCTGCCGGCTCGACGCAGCGGATTTCCGCGAGCTGATCGTTGCCTGCCCGGAGCTCAACGCGCGCCTGCTGCAGACGATGGCGACGCGAATCGAGGGGCTGCAGCAGCTCGCGACCGAGGCTCCGCTGGCGACGGTGACCATCATCGGCCACCGCTACGATCTAGCCTGTCACGCGCTACGCGATTTCCTGGCGCGCAATCATGTCGCGTTCCGCTGGTACGACCCGCGCGATCCCGAGGCCCGGGCCGGATTGGCGGCGACGCCGCAGCCGGATGAGATCTACCCGGTGGTGATCTTTCCCGACGGCGCGCGGTTGGTCACGCCGTCATTTCGCGACGTCGCCGAGCACCTGGGATTGCAGACGGCCCCATCGCGGCGCGAATACGATGTCGCGATCATCGGCGCCGGGCCGGCGGGTCTGGCCGCCGCCGTGTACGGCGCTTCCGAAGGTCTGTGCACGATCCTGATCGAGCGCCAGGCGCCGGGCGGCCAGGCAGGCACGTCGTCGCGCATCGAAAACTATCTTGGCTTCCCGACCGGCGTTGCCGGCGACGAGCTCGCCGCGCGGGCGCTGCGCCAGGCGAAGCGCTTCGGCGCCGAGATTCTGGTCGCGCGCGGCGCGACTGGCATCGACACGGCGACGCGCGATGCGCCACACGCGATCCTGCTCGAGGACGGCGAGCGCGTGCAGACGCGAAGCATCGTCATCGCCACCGGCGTCTCCTGGCGGGAGCTCGATCTGCCGAACGCGCCGACGCTGGTCGGACGCGGCCTTTATTACGGTGCGGCACGCACCGAGGCGCCCAATACGCGCGGCCTCGACATCTTCATGATCGGCGGCGGCAACTCCGCGGGGCAGGCGGCGATGTTTTTCGCCAATTACGCGCGCACGGTCACGCTGATCGTGCGCGGTCCGTCGCTCGAGCGCAGCATGTCGCAATACCTGATCGACCAGCTTGCGACCCGCCCCAACATTCGCGTCGAATCGCGCAGCCAAGTGGTCGCGCTCGAGGGAACCGATCGATTGGAGGCGATCGTCATCGAGAATCGCGCGACCGGCCGCCGCCGACGCGAGGTCACCGAGGCGCTGTTCGTGTTTATCGGCGCCGACGCAGAGACGACATGGCTCCCGCAGGCGGTCATTCGCGACGGCCGCGACTTTCTTTGCACCGGCCGCGATGTGATGGACCTGGTCGCGGGCCAGCAGGGTTCGTGGCCGCTGTCGCGCGATCCGTACCTGCTCGAGACCAGCGTGCCCGGGGTGTTCGCCGTTGGCGACGTGCGCCACGGCTCGGTCAAGCGCGTGGCTTCCGGCGTCGGCGAGGGCAGCATGGCGATCGCATTCGTGCATCAATATCTGGCCGATCCACCCGAGTTTGCAGACCCGGCCGTCGACACGCCGACTCGCGCGGCGGACGCCGCCGTGCTTCCGCAAGCGCTGGGGGTCTAGCGGGCGAACTTTAGCGGTCGCGCGCAACAGGAACAACCGCGCCCGGGGCGATACGAGCTACGCAGCGCGCTCGCGCGGCGACGCGCGGCCGAACAGGTCTTCCATTTCGCGGCGGGCACGACAGGCGGTCAGCGTTTCGTCGATCATCACATCGGACCAGCGAAGCACTTCCCCCTGCCTGACCGGGCGCAACAGGCGCACGCCGTGTGCGAGGCCGAGCGGCAGCGCGCCGCCGTCCAGCGACGCGGCCGCCGGCAGCAGCTTGCCCCAGACCGTGTAGCCGCCTTCGCCGTCGAGCGTCTCGCCGGCCTTGAGGTCTCGCTTGGCGGTGGCCACTGCGTCGGCGTTGAAGCAGGTCGCAGCACCCGTAGCCTCGCCGCGCAAGCCGACCGACGCCACCGAGATGCCCACCTCGAGGCCGATCAGATGCCAGCGCTTGTAAAGGCAGGCGTAGCGGCCGCTGTCATCGGTTCGGACCATGTACTCGCGAAAGCAGTTGCGCAGGTATTCGGTATCGCCTTCGAACACGACGAAGACGCCGAAGCGGATGTCGTACGCGATCGCGCGGCCGTCGCGCTCGACCGACGAGATCACTTCGACCTGGCCCTTGGCGTGCAGCACGCCGCCTTCATCGATCGGTCGACACACGTTCGGGATCTGATCGATCGATGCCGGCGGATACGTCAAGCCGTCCGGAGGCGTCGACAGCCCCGTCGCGTTGCATATCGCCGTGCACTCGATCGCCGGCTTCGAGCCATCGAGAAACGAGTTGAACATCTTGGCGTTGAGGCCGCCGATCCGCGCCTGCTCGGGCGTGAGTCCATAGTGGCCCCAGACGGTCTCCGGCGTCGACTGCGCGAAGTGCGGCAGCCATTTGTGACCGCGGCCTGCCGCAACGACGCCGAAGCCTGCGGTCCGCGCCCAGTCGACGAGATCGCAGATCAATGCCGGCTGATCGCCGAAGGCGAGGCTGTAGACGACGCCGGCCTCGGCCGCCTTGCGGGCGAGCAGGGGCCCGCAGAGAGCATCGGCTTCGACGGTCACGTTCACCACATGCTTGCGCTGGACGAAAGCTTCGAGACAGTGCTCGACCGCCGCGATCGGATTGCCTGTGCATTCGACGACGATGTCGATCTTCGGATGCCGTACCAGCGCTTGCCAATCGTCGCCGACATGCGTCGCGCCTTGCGCGAGGGCGGCATCGATCGACGGCGCGGCGCTGCGCTCGGGCGACCATCCGACGCGAGCGAGGTTGGACAGCGCCGCGGCCGGATCGAGATCGGCGATGGCGACGACGTGCACGCCCGGCGTCTTCGGCACCTGGGCAAGGTACATCGCGCCGAACTTGCCGGCGCCGATCATCCCGACGGACAGCGGCCTGCCCTGCGCAGCGCGCTCGTTCAGCTTGGCGTGAAGGCTCAAGCGCGCGTCCGCATTCAGCCGGCCAGTGCCGGCTGCAGAGCGGCTTCAGGCGTGCCGTCGCGCCACGGCAGCGCGACCGGGTAATCGCGAAGCAGGCAATCGTCGGGCAGACATTCGATCGGTGTGAAATCGCGGTGCGCGATGTATTCGGGACGCTTGAAACGCCGGATGTGGTTCGACACCGCGCACAGGCTCAGATACACACTGACGCGATTCCACGGCGACAGATTCGACGTCGAGGCATGCACCAGGCAGGAGTGGAAAAGCAGCATCGATCCCGCCGGCCCCTTTGGCGCGACGATGCCGCCGCGCTCGACCAGGCTGGCGATCGTCGCATGATTGATCGTCCACAGCGGATAGCTGGTCGTCGACGTGTCGTGGTCGGCGTCCAGGACGCCGAGCTTGTGGCTGCCCGGGATGAACATCAGCGGGCCGTTGAACTCGTTGACCTCGTCGAGAAATATCGCGATGTTCATGGCCCGCGGCTCGGGCATGTCGTCGTCGTTCTTCCAGGTGCCGAAATCCTGGTGCCACTGCCAGACGTCGCCGTCGAAAGCCATCTTCCCGTTTATCTTGAACTGATGCATGTAGACCGACTCGCCGAATAGCGCGACGACCGGCTCGATCATGCGTGGATGTCGAGCCAGTCGGGCGAACGGCGCGCTGTACAGGTGCGCGGCGAAGTTGGTGCGCACCGCATCGCTGCCCTTTTCCCGGACGTTCTCGATCCGCCGCTGCGCATAGAGTCGCGGCACTTCTTCGCGCAGCACGCCGATTTCGCGTGACGTGAACAACGAGTCGAAAAAGAGGTAGCCGTCGCGATCGAAGGTTTCGACCTGTTGCGCGTTCAATTGCATGCTCTGACTCCTTCGCCGACCCGGCCGCGCCGGCCCCGGCTTCCATGAATGACACAATGCGATCATCGGGCAAGCGCTGTCAACCGGCGGGGCTCCATCGGCCGGCGACGCCCGTCCGCGTCTCAGTCGCCGACGATGCGCCGGCGCGCCGCCTTGACCTCGCCGCGACGCACTTTGCTATCGACCCGTCGTCGCTGCGAGCCCGCGGTCGGCTTGGTGGCCTTGCGCGGCCGCGGCGCAATGGCCGCCCCGTCGACCAGCCGCTGCAGCCGAGCCAGAGCATCGGCGCGATTCTGGTCGAGGCTGCGATAACGCTGCGCCTTGATGATGACGACGCCTTCCGCGGTGATCCGACGGTCGCTGTGCGCGAGCAGGCGGGCCTTGACGGTTTCGGGCAGCGTCGAGCCCCGCACGTCGAAGCGCAGATGCACGGCGTTCGAAACCTTGTTGACGTTCTGCCCGCCGGCGCCTTGTGCGCGCACGGCCGTCAGCTCGACTTCATCGGGCGCGATGCGCACGCTCACGGCGCTCGGGCAACGGTGGCCAGCCAGGGCTGCTGCTCGCGCGGCATGCCGGCGGGACGGTAATAGTGCTCTATTTCGACCAGTCCGGCGCCGGCAAGATAGTCGCGCCACGTTTCATGGCGAAGGTAGGCACCGTAGCGGCCGCGGTTCCAACCTTCGCTGTCGTCGCCGTGCGGATTCGAGCTGAACAATACGCCGCGAGGTTTGAGCGTCGCACGAATCTCCCGAAGGATGCGCGGCAATTCCTGCGTCGGCACGTGAAACAGCGCGGCATTGGCGAAGACGCCGTCGAAGCGGCGGGCTGGCAGGTCGAGGCGGAGGAAGTCCTGCTCCCAGACCTCGCACCCGCTGTGCTCACGCGCCATCGCCGCGAACCGCGGCGATCCCTCGAGCCCGACCGGTGCATGACCGAGCGCGCGCAAGGTCTTCAGATCGCGCCCGGGACCGCAGCCCAGGTCGAGGATCGCCAACGGAGGCTCGCCTTCGATGTGCTTCAAAAGCGTCGCGATGTTCTGGCTGACATCGTGATCGCGCGTCCCTTCCCAGAAGCTTTCCGCGCGCTGCTCGTAGTGCTCTAGCGTGCGCGCCGCGATCGCCGCCAGCTCGTCCGCAGCGAGCGTCATCGGGCACGCCGCGGGCGCAACGGGTCAATCGGCCGGTCCGACATATTGGGGCTCCGGCTGAGTGAAATAAGCGTGCAGGATGTGATAGGCGATCAGGTAATTCTTTTGCTGGAAGCTCGCATGCGATATGCCGGCCATGATCGAAAACTGCTTGTCCGGATGCGGCAGGCGCTTGAAGAATTCGATCAGATCGTCGAGCGCGGCGATACCGTCGTACTGGCCGCGCATAATCAGCGTCGGCATCGTCAGCAGGGCCGGATCGACGACCGGAAGCTTCGAGCACATGTCGATGTAGGTTCCGTTCGGCATCGAGTCGTCGAGCGCGAGAATCGCGTCGGCGAAGGCATCGACGACGCGCTTGTCGGCAGTGTCCGGATGATCGCGCGCGAAAATGGAATAGACGAACGCGCGATCGATCGGCCGGCGCCTGGCGGCAAGGAATTCCGGCAGCTTCTTCCGTCGCTGCTCGAGTGTCGGCGCACCGGCGCCAGTCCAGACGAAAGCATCCAGCGCGAGTCGCTCGACCCTTCCCGGATGTCGCTGGGCGAACAATGCCGCGCGCAGCGCGCCCGACGAAATCCCGTAGATCAGCGACCGGCCTACGCTGCGCGTCTTCAGGATGTATTCGGTCGCGGCGTCGAGATCGTCGGCGCCGTTGGCGATGTCGGCGTTGGTGTCGCGCCACTTGTCCGAGCGGCCATAGCCTTCCATATCGACGCACCAGCAGACGAAGCCGCGGCGCGCGAACCAATCCATCACCGACGAGTCGGGCCTGCCGGGAACGGCAAGGTCGAACGTCGGTTGCGACGCCATCGACGAGCCGTGAACGAACAGCAGCAGCGGCTTGTCTTGTGGCGAGTCGACGAATTTTTCCCAGAGAAACAGGCGGACCGGCCCCTTGTGCGCCCAGTGCTCGACGCCTTCAACGCGCGCGTCGGTCGGCACAGGCGCCAAGGTCGAGCGTCCCGCTTCCGCGTCGGCGCGGCCGCTTGGTGTGGGCGGTCTAATCAATTTTCGCTCCGGTCTCGCGAATGATCTTCGCCCATTGGTCCCTCTCGGCACGAAAAAACGCCCCGAACTCGGCGGGCGTCGATCCGACCGGCTCGATGCTGGCCTGCGCGAAATAGCGTTTGACCTCCTCCTCGGCGAGTACCTGCACGATGGCCTGCTGAAGCCTGTCGACGATCTTGGCCGGCGTGCCCTTCGGCGCGAGCAAACCCAGCCATACATACGCGACATAGCCCGGAACGCCCGCCTCGGCCACCGTCGGCACGTCGGGCAACTGCGGCGCGCGCTTGCTGCCAGTGACGGCGAGCGGACGCAGCTTGCCGGCCTGGATATGGCCGAGCATGCCGGCCATACCCGGAATCGACAGCGAAACCTGACCGCCGATAAGGTCGCTGGTTGCCTGGCCGCTGCCGCGATACGGAATGTGATTGAGCTTCATGCCGGTCATCGAGCAAAGCATTGCAGCGAACAGGTGCTGGCCGCTGCCGTTGCCGGACGACGCATAATCGATCTGGCCGGGGCGCGCCTTGGCGTAGGCAATCAGCTGCTGCAAGGTCTGCACCGGCAGTGCAGGATTGACGACGACGACGCCCGGTTCGCGACCGATCAACGAGATCGGCGCGAAGTCGTCGATCGGATCGAATCCCAGGTTCGGGTACAGCGTCGCACTGATCGCATTGGTCTGCGAAGCCAGCAGCAGCGTGTAGCCGTCGGGCGGAGACTTGGCAACGAGCTCGCTGCCGATCGTCGCTCCTGCGCCGGGCTTGTTCTCGACGAACACGGCTTGCCCGAGACGCTTGGATAGTTGCTGCGCGATCAGGCGCATCGGGCCGTCGACCGCGCCCCCGGGGGAGAACGGCACGACGACGCGCACCGGCCGCGAAGGATAGTCCTGCGCATCGACGTGACCCGTGGCCAGCACGCCGGTCGCAAGCATGAGCGCGCCCATCAGCCAGACGTGCGCGCGCGATTGCGGGGACATGGCATTCTCCGGGAGCGCGGGCGATCGCGCGATCGTCGATGGCCGCCGAACCGAGGCGGCGTACCGCGATTTTTCCAGTTATTGGCGATCAGAGCTAGTGCCGCCGGCGCCAGGCGCAAATTCGCCAATGCGATGCCAGATCGAACGCCTTCCGAAGATCACGCTCGCCGGCCGGCGCAGTGCCGATGGATGCCTATCGGTCCCGGGTTCCGCTGCGAAACGCCGGCGCCGCCTTCGGCGCGTGGGTGCGCGTCGACGTTCCACCGCGCGTGCCGTGCCTCGGGGCCGAGGTGACCGGCGCATGCCGGGTCTTCCCGCCGGCCTGCAAACCATGTGCTGCCGGCGCGTTGCGAGGCTGGCCGCGGCCGCCATGGCCTCCGGCGGGCGCGCGTCGCTGCTGGCCTGACGCCGCGGCGCGTCCCTGCGACTGGCCGCGACCTTGTCTTTGCAGAATCGGCTGAGCCCGTGCGCAAGGGTCCGGCTCGAAGCCGGCGATGACTTCCTCCGGAATCTGTCGCTTGAGCAGGCGCTCGATGTCACGCAGGAATTCGCGCTCATCGACGCAGACCAGTGAAATCGCCTCGCCCATCGCGCCGGCGCGCCCGGTGCGGCCGATCCGATGCACGTAATCCTCGGGCACGTTCGGCAAGTCGTAATTGACGACATGCGGCAATTGGTCGATGTCGATGCCCCGTGCAGCGATGTCGGTGGCGACCAGGACACGCAGTCCGCCTTCTTTGAATTCCGCCAGCGCGCGCGTGCGCGCGCCCTGGCTTTTATTGCCGTGAATCGCCAATGCACGAATGCCGTCGTGGCCGAGCTGCTCGGCAAGCTTGTTGGCGCCGTGCTTGGTTCGGGTGAAAACGAGCACCTGATGCCAGTCGTTGCCGCTGATCAGTGTGGCGAGCAGCTGGCGCTTGCGATCGCGGTCGACCGGATGGATTTTCTGCTCAATGATGTCGACGGTTGCATTGCGCGGCGCAACCTCGATCATCGCCGGACGGTCGAGCAGCGAGTCGGCCAGGGCCTTGATCTGGTCCGGGAACGTCGCGGAAAACAGCAGGTTCTGGCGTTTGCGGGGAAGCAGCGCCATCACGCGCTTGATGTCGCGAACGAAGCCCATATCGAGCATCCGGTCGGCCTCGTCGAGAACGAAGATCTCGATGCGCGACAGGTCGAGGTTGCCCTGGCCGTGGTGATCGAGCAGCCGACCCGGGGTGGCGACGAGGATGTCGACGCCGCGCTTGAGTTGCGCGGTTTGCGGGTTGATGGCGACGCCACCGAAGACGACCGTTGAACTAAGCTTCAGGAATTTGCCATAGACGCGCACCGATTCCTCGACCTGCGCTGCGAGTTCACGGGTCGGTGTCAGGATCAGCGCGCGCAAGGGCCTGCGCGACGCGCGGCCGCCGGCAGGCGCCTCGCTGGTCGACAGCCGCTGCAGCATCGGCAGCACGAAGCCGGCCGTCTTGCCGGTGCCGGTCTGTGCGCCGGCCAGCAAATCGCCGCCGGCGAGAACGGCGGGAATGGCCTTGGTCTGTATCGGCGTGGGGGTGGTGTAACCGTGCGCGTTTACGGCGCGCACCAGCGCATCGGATAGTCCGAGAGAAGCAAATGACATGACAGCCTTGAGAAAACGCTCGGCATGTCGTCAACTTGCTGACGTCCAGTCACAGCCAAACGGCGCGTACTGCGGAAGGGTCGGATTCGACTGCGGCAGGGGACTGGAGCAAATGCCGCGCGCGAATGATAACAGCTTGCGCGCGCGGCTGCTTGCCATTCAGGCTTTGTCTACGTACATCGCACGAACCGCGGCCACGCTGCGGCGCGAAAGCGCTGCGCTGGAGGCGGCGCAATTGGCCAAGGCATGCTGCTCGAGCAGCACGGCGAACCCCTCAACCACGATCTTCGCCGCCGCGGTGATTCCTCGGCCGGAGGGCAGGGAAACGTAGGGCGAAGAAACATGGGACGACGCGGTGACTTCAGACATGGTGCACTCCTCGACTACGTGACGCCTGCGGGTTCGTTGATCCGGCGGCGTCGCTTACCCGGATGCCCTAACGATAGTCGCGCGACCGTCCGGCAGAAACGTATTACTCCGTGGCGAGGATGGTGAAAATTCACGAATTGTCGGCGGGCGACGTGCTCAGGAACGTAATAAGCTATTGTATTTAATGATAAATAATGCTCACCGCGCCGCGGCGTATAATGTCGTCTTCGTGCGCCGCCCGCCGCTTCCGGCCGGCGGCGCTTGTTTTTCCGCGGTGGGATCATCGATGAATCAGGCCAGGTACTCGCCCGAGCTCGTGCGCGACGTTGCGCGCCGGCGGACGTTCGCCATCATCTCCCACCCGGACGCGGGCAAAACGACGCTGACCGAAAAGCTGCTGCTCTATGGCGGCGCGATCCAGATGGCGGGCACCGTCAAGGCGCGCAAGAGCTCGCGGCACGCGACGTCCGACTGGATGGAAGTCGAAAAGCAGCGCGGCATCTCGGTCACCAGCTCGGTGATGCAGTTCGATTATGCCGACCATACGATCAACCTGCTCGACACCCCCGGACACCAGGATTTTTCCGAGGACACCTACCGGGTGCTGACCGCGGTCGACGCCGCGGTGATGGTGATCGATGCCGCCAAGGGCGTCGAAGAGCAGACGATCAAGCTGCTCGAAGTCTGCCGTCTGCGCGCCACGCCGATTATCACCTTCGTCAACAAGATGGATCGCGAAGTCCGCGAGCCGCTGGCGCTGCTCGAGGAAATCGAATCGGTGCTTCGCATCGACTGTGCGCCGGTCAGCTGGCCGATCGGCATGGGCAAGCGCTTTCGCGGCGTGTTCGATCTGCGGCACGAACGCCTGCTGCGTTTCACCCCGGGTGAAGAGCGCATCGCCGATCCGCAAGACAGCGAGCGGATCGAGGGCCTCTCGAATGCGCGGCTCGACGAGCTCTTTCCGGACGAGGTCGCCGCACTGCGACATGACGTCGATCTGATCCGGCATGCCAGCACGCCGTTCGATCTCTCCGAATTCCTGGCCGGGCGTCAATCGCCGGTTTTCTTCGGCTCAGGGATCAACAATTTCGGCGTGCAGGAAATCCTGCAGGCTCTGATCGAGTGGGCGCCGCCGCCTCAGCCGCGCGACGCCGGATCGCGTGTCGTGCAGCCGGCGGAAGCGCCGTTTTCCGGTTTCGTGTTCAAGATCCAGGCCAATATGGATCCGAAGCATCGCGATCGCATCGCGTTCTTTCGCGTTTGCTCGGGGCGCTATCGGCCGGCGATGAAAGTGCAGCATCAGCGCATCGGACGCGAGATGAAGCTGGGCAACGTGATGACGTTCATGGCGAACGAGCGGGTGGCGAGCCAGGATGCGGTCGCCGGCGACATCATCGGCATCCACAACCACGGGCTGCTGCAGATCGGCGACACGCTGACCGAGGGCGAGGCCCTCGGCTTCAAGGGCATTCCCTATTTCGCCCCGGAGCTCTTCCGCGTCGCGCGGCCGCGCGATCCGTTCAAGGCCAAGCAGCTGCAAAAGGGCCTGCAGGAGCTCGGAGAGGAAGGCGCGATCCAGGTATTCGAGCGCGTGCATGGCAATACCTTGCTGCTCGGGGCGGTCGGGCAATTGCAATTCGAAGTTGTCGCCGACCGTCTCGCGCGCGAGTACAAGGTCGATGCGATCTACGACGCGGCCAGTATCTCGACGGCGCGCTGGCTAACCTATCCCGACGAAGCGATGCGCCGGAACTTCGAAAAGGAGCACGCGGCGTCGCTGGCCACCGACGTCGACGGCAACCCGGTCTACCTCGCCACGAACAAGTACAACCTGCAAGTGACAATGGAGCGCTGGGCGAAAGTCGGGTTCCATACGACCCGCGAGCATGGGCAGAGGCTGGAGCACGCGTAGCGCGTGACCAGCGTCCCGGCCGGGCATTCGAGCCGATCCCGGCATCGCCGACGCGACCGTCACTTCGCGCGCCGAGCTTCGAGCACGCTCGCTCCGGTTTCAATCGGCACGATCCTGACTAGCGCCAAGCTGGCGCGGTCCAGCAGCTCGCGGTACTCGGCTTCAGTGCGTTCCCGGCCGCCATTCATCACCATCATCGTCAAGTCGGACAGTGATGACGACTGTGCCGCAGGCGAGGCGACCACGCGTGCGGGCATCAGACGCTCTACGAGCAGCACACGACCGTCGTCGCCGATCGCCCGGCGACAAGCATCGAGAATCGCGATCGCACGCCCGTCATCCCAGTCGTGAATGACGCGTGAAAGAAGATAGGCATCTGCGCCGGTTGGAACTGCCGTGAAAGCGTCGCCGGCAACGACCTCGCAGCGATCGGACAGCCCCGCCTGCGCGATCCTGTCGCGCGCGCGCTCTGCAACGTGGGGCAGATCGAAGAGCACTCCGTGGGTTGCGGCATTGGCCTGCAGGATCGCAATGAGCAACGTCGCATCGCCGCCACCGACATCGACGAGCCTGGCTACCGTCGCAAACGGATACGCAGCGACGAGGCTCGCGTCGTAACTCCTGGCCAATTGTGCCATCGCCCGATCGAATATTGCCGCGTGCTCGGCATGCGCAGCGCGATACGTCCAGACGTCGGTGCCGAAGACGTGATCGAAGGCGATGTCACCGGTTCGCACGCAATGCATCAACTCGCCCCAGGCGCGAAAATGCTCGTCGCCGAGGGCAAATATCGCCCATTCCCGCAACGAGTCGGGGACGTCGGAGCGGAGACTGTTGCCGAGCGCCGTCAGCGAGAACCGGCGCCGTTCGTCCTCCGCGAGGACGCCGATCGACGCCAGGGCGCGCATCAGACGGTAGAGGGATGGCGCGTGTGTGCCGGTGACAGAAGCCAGCGCTGCGCTGTCGGACGGGGTGTCCCTCAGCAGATCCGCCAGGCCGAGCCTGGCCGCGACATAGAGGATTCTCGATATGCGGAATCCGGCGATCAGCTGCAGCATCGTCGCGTGGGTGTTCATGCGAGGAGCGGCCGCATCGGGTGTATATTCCGCGCAATTGCCTGCTTCGTTGCTCATGGTCATCACTCTTGGTAACCCCCACAGGATTATGTTCGAATCTGTCCGATTGCGCCTGCATTCGTCGGCGAGGGCGACGAAGCTGCTGCGAGCCGCGTGCTTCAGGGGAGGTTTGCTCGCTGCAGTCGCGACTGCCTGCCTCTGCGCTCAAGCGCCGGCCGCACGAGGCGCCGAAAGCGCGCCGTGGCCGGCACGGCCGATCCACCTCGTCGTGCCGTTTGCGGCAGGCACATTCGTCGATGTCATATCGCGAATTGTCGGCAGCAAACTGGCAGATGCCCTCGGCCAGCCGGTCGTTATCGACAATCGGCCCGGTGCGTCAGGCAACATTGCGAGCGAGCTTGTGGCAAAGGCAGCTCCTGATGGCTATACGCTACTCAACGGTGGCGTATTTGTGACGATGCTGC
>Ga0207676_10000812_pt1 | contig 24349 bp, 24 predicted proteins | sample KBSSwiS72_FD_184307 | JGI IMG/M metagenome (GOLD analysis project Ga0207676, IMG submission 184307) | Switchgrass rhizosphere microbial communities from Kellogg Biological Station, Michigan, USA - KBS Switchgrass S7-2 (SPAdes) (version 2) | ecosystem: Host-associated > Plants > Roots >...
GCGGCCGAGGATCCGGTGTTCGTCTACTGCATTGTCGGCCCAGGGCGTGATCAGGTAGTGCAGGTCGAGTCCCAGGTGGGCGCGCCCGTCGCGTTCGGTGGTTCCTGCCCAGGCGGCGCGCATCACCCTGTTGAAGTCGACGCGATAGAGAAAGATCGATAACGCTCGAGTGCCGATACTGTTGGAGACGTTATTGGGGTCAAAATCCGTCGTGCGCACCAGCACGGCTTTGGTTTTATTGTTTTGCTCATCCAGCGGCTGCAAATCCTCGAAACACGAGTTAAGCAGCATTTCAATGCTCTTTCCCGCTGCGGCAATCCCGGCAAAGCCAGCCAATGCGTCCTCCTAATGACTTAACCAGCGTCGAAACTGCTCCACCCACGTTGTTGTTGCCGCCTCACCGATGTAAGGCTTGATGAACGTCACGATGTCGCGAAGGTCTTTCAAATAACGGCGTTCGCCGCTGGGCACGTGCGTGATCTGGCCGTGCCAGACTCTTTCTTCCAGCCACAACTTGACGATAAAAGAGTGGACATTAGACTCAGGCATTTCACGCGGGCTGTTCTTTAACAGAGCCCTGCCCGCGCTTTCGTCTCTTGTGCGTCTGTTCGAGCGTCTATTGGTGAAAGCTTGGTGGGGTTAACCGATTAGAAAATTACGCCGAAGGCGTTGGCTAATTTCAGCCCAAGGTTGGAGCGCAGCGACAACCTTGGGTCAAAATCACGCAAAGAATATTTAACCCTGAAAGGGTTTCTGCCGCTTCAATTCCTCTGAAGCTTTTAACCCTTTCAGGGTTGGGGCGCTTCCATTATTGTTGGCCCCAGGGTCGTCGCTGGCGCTCCAACCCTGGGCTGGAATTAGCGAACGCCTTCGGCGTAAGTCAAAATCACGCAAAGAATATTTAACCCTGAAAGGGTTTCTGCCGCTTCAATTCCTCTGAAGCTTTTAACCCTTTCAGGGTTGGGGCGCTTCTATTATTGTTGGCCCCAGGGTTGTCGCTGGCGCTCCAACCCTGGGCTGGAATTAGCGAACGCCTTCGGCGTAAGTGGCTACTTTTTGCTGAGTTGTTTTGAGACGAGTTCGACGGCGGCGATGTCGCGTTGGACGCGTTTCTGGACTGCGCCGAGAATCAATTGGAGACGCTTGAGACGGCCCAGGATCTCCGTCAGTGAGGAATCGTTGAGCGGTGCTGGAGTTTCGGCATTGTCGCTGCCGTCGCGAATGTGTTCGTAGAGGGCGGTTGTTTGTCGTTCCGGTTTTACTGCCAACTCTTCACGAAGCGCAGTAACACAGCGATCGTACAATCGAAGGGCGCCGGTCCGATCGCCCGACGAATACTTCATCATCATTAACTGCCGGTAAGTCCGCTCCGAAGCCCGATCGTAGGACAGGATCGTGTCGCCATAGCTCAAACCGGCTTCATATTCCTGATGCTCCATCGAGTAGCTCATCAACTTATCGAGCATCGTGAGGTAAATGTTCTGCAATCGTTCACGCTCGAAGAGACACCAATCGTGATACCAGCCGTCGAGCAGGTCGCCCTTGTAAAGTTTGACGGCATTCTTCAACAGGTCGACGCTGGTTCCATCGAGCTGTTTACCTTTAGTGCCCGCAAACGCCTGTTCGAATTCGGCGACATCCACCCAGCAATGTCCGTTCAGATTGAGTTGCACCCAGTCGTGCTCGACGGAAAGAAACTGCGGCCCCGCCGCTTTCAACGCCGAATGCAGGTGCCAAAGCGCCTGTCGTAAATATTTCCGCGACTTTTCGGTCGAAGTTTCGCCCCATAACAACGACGCTAATGTTTCGCGAGCATGAGGGCGTCCGGGATGGACCATCAGGTAGCAGAGTAATTCCTGCTCTTTTCGTCCTTCGAGACCGGCAAATGCACCGGAGTCTTTGACGACATTGAGCTTGCCAAACAGTTGAAATTTCAGAGTTGACATTTCGCACGCTCGACGTTAACCGCCGATTTGCCGACACCGAAATCCGATGGTCCGAGATTACGTGAGTTGACTGGCTATTCCCGAAGGCTCGTTTAGTGGATTGTTTTAAAGAAAAACTGGCGCAGTGAGATCCCCGGGGGATAAAGGGAGCTGGACTCGCGTCAATGCATCGGTGAGGGCATCGTATACTCCCTTTTCTGCGACGCTGTCAAGAACAATTAAAGGATTTAAGGCGGATTTCAGTTACCTAAGTCTGCAATACACTCGACGTAACGTACCCAGGCCTCTGGTTGTTTTTCGTCTCCGCAAATACTATCGCAGGCAGTTGTAGGACAGCGGCTGCCTTTTGCCTCAAGTCCGGCAGCTTGCCGCACTCCTTCACGGAGAATCTCACTGGTCTGTTCGTCAACAGGTGCGGTGAAGAACCATGGGCACAAGAGGATTCGTGGTGTCATCTGGCGCGAGACTGCGTAATTTTCATCGCACCCCTCCGTCATCTCTGCGACGACAAACATATTTGACAACAGCACTTCATGGCGTAATGCTCCGACCACTTCGAGAAGAGCTCCCCACGAGATCGGCTTGCCGAAAATAAGTTCAGCTTTAATCAAGGCCCAGCGTTGCTTCAGCTCACCCATGGTCGGCTGGCCCTCCGGCTGGAGTTCGCGGGGATCTGCCGGGCGCGCATTAGACAGGTTGTCGTAAGCTTTGAATACCTTGGACAAGGCGACGTGTTGAGCAGGTTGGATTTTATCGATCCGTGCTTTGGTACGTTTCTGAATACAGTCATCTTTTTTGGCCGCATCCTGGGGAAATGCAATCTGGCAGATATCGTCGTCGAGCGGTGGGCTCGTACCTTTATGCATGATCGAGAGCTCGTTGTTCTTGACGACTTTCTTTAGCTCCATAAGGAACCAGTGAATGCGATCCGGAATCTTCATCTTCTCGTTCGTTGCATGTGCCTCGATGTAGTCGTAACGATCTTCTTCGAGACCCAGGTTGTGATGAAGCTCATGCGCCAGCCCGACATCGTCGCCGATCCAGTTTCCAGATGTGGTCCACTCTGAAACGTTAGAGTTTATCGTGAACACATCGCTATCCGATTTCTGAACAAAAGTCAGGTCGACGCTGTAACCGAGCACAGCAATGCGCTTTTCAATTCTGTCTTCGAGAGACGCGACATTTTCGACGTCGGTGTCAGTTGTTTTAGAGCCGACTTTTACCAATCTCACCTTAGCCTTAATGGCGATGTCAGTTGGATCTCGAGCGTCGATTTCAAAAGTGGTACCGTCAGGTGCTTTGACTGGTTGGAACTTGCGGTTTGGATTTTTCGAGACATCCTCTTCCATCTCTGTGCGGCTTTTGTGAGGTTCTTGCGTTAGCCGGGTTTTCTCGGCTGCCGCAGCCTGCGCGGTCTCCTCGGATTGTGCTTTAGCGATATCCTCCTCAGCCGCGTCAGGTGTACTGAAGAGCAGTTCGAGCTTTGTGATCAGGTAAAGTGCATTATCCCGTTCGCGCCCTATAGTAAGGATTTCTTCAACTTCCGCTTTTGCTTCCGAGCTGAGTCTTTTGAACGCATCCAGCGTTTTCAGGGCCGCCGCCCGCGTGTCGAAGTCTGCTAATGCAGCGGGATCGGGCGCGCGTAGCAGCAGTCCGTTGGTCTGCTGGCAGACGTGTGATAGCTCATGCGCGAGTAAGCTTCGCCCGGTTTGAGTGCCTGGTGAGAATTGTCCGGCGCCAAAGACGATATCCTGCCCCACGGTATAGGCCAACGCATTTACAGAGCGCGCTGACTCTGCGGCCTTTGTGTCGTTGTGAATCCGCACGTTGCCGAAATCGCGTCCGAAGCGTGGCTCGAAGAACGTACGTGACGATGCGTCAAGCGGCCGGCCGGCGGAAGGCAGCGTGTGGTTAACACTCGCTGGAGCCGCTCCGTTTTCTTTGCGCTGTAACTTTTGCTCTTCTTCTTCGCACGGACCGCACTTTCGTTGTATCGAAGGTGGTGCCGCCATTCGCATCACCCGGTCGGCGACGCGATCGGCTTCCAATTCGTAAGGATCGCCGGGTTGACTGACCGGCAGCTTAGCCTGGAGGCCGGTTGGGAGAGTTGCCAGCGATTGCCAGATGGAGTTGATCCCGCGCGAACCATCATGCGCATCATGTTCTGGCGCAGTCTTGCGGCCCGCCGAAGCATTTTTAGTTTGGAAGCCGGCGAACATCTGATTACCCACGCTATTCATAACAGGGCGTCGTCGTCGATCAGTCTTTCCAGCGTCTGTTCCAGCGCCTTTTAACTGAAACGCTGTCGAAATTTCATTGGGAGGACCTTGCGCGCGCGGATATACTGCAACAGTAAATTCTCACTGCAAGGAGTTGGCGATGGTAGCCAGGAAAAGCACACGAAAGTCTAAGGCGCGCAAAGCGGCAAAGAAGACCTCAAAAACCAAAGCGCGCAAGGCTCCCGCAAAAGCAAAGGCAAGCAAGACTTCGCCCGTGTCAAATAAAGCGGTGCGATTGACGTTCTCTTACGATGGCGACGATGTGAAGCTGCTCTCACAACAACGCACCGAGATGACCGTGCCGCCATCTGACGCAGTGAAGGGCTATGGAAAGTACAAAGGGTTTTGGGCTGAGCTAAGAAGCGCGAGTGATAAGCCGCTCTATCGCACTGTGATGCACAACCCGACAAAGAACGACGCTGAGGTTTTTCCGGAATCGCCCGGTGAAGGCATCTCGCGTCAGCCGGCGCCGAAGCGAAAAGGCGTGTTCGTTGTCGTCGTTCCAGACACTGACAAGGGTGAGGACGTAATACTCTGCCGCAGTACGCCCGCAACCAAAGGACCAGCCAGGGGAATACGCGCACTCGCCAGCGAACCGGCTGAAGAGATCCGGCGTTTTAAACTCAAGAAGTAAAGCAGCTCAAAACCAAAGGAGGGCGCGTCATGGCCAACGGGGAAGTCCTTGGAACGACGAGGATCGTCGAGGCTGGACCTCCGGAACAGCGCTGGAACGCCGTCATCGTATCCGAAGGCTATCGCAGCGATGAGATGGCTCAGTTTGCCACCGACGCGAGACAGTTTGCTGACACGTTGTTGTCTGTCGCTCCATTCGATCGTCTCCGGGCCGCAATTAACATCTATCGTATCGATGTGACGTCGACCGAGAGTGGCGCAAAAGATCCAAAGAAGTGTAACGGCACTGGAGCGAAGCCGCGCACCTACTTCGACGCGTCGTTTTGTTCGAACGGAATTCGTCGTCTGCTGATAGCAAATAACGGTCGCGTAGTAAAAGTCGTGAGCAAGCAAGTGCCGCAATGGCACATGGCTTTTCTCGCAGTCAACAGTCCTGTCTCGGGGGGCTCAGGCGGGCCCGTCGCAACGTTTTCGAGGGCGCCGGGCGCTGTGGAGATCGCGATACATGAGATGGGCCACACTGCTTTCGGCCTGGCTGACGAATACGAGTACTACTCCGGTTGCGCAACAGACAAAGGGCACGACAAACACTCGAAATCCGAGCCGAGTCAACCCAACATTACTACCAACAAAAACCGCGCAACAACAAAGTGGCGCAGCTTAATCCAGCCGGCGACCCCGGTGCCGACAACCAGCAATGCAAACTGTGCCAACTGTGATCCTCAACCTTCACCTGTTGCTGTGGGGACGATCGGACTCTTCGAAGGCGCGGACTATTACCACTGCGGTATCTATCGTCCAGAGTTCGACTGCCGCATGCGAAATCTCAATCGCCCCTTCTGCGCCGTTTGCCAGCAAGTGATCGTGAAGAAACTCACTCCGTTCCTGCCGGTGTAGGCCAGCATCTATCCATGCATTGCAGAATCAGATCAAGGTTTATCGCCGAATATGGTTAGATTTATGAGCAGCCAGAGGCAGCCCATAAATGCTTACGATCCAGGATTTGATGAGAGCGAGACATTTAACCAGCGAAGACGAACCCGCAAAATTTTCTGCGGGCTCGCAGAAGCCATCTTACTGACGAGCAATACGGCGAAGGGCGTCGGCTAATTTCAGCCTTGGCTGGCCTGGACTCAAGTTCGATCACCGTACTTCAATCGTGTAACTCGCACCCTGTCTTCACCAAGCACAGTCGCCACAAACATGTTGTCGAATTCATTCTCGCCAATTTCATGACTACTGTTGTCTCCAAACAACCGGATCACTTCGGGCACTGTATTGGTGTGGCCAACAACGAGCACCGTCTTCCCTGCATGATTAAGCAGGATGTCTTTTTTAATGTCCTGGACGTCAGTTGCTTCTATGGGTGACAGGCCGAGCGCCTCTGCTAACGGTTGCGCGGTTTCTTTAGTGCGAATGAATTCTGAAGTGTAAATAGCGGAGACTTCTGCCTGGCTCAGAACATGAAGCAGAAGTCGCGCCCTTGATTTACCCGCCGCGCTCAGATGGGGATTGTTGTTCCCCGGCGTTGCTAGCCGTTCGGCATGTCTAATGAGAATGACTGTAGTTGTCACTTGATCGCCCTCCAAAATCTTCCTTAACTGTAATGTCGTTCGAGGAAGGAATATTTCATCGCCGTTGAGAATGGCCGAGGAGGAGAGCTGCGATGGCGCCGGAGATGGGAAGGCCGGGAGTGCGCTCGAGCCAGAAGAATTCGCCGCAGGGGTTGAGTTCGATAAAGACGTGTTTGCCGTCGGGTGTGAGGATGATGTCGAGGGCGCCGTAGTTTAAGGAGAAGTAATCCATGAGACGCAGGATTTTTTCTTCGATCTCGACAGGGAGTTGGTAGGGCCGCCAGTCCTGGAGCATGCTGACGCCGTCGCGACGCCAGTCGTGAGCAGCGCGTTCTGAGACTTGTGAGTCGACGGAGGCAGACATGACGCGTTGGCCCACGACCGTGACACGGATCTCGAGCGACTTTGGGACCAACTCCTGAAAAGTTGCAGGGCAGATGCTCAGGCCCGAGAGGTCCGCGAGATCTTCGGGCTTCACGCGGTTGGTAAAGACGACGAGCTCTTTTCCTTCTTCGTAGATTGCGAAGGAAGAGAGCATCTTCGTCACGATACCGTTCTCACAACTCTTCGCGAAGGCGCGGACGGCGGTGGGGTCGTTCGTCGTCAGCGTGCGTGGTATGTCCAGTCCAAGCTCGCGGGCTACTTGTAGCTGAAGTTGTTTGTTCTCCGCGCGACGAATGTGTTGGATGTGATCCATGCGGAAGGCTTTGAGACTGGCGAGCATGCCGTGCGCGGCGGCGCTTGTTTCGCCGAGAGACGCGTGGCGCAGTTGCTTGTCGAGCCCCGCGGGAAGATGCGCGCCGAAGCTGATGCGGCGGTGCCAAACGGCTGTGACCTCTCGCAGATCAAACTCGCCTTCTTCATTCGTAAGCGTAAGACGTTCGTCGCCTGACGTGTCGTAGTAAGCCGTGAGACGCACTTCAGTCGGATAGCGGTCCGTGTCAAAGCGGATTGTGTGGCCACCCTTGCGTGCGATGGCTTCAGCCACTCGCGTAACGCTGTCGTTATCGTCGCTGTGTGTGATGATGAGAATTGACATTGTCTTCGAGTAGCGCTGTGGCGATGGCTTCCGAAATGGGCAGACCGAGATCGCGTTCGAGCATACCCCATTCGCCGCCGGGGTTAACTTCGAGAAAGACGTGTTCGCCGGAAGGTGTGCAGATCAAATCGACGGCGCCGAAAGCGAGGCCGAGTTCCGACATCAATATGCGCAGGCTGCTTACGACTTCGGTGGGCAGGTCGGCCTTCTGCCAGCGACACTCTTCGGGTGCGGCGCGTCGCCAGTCCGTATGCCCGCTCGCGTAGAGCGCACCCGCGAAGGCTTCACCTCCTACATAAGCAACGCGCAGTTCGTACGCTTTCGGAATCAACTCCTGAAAGACCATCGGGCAATGGCGAAGTTGCTCAGCGCCGGCCAGGTCTTCTTCGCGGACGCGGTTTGTGTAGACGAAAGGCTCAGCGGCGTCCATGCTGACGGCGAGTGGACGAAGGAGTTTCGCTACTGTTTGGCCTTCAGTCTCTGCGAAGAACTGTCGAGCCGCGACTGGATCGTTAGTGACGAGAGTGCGCGGGACGCGCAGGCCGGCGCGCGCTGCCAGCCGGAGTTGTCGCTGTTTGTTTTCTGCGTCGCGTTGGCGCTGAAGGTCGTTTACCCAGCGCGCCTCGTGCAGTGCGTCGAGAAAACCTTCGAGCGCGGCGGCAGACTCGTTGGTGCACATTGAGCGATAGCGCTCGTCAAGATCATCTGACATGCGCGGCGACCAGAGCTTGCGCGCCCAGACTGCGCACACTTCCGCAGTGGAAGTGTGCTCGCCGGATTCGGTAACGAGATGTGCTGAGCGATCGTCGCCCGCACGGGCAGAGAGCTTGACGGATGACGGAAACAGATCTGTGTTGAAGCGAATGGGACGAACGCCTCTGCGTGCGAGAGCTTGTGAGACGAGGTCGACAGTGTAGAAGTCGCCGCTATGTGTGAGTAGTAGAACGGTTGGAGTCATGCGTTCGAGGTGGTCCAAAGGTGCGGCCCACGTTCTACTAGCTTGCGCTTCGAACGAGGGCCGATGCCTTTCGTTAACGGTCTTCTTATTTATTGTCCGTTGGTGTGCTCAAGTACCAATCGATCTCGTCGCGGTCGGACGGATACTTGAGTGTCTGGAAGGAATTCTTCGACGTTTCCTGGCCTTCGAGGAAACGCGCGAAGAACGGTACGCCAGACTCGGAGTTTTCAGAAGCGTGTGATTCTGTCTTGTCTCGCATTGAGTAGATCTCCTTTAAGGTTTGACTGAGTTACGAGGTACAAATTTTACAACGACGCCTAAGATGCATCGAAAGCGCCGTGAGATACCCGCAGGTCCATTAATTCTAAGGACTGGAAGCAACAATCGTAAAGACTCAACTGAACTTTTGGAAAATACAATTCGCCGGATTAACTCACCCACAGTCTCACGGTGCCGTCGTCGCTCCCGGTCACCAGAGAGCGATCGTCGTTTATAAATGAGATTGCGTTGACACCGTTACACTGACCGACATTACGCGAGCGGCGGGTCTCGAGATCCCAGACGCGAATTCGTCCGTCGAGTGATGTGGCGGCGATCCGGTCACCTGCTGTTGAGATGGCGAGATGGGAGATGCACGAGCAGTTCTCGCCGAGGATGCGTGCCTCGCCGGTTTGAATATTCCATACGCGCACCGTTTCGTCCCAACTGCCGGAAACAAGATGCTTACCATCAGGAAAAAAGGCGACTGAAGTAATCTGGCGGGTCGACTGGCCCAGTATGCGAGCCGTTCCAGCTTCAACATCCCACAACCTGATTTCCGCATTCGAGAGATCGGCGCCGGCTGCGGCGATGGTCCGTCCGTCAGGTGAGAATGAGATTGAGGTTGCGCCTTTCCACGCACCTTTCAACACGCGCGTGCCACCCGTCTGCAAATTCCAAACGTGAATTTCGCAAGGTGAGCCGGCGCTTGTCGAAGCCAGACTCTTACCACCAGGCGAGAACGCCAATGATGGTGATTGCTTACCGACTTGGCCCAACGGCATTACTTCTCTCGACTGCAAATCGACGATCAATCCGCGTCCGGCACTTGCCGCCGCGACCAGCACGCCGTTCGGAGCAAATGCGACTGACAAAACCGGTCCTTCACACTGATTCAAGATTGTCATGGCGCCCGAACGCGGATTCCAGTGTCGAATGAGACAGTCGTCTCCACCGAAAACGATCGCGTTGTCCACCGGAGAAACAGCAAGTGAACGAATCGCTTTCGGGAATCGACCAATTATCCCGGACTTAAACGATAGGTTTGACTGATTGAGCTGCTCAGAGATTTCAGCGACCGGAGCGGATGACTTCGACTCAGCTCGCGCAAGCGCTCGAATCGCGATGCTCCACGACTCGACGGCCCAACGCGCGTCGCCTTCATTCAACGAGCGAGCCTTGCGCAATCGTTTGACGAGCAGCGCGCGCAGTAAGTCGCGTTGCAGACCGTCCTGCGAAACCAGCAGATCGCTGGCGATGCGTTCCTTCACCGCGAGCGCCAGCAACGCGATCTCTTCCTTGTGCTCGGGGCAATAATCCTTCAGCAGGTTTTCGCAGAGTTTGGCGTCACGGAGCGTTGAACGGCCATGCTTGATCAGAATCTCGCCGAGTTGTCGCGGTACATTCTCGTCGAAACGCTTCAAGACCAGATCTCACCCTCTGCGTGGCCGAAGTTGATTCTCATGCCCAGCGCCAGGGTCACGCTGCGGCCGGGAGAGACCTCTTTCACCTCGCCTTTATTATTGGTGGCAGACCACGTTTGCACTGAGAGATTCTTCAAGCCCCAGATCGAAGCGTCGGCCGGATGTTTGGTCACTGTCGCCACCGGTTGCGTGAAGTCGTATTTCTTTTCTTCGTCGACGTGATGAGCGAAGAGCTGCGTATCGTGATTGAGCATTACAAAGTTTCGACCGATGCGTACGCGCGGCGGCAGGCGAAGTTGACGGCGACAGGACCAGCAGCGCTCGATAGCAGTCTCGTCTGAAGCGTCATGAAAGTTTTCTGAGTTGCAGTGAGTGCAATAAATAATTGAATCTCGCAGACGCACCATCACCGTGCGCCAGTTGCTTTCCCGCACGCGCCCGTGTTGCGGATCAGTTATTCCTTCGGTGAAAGCTTTGGTGAACAAGTCGCGCAGAAAACGAGGATAGACAGTCCAAAACGCGAGCGCGTTGCGATGATACTGCGGATCGGGTGCGTTTGCGTCGTCGTTTGGATCGAAGATGAACAGCGGCTCTGTACCGTAAAGCTTTTTCATCGCCGGCAGGTCCAGACACTTGATCGCTAATTCCTTTTTGCCTTCGAGCGGGTGATGCATCACGAACATGTAGAACAACAACACCGCGAGAGAAAATAGATCGGTCTGCGTGCTGGGAACAGCCTCGCCTCTGACAATCTCCGGCGCCATGAAGCGTGGCGTGCCGTAGACCGCGCTGTCCGACTGGTTGTCAACAGTAACGTTGTCGTTGTCGCAAATCAGGATCTCGCCTGTGCCGGGATCGAAGAAAGCGTTTCCGAAAGAGATGTCGCGATAGCACAGACCGCGGGCGTGAAGTTGCAGGTAGCTGTGGGAGAGCTCGAGACCGGCGGTGGCGAGCGCGCGAAAGCTGGGCTCGATGCGTCGCTTCATGAGATCGACGATACTTCTGAAGCGGCGATCTCTGAGTGGCATCACGTAGCCGAAGCCGGGAGTCGAAGCGGCGGTGGCGAGCTCCGTGGGCCACAAGAATCGATCACTCGGCGCGCCCATTTTCGCGAGGGTTTCGAGGGCCTTTTGTTGATCTGTGGTAGCGGATGCCGGGTAGTACCACTTGAGCGCTACGGGCTTGCCCTCGAGCATTGCCTGGTAGACCTCGCCCTGTCCGCCGCCGCCGAGAAATTTCTCGACTACACAATTCGCGCGCGTCGTTGAGGTGCGAACCTTTTGACCGGGTTTCAGGATCAGATCCATTTCAGTAACAGTTTCCATCCACAGATTACACAGATTTTATTAACCGATCTGTGTAATCTGTGGATGGCAGATAAGTCCCAGCGTGACGTCGTCGCCGCTGCCGGCGTGTGTCGAGTCGCTCAACCAACCAGCAAGGGAATCTTTCACCTTCGTCAATCCGTCTTCCTGGATCATTGAAAGCAGATCCGATCCGACCTGAAGAAACCCAGACTCATCGCGAAATGAGTTTGGGTAACCATCAGTCGAGAGCAGAATCAACGCCGGATGTGACTGTCTCAATAATTGAAAACTGACGCGAAAGTCGCGCCATGCTTCGGGAGCGCAGAGTGAAGTCGTTTCATTGCCCAGGAGTCGATCGTCTTTTGTCAACGGTCGCGATACAACACCGCCATCGCTGACGGTGAGAATGTCGCCATCTCCCAGTTGCAGATACACGGCAAAGCGCTCAGTGACAGCCGCAGCCAGCAACGTTGCGCCATAAGCAACCGCCTCGTCCGCAAGGCCAACGGAAGCACATTCATCCGGCGACAGCGGCTCCGCTTTCAGATTTTCCGCGACGGCTTCCGTCCAGTTGCGCACAAGCGTCCGCGGCAGCCATTCCTCAATCGCGTCCTTTATTAATGACAAGTTGCGGTCGTCCGCCTGGCTGTTGAGAAAGTCGTCGAGCAGTTTGGTAGCGATCTCGACGGCGATGTTCGCTCCGGTGTGACTTCGTGGGTATCGAGCACTGCCATGACCATCGGCCACCGCGAGAACCACCGACGATCCCCGACCCGACGACGGCAACCAACGGATCGCGTCCTGGTTAGGAAGACCATTCCGCTCGTGCGTCGCTCCGCGTACACTTTGACCAACAACCTGCCATTCTGTCTGCATTACCAAACATCATCCGCGGCGCCTGTTCCCGTATCGGGCATGACGGGGATCGGAACATTCAGGCCCGGTGAAGAATCGGCGCTTTGGCTGGCCGGCGAGGAGGCTGACTTGAGCACGGCCGTCGACACCCAGCGAATGTATTTGGTCAGTGCCTCGGGGTTATTGGCCTGGAGAGGTCTGAGTTCAGGATTAGCGATGAACTTTTTCAACACCTCCTGATCGGCGTCTTCGCCGATCGCGATGGCGATGCGCACCGCTTTTCGTCCCCACGGTTCGTTCATCAAGGATTGCAGCCCGCCATTGAAATCGTCAGTAGGTTGACCGTCGGAGATAAGCACGAGCACGGGAGGCAGAGCACGATCTGTCATCGGCGGGATCTTGAGCTGATCGGCAACGATAGTGAGTGCGCGGCCCATCGAGGTGACACCGCCGGCAGCGAGATCATCCCACTTGAAATCAGCGATGTCAGTCGGTTGTGAAACGTGCCACTGCGCGCCGTCGGAAAATTTGACCGCACGCACGAGCACCTGCGCGTTAGGGTTTTCATCGGCGACGTCCTGCATGTTTGGAATCGCCTCTTTGATCGCGTTATTCAACGACTGGATCTTGCCGTCAACCGCCATCGAACCTGAGCAGTCGGCAATCCAGATAAAGTGCAGCGGTCGAGTCGCTAACTCACCACCAGGTCGCATGGTCACTCGAGGATAACCTCCTCAATTTTCATTAGCAGCCGCACTTGCTTCGGGCGCATTATGTCACAACTCCCTTTGTCGCTCGATCACCGAGTCGATATACGCATTCACTTCCTTGTAACCAGTCGCCTTCTTAATAGCTTTCCAAACTGAACCATCGGGATCGAACCAACCGAAGGAGCCTCCTGAACAACTCCCGAAATCTCGCTCGTCGTCTGTCACAACTTTGCCTGCCACACCGAGATCCGACAGAATGAGATGACAATACTTGCATGGCGATGAAGATAAATTGATGGTCTTTACGTTCCCGATAGTGCCACCACTACTAAGATAATTCTCCAACGCATTTATCTCTGCATGTATGTTACTTTTATATGCCCCCGGGTACTCACCGCCGCCCTTTGCGACCACCGTGGCAAAGCATTCCTTTCGACCCTTTTTCTCCGCCATCTGAACGGCACTAAAAGGAGACGCAGTTCGTTTCGGTGTGATTGGCCGGATCGAATTCGCGATTTTCGCCTGCGGCGAGATGGCCTTCGGTTGGACAATCTTTTTTGCTTCCGGACGATACAGTGGAGGTGCGACAGGGTAGTGCGATGCCTGACCTGCTTGCCGGTTTTGAGCGCTTTTTGTTTGTAAGACTTTCGGCACCTGAGGTCGAAATACCGGAGGCGTGACCGGCAGCTTTCGATTCACAACACCACTTGCCATTTTGGCTTGCGCGGCGTTCGCTGTTGTTTTCGGACAATAGACTGGAGGGGCGATGGGCCGCTTTTTACTTTGCGCGGATATGTCAGTCTTTAACTGCGCAACCACAGGCTTGAATTGGCCCAATCCTGCTTGCCGGTTGATTGAAGGCGTCACGCCTCTCACGGTAATTGATTTCTTATTCGAGTTCACTTTGCGAATCCTCAGGCGCGCTTCCGCGCATAGTTGTATGTGCTGCTTGATAACAATGATTCCACTTCGGCGCGCAGTGTCTTGCCCTCTGCAAACTCGGGATCCAGATCGAGCGCCTGATTGACATACTCCAGCGTCTCGTCCATTCGGCCCAGACTGTAGTAACAAACTGCAATGTTGTAAGCAGTGCCAGGCGCCAGGCCGTGGAGTTCAACAGAACGATGCAGGAAATCGAGAGCTGCCTCGTAAAACTCCATCTCGACGAGCAGTGTTCCCAACTCAAAGGCCAGATCACTCTCTTCGCCAATCGGCAGGTACGAATCCCACACCTTCAGGATTGCTTCGTGCAACTGCTGCTTCTGAACGTCCGTCATATCGGGGAGATGTTTCTTCAACGCCGGCATGCATTCCCAAAATCTCTTGTAGTCCCAACAACTCAATCTCAGAAAGGCGAGGATTTGATCAAGGTCCAGTACATCGTAAAACCGGGAAATGCCTTGCTTCAGTGTAAAGAAATCGTCGGGCCCGAATTTTTCAATAGCTTCAGCGTAAGCCTGTCGCGTTTCAACAAAACCTTCGGAAGGACCACCGAATAAGAAAGCAGAGATATTAAGGGTTTCAGCCTGTTTGGGAGGATGAAGCACGTGACCGCCGAGCTGCCGGCAATACTCTCCGATAATCTGATAATCAACCATCATCGAGAAAGATCCATGGAGAGCGATGGTTGGTGCTCCACGTCCCAGCTTCAGCGCGTCATCGTGACTGTAACCGCGGTCACCGGACAGGAGCAGCATGCGTCCGCCCGAAAGGCGGTGAAGACTCCGGACACAGTTCAATGCCGAGGTGGGGAATAGAAAAGCAGTGTCGGTGAGACGCTGTTTGTAGTCCAGCAGGATGCGATTCCATTTCGGATCGTCATAGTAATTTTTATTAATGGGATCGTTGTGAGCCGACATCTCAACGCTCGACAGAACATCAGGATGCGCAATATCAATCTCCTCTGGAGGAGTTGTTAACGTTACCAGAACTTCAAAGAGGTTCTCTTCAGCAGCCACGAAGGCATCCTGCGGCGTACTATCAAAGACATAGTTTGAGATTACGATCAAAGGATTGCTCAGCGTCGCGGTTGACAGAATCTCGCCGGAACCGAGCAGTTCGATTTCTATGTCGCTCTCCAGATCGAAGCGCGCAAAATCCAACGAGCCTTCTTTAATGAAAGGACGGAGCCACGGATGCGTGGACCAATACTCGAGGTTACTTTCTGTGAAGTCTGTCATCACATATTTAACCGGTACGTCTTTCAGGACGGAGCTTCGCTGCAGGTTGAGAAACTTCTTCAGGAATGAGTACGCGAAACGCCCGGACCCCGAACCAAGCTCCATAATGTGAACCGGTTGACCGTGATCGAGCGTGCGCCAGTCGCGCAGGAACCCCATCACCATTCTGGCGTAAGCATCGGCAATGAACGGGCTGCTGGTTATGTGATGGGGAACAGCGCCCGTACTCCATGCCTTTATACCTTTATGGTCGAAGTAGTTTCGCTGAAGCTTCCAGAGGATGGAACGGGAAAGGCGCTGCTTCTCTTCCAGCGGGGCGATCTGTTTATAAGCGGTTTCCATAATGGTGAACTAAACTCTCATCGCTCTACAAGGCAGGCAACGGCCCCCAGGTCACCAAACTCCTGTAAGCCGAATTTCTCCTCATGATCTCTTCTACTGTCGCCCGGACGACGCCGCCAGTCTTCTTGTCAAGCTCCAGAACACCGTGTTCCTCGCTCTCTACCGTCCCCGTGGACAGGGCTACGTGCTGACCGTCTTCACCAAAAAGAACCACGTGCCCTCTTGGTATGACTACTTCTTTGGGGATTTCGACCATGTCTTTATTTGGCAGCCTTTTCATTTGTTTTGCGGGAGCCTTGAGAATTGCCCTGACAAGTTTTATCGCACCAAAGCTGAACTCCTCGTCGGCCTTTACAATCTCTACAGCCTTTTTAATGTAGGCTTTATCTTTGACGCCTGACTTACAGGCCGAATATAAGACTGCCTCCCAGCAGTTCATTTGGTTTGGTTCCTCCTTGTTCTTAAACAGCCATTGATAAAACGGCTGCTTTTGGAAAGGGGGAGGTGTAGTTCTATATGAAGCCTGCCCCCACTCCAGTTTGGCTTCCGCTAATTCCATCATTGCGCTAACTTCATCATGAATCGGCGCTCCCGCCTGTTGCCACGCCTCCCAGCTTTGTTTTTTTCCCGCGCCCGCCATGGCGCGATAATTATCTATATTGCCTTTCTTTACCTGGGCTTCATGAGTGATCTCAAACCACATGTCTCCGCCGTCATCTGCATACCACGTCACCCCGTCAAGAGGGACATCCCACTTTTCGACTCCGGGGCTGGCAGCGACCCACTGCCGTTGAATTACTGCCGCTCCCTGCGGGACAGATCGTCCGCCGTTGATTCTCGAACCCATACGGGTTGAGAACATTGGACCACTCTTGGCCTGGGCCACCTTCAGTTGCAGTGCAGGCGCCGGCAGATTCGTCCTAATACTGCGCTGAATGCTCGTCCCCTTTGTTAAGTTGCGGTTCATAGCAGCACTTCTTATCTCAGTGCTCTTTAGACTGCCGGGGTGTGCCGGTGTTTGTTGAGCTGGACGTAGAGAAGTTTGCGGCGACGTCCTCACGGGCATGCGCGTTTGTGCCGTAGCTGCCACTTTAGGCTGCACGAGTTTTTGTTGCTGCGGGCGATACACCGGCGGCGCGGCCACTCTGTGCTCCATCTGTTTCTGATGTGGTGGTTGGCTGCCAACCATTTTTGCCTGCAAAGCTTTGGCTATTGGTTGTGGACGATATACAGGTGGCGCTGACGGATGCGTCTTCATAACATGTGAACCAGCCGCCTTCTGCTGCATGACATTCGGTTTCGCTTGCGGCCTGTACACCGCAGGCGCTACCGGCTGACGCACAGTTTGACGCGCGCGTTCTGTCTGCTGCGTGAACGATTGGTGGATAGCTCCCGGTTTTTTATGAGGCAGGTTCATGATGACACTCCTTCAACTTCGCTTCCGCTTGTGCTCGCCCTTAATGATCTGCTGATAGGAGAAAAATTGGTCCAACGGCAGATTCGCCTGTTTAGCGTCTTCTGCGTCAGGTTGATAGTGACCCGAGCCGTTGGACCACCACTCGAGCTGGCCGTTGTTGAAGAAGATCTCGCCGGCGTAGAGCACTTGCTTTCCCTGGGCGATCGAGGGATGCCGGTAGCGGGCATGCAGTAACATCTCTCCTTCACGGGTGCGAACGAAGTTGTATTGTTGATTGGGGACGTTCACGCCGTGGCTGTTTACCTGGTGTAGCCGGTACTGATTGGAAAAGCTGTTGAGACGGAAAATATTATCCCGGTTAACCGGTTCGACAGCGCCGGGATGCAGGTTCGGATAAATCTTGATCGCCTGCACCACTCGCGATGGCCTCAACTGTATGCTGGATTGAGCAGCTTTGGGCGGCGCGCTTGGGCGTAAAGGTTGTGGAGCCGCCTTCGCTTTTGTCTGCAGGACCTTCGGCACAGGTTGCGGGCGATACACGTTCGGCGCGGCTGGTTTTCGTGGCTTCATTGACATGTTTAAAGTTTCCGCTCCATCAGCGGACTGCCGCGGTGCGATCGTCCGACATTCCTGAAGCCCTGACGGCGGTACATCGCAACTAATTGCTGCGGTGAGATTCCGTTGTCCGAAGGCCGTGCTTCAAGGCTCAGAGTGCTGAATCCCTGCCGCCGCGCAGTAGCGACCGCGGCATCGATCAACTGTGCTGCCACACCACGCCGGCGATGTTGTTGGTCCACTTTAAGATTCGCGATGAAACCCTTTCCGGGGCTCGCGGTCCTGATGTCGACTGATCCTGCCACTTGCCGCGTACCGTTCAAGGTAGCCCTAATCTGCTGACTGCGACCGGCGAGCGGAACCGGAGCCTGCACGGCATATCCCGGACCCGCCGGTTGATTTTGACTGTGCTTCGCAGCCGCCGGCTTTAACTGAGTCGTCGGTCGATGCGGTGGTCCGGGACGATTCAACTGAGGTCTGGTTGGTGGCTTCACGCTGCTCTTCCTTTCTGCGCACTGACGCTAAAGTCCAGTACTCGTCGTTAGCTCACTTTTCCTGTTTGGATTCCAGGCGGCCTCCAGGCTCATCCGCAGGATCCGGCAATAAGACCATGTTCCATCTCCTGAAACCGCCCGGCATTGCTTCGTGGGTTCGTGTCAACAAGTAATCCTGGCCTAGATATCGCCCTGTATACGCATTTCCAGTGGCGTCGGCCGCTTGCAGTTCCATCTCTATCACTTCATTCAAGGTCTGGTACGTCGTTCCCCCCATTGGGTCGTAGTACCTGTTCAACGAAGGCACCCAGACGGCGGCATGATTGGTAAACAAGTAATGAAAATTCCAGATCGCGCCGTTCTTTCTTATGTGTCCAATCACCTGGGGATCTATGAAATGCGGACAAAAGGCCACAAAAGCCCTGCCTGGTTCCTCTTCTCGTACCATCTGCGCCTCGGCCGAGATTCCAGCTTCGTTCACGATTTGAGCAAATGCCGCTGCCATCGCTTTGCAGTTGCCGCCGAAAGCTGTGCGAACGGGCTGGCCAGGTAGCAACGGTGCAGCATGCCCATCATCTCCAAGCACAGCAGCCCTCATGTCGTTTCCGAGATCGTAATGAAACCCCAATCCCACAAACCGGGCAAAAAGCCCATCTACGATCTCCCTGGGACTTCTGCGATAGAAAAAGCCGCGTTCATTAACCGCGGTAGACCGTAATCTGACGATCTCGGACCTCAATGCATTGATAGGAAGATTTTCCGGGTCCGGCATCCTTGCCATCTCCACTCCCAATTCCATGGCACGTTGAATCACGCCGGGTTTGATTGAGCCGGGCCTCACGATTCGTGGGCTCGATGTGTTTGACGGACGTGCATGATGGGCGACGGCCATTTTTGTTTGCAGGACGCGCGGAACCGTTTGCGGTTTGTAGACAGCCGGTTGTTTCCGTGACTGGTTGCCGTTCGACGGCGCCATACCATGGAGACGTGTTTCAACCGCCTTTGGACCACTAGCCTTCTTTAGCTGCAAGACTTTGGGTGTGGGTTGTGGGCGGTATGCTGCCGGCGCCGCGGGTGGCTTTCGTCTGTTGTTCATGGCTACTCTTTGCTGCGCGTGGGCGTGACGGTGGACATCGCAGCTTTGATTCCCATGCGATCTGCTTCGGCTTCCAGCGCATGGTCCTGCACGACTGCAACACCACCGCCAAACGGGTTCCTGACGCGTCCGGCTTTTTGTTGCAGTACGTGCCAGAGTTCGTGACCCAGTAACTTCTGTCCCTGAATCGTGTGTGGACTGTATTGGCCCGGAGCAAAGTGGATGTTTGTACCCCAGGTGTAGGCGATGGCGCCGAGTGATGACGCTTCGTGTCCGACGTGAACGCGTACGTCGGAAAAGTCACCGCCGAGTGCGTTCTCCATTTTTGCGCGAACGTCTCTAGGCAATGGGAAACCACCGGCCTTCTGTCTCAGCGGCACCTGGAATGCTTCCACACCGTTACCGCCCTTGCGTTGGATCGTGTCCGGCGATGGAGAAGCACCAGTATTCAATCGCGCTTTCCACAAATCGAGACGCGCCTGCAAAGCACGATTGCCGCCGATGACTTGTGCCTGTACGACGCCGCCCGCGCGACCGGCAAAATGAACTTGTGGTGATTCCCGCTTCATCTCAAACACCTCTCAATTGATAACTACAACGCTCCCAATGGTCGGACCACGGCTTTCAACTTTTCCTGCTTACTGAAATTGGCGGCGGCGTTGGTGGCTTGTTCGCGATCGGAGTACGCGCCTATACGCACCGCGTACCACTGGCGCGCTTCCGCGTCGCGGCCCGAGAAGAAAGTCGGAGCGTAACCTTTGCGCTCGATCTGTTTGAGCAAATGATTGGCTTCGTTCTCGTCCTGGAATACTCCAACCTGGACCGTCACATAGTCCGGTTCACTCTCGCCCGCGGCGCCGTCCGCTCCTGCTGCGGCTTCCTCGATTATCTGAACGTTACCGTCTGCTGCTGCTACTGCTTGCTTTTCGTTTGCTTGTGGCGTTGCTTCAGGTGGTGCTGCACCGGGTTCTTTAGGCGTCGCTGGTTTCTGATCCGAGTTCTTTGGTGGAGCTGCTTTCTTCGGCGCGGCTTCTTCTTCGTTCAGCACCGGTTCCTTTGGACCTTCGGCTTCCTCGTTTTTGGCCACCGCGCCGGAAGTTGCGGCGGAAGCGGTCCCGAGCCATTCTGAGCCGACGATCAGGCCGGCTGCGAACAGCAAAACGCCAAACACGATCGAACCAGCGATCAGTGAAATCACTGCTGTTTTGTTTAGTGAGAATTCGTAGTTCATTGTCGTAATCCGCGCGTTACGGAATCATTACTGTGGTTTGTCCGGGGTTTGTGATCTGGATCACGCCGGCATATGCGCACATCAGCTTGGAACTGTTGTTGAGCGCCGGCATGTTGGCAATCAGGACCATGGGTGAGCCCGGAGCCCACGGCGCCGGGATCACGGGAACGCATGGCATCGGAGTAAGTGCGCCCAATGCCGCCGCAGTGGCGGCTGCGACCGTAGGATTCGCCATGGACGAGCACATGCCGAACGGCATGATGTTCACCATCGGTTTGTTGTCCATGATGTTGGCGTCGGGCGTGGCCGTTAGTACTGCATTCGCAGGCAAGACCGCGAGCGTACTCGGCGCCGCGCCGAAGCTGCACTGCAACATCGCTCCCATGCAAACTTGCATTCCCATCGCTTCACCTCTTTAGTTGATCTTCACCAGCGAGCCCTTGATGGTCGTGATGCCACTGCTCTCGACAGTGTTCGACGCCTGTCCCTTGTTAGTAATGTCTGCCTGCGCCTCGTTGGTGAGTGAAGTGCCTGCCTTGTTCGTCAGCGACATCCCCGCTTGATTAGTCAGCGACTGGCCCGCCTTGATCGTTACGGATCCGGAGACGTCGATCGTGAGGTTTCCATCGACTTTCAATTCGTAGTTTCCGCTGATGGTCTGAGTGAAGTTCCCTTTGTTCGTGTGCGTCTCGTCGCCGGTTATGGTGAGAGTGCGCGTGCCTTTCACTTCGTACGTTTCATTGCCGGTTTCGACCTTGAACGTGCGATTGCCTTTGGAGACGGTGTAAGTGTCGTTGCCCTCCTGGATAGTCGTCGAGCGATCCTGCTTGATGGTGTTTGTCTCGTTGTGCAGAACGCTCTTGGTGCGATCGTTCTCGACCACGATGCTCTGGTCTTTTTGCGCGTGGAAGTAGAGCTCTTCCGAGTCTTTCCTGTCCTCAAAACGGATTTCGTTGAAGCCGTTGCCGCCTTTGGAGGAATTGGTTTTCATCGTGCTCTTGGTCTGTTCGGCGGGCAGGGTGTAAGGAACTGCCTGCTCGCTGTTGTATACCGCGCCGGTGATTAACGGCCGATCGGGATCGCCGTCGAGATAGCTCACGATCACTTCCTGGCCGATGCGAGGCAGGAAGATCCCACCCCACTGCTTTCCGGCCCAACCATAATCCACACGAATCCAGCACGAGCTGTTCTCGTCTTTTTTGCCCAACTGGTCCCAGTAAAACTGGACTTTGACGCGACCGTACTTGTCGGTCCAAATCTCTTCACCCGACTTACCGACGACGATCGCGGTCTGCGTGCCGGCGATGGTCGGTTTCGGCGTTAAGCGTTGCGGTCGAAACGGACAATCCGCCGGAAAGGCAGTGAACGTGTTGGTGTAATTCTCCTGCGTCGCGGCATGCGAAATCGATTGCAGGACGTAGGTTTGATTCACGTCGGCGCGATAGTGGTCCTTCAGCTCAAACTTGTGGCCCGTGACAAACGCGCGTACGAAACCATCGCCGCGAATGATCTTCTGCGGTTGCTCCAAAGCGTCGAGACGCAAATTGGCGCGCTTCTCGCCGGCATCTTTCGTGAGAAATCCGCCGGGATACTCGTAAACCTTGTAAGTCGGAGTGTCGCTCTGCGACTCGACTTTGAGATCCGTGTTTGGAGTCTCGAAATTGTAATCGTCGTGCGCGAACGCTCCACTGACAACCTGCTCTTCGACGAGGCAGCGGGTGATCGTGTTGTCCTGAGTGTGCTCCACGAGGGACTGGCGGAAGTGGACCGTGGTCGATTCGAGTCCGGGACAGGTTTGGTGTGCGTCGGCGTCGTCGCCGAGGACGAGCGTGTGTTTGTCGGAGCTGTGTTCGAAGAAATAGAAGATCCCTTCCTCTTCCATCAGACGCGACACGAAATTGAAAGCAGTTTCGTTGTACTGGACGCAGTATTCGCGCTTGTCGTAAGTGCCTTTCAGATCGTTGCGGAAATCAGTGAAGCCGAGATCGGAGAAGATACTCTCGATAATCTCTGGCGCGGACTTGTTCTGAAAGATCTTGCAGTCGCTGGTCTTTGTCAGCAGCCAAAGCCACGGGTGAATGTTGGCAAAGTAACGCGTGAGACGCTGGTTGGTCTCTTCCTGACCGAAACGTCCCACGATGCCGTTGAGATAGTGAGTGGCGCCGCTCGCAAGGCTGAGCGTGACCGTCACCGCCTTGCCAACGATCGCGGAGAAATCGATCGCGTTGTCTTCGGAGACCATCTCGAGCGTGAACTCAAACAGGCCTGAGATGCGCTCTTCGCCGCGGAACGCTCGCAGCAGGAGCTTGTTGTCACCCAACGGCGTTGTGACTTTCAGTTTGAGATTGTCCTGGACGTAAACGCTCATCGTTTTTTAGCCACAAAAAGGCACAAAAAGCACAAAATTATTTCTTACTCGAACAGCTTGTAGATCATCTCCTCCTGGTCTTCGGAACCGAGATAAGTCTCAATCGTTCGCCTGAAACTCGGATCCTTCATCATGGCAAACGCCAGGTGCTCGCGCCTGAGCACTGACACTTCACACTCGGTCAACGCCAACGCGGTTTCACTGTATTGTTTGCTTCTAAGCAGCGCGCGCTCGCCGAAACAATCGCCCTCGGTCAACACGCCAAGCACAGTCTCCTTGCCATGTTCTTCGCAGCGCGACAATTGCACTTTGCCACGTCGAATGATGTACATCGCAACGCCGGGATCACCCTGCAACATCAATACGGTGTTCTTCGGAGCAACGCGATTCATCAGTCCGAGCAACTCCGCCTGCTTGCCGCGCGGCAGGCGATAGAGAATCCCGCTCCTGATCGATCCGGTGTTCGATCGAAGCGCCTCGGGAGTGATCACGATGTATGGGTTTTCGTGCGCCGCCGTTGGACCATGTCCGTTGCTGTTGATCTGGCGTGCGGGACCAAGCCATGAAGTCCACGAAAGGGCGGGTTGCGAGCTCAGCTCGACACTCGGAATCTCCTCAGCTTTAAGGATTAGCTTGATATTGAACTCAAACTCGTCCTTGACGTAAAAGCGAACCAGATCGCAAAGCACACCGAAGCGCCACTCCGTAGGCAGGAAACTCTCGAAGTCTTCCAGGCCAAGCGGACCAAGCTGAACTTCGAAGCGGGCGTGCTGATCCCAAACGCGCGTGCCCGCCACGACCGTATCGCGTCCGAGCCGCTGATTCGCCCCCGACTCTCCGATTGTGGTCCACTGGCTTTCCTCCAGTTCACACCACTTTCCTACAAACTGAGTGGTGTCAACTTCCACTTGAAAGTAATCAGTCAGGATGAGTTTCAGTCCCGCCATCGAGCGAGGTTGTTGCGCGAGAATACCGGCGTAGTAGAGTAGCGCGCGGTCACGGATGTGCATCCGGTTCTGCAACCGCGGCGTTCCGATTCCGATGAGTGAATAAAGATAGCTCGCGAACTGGTCGTCACCCGGTGTAGCGGCGCCGAGACCCACGCGATGATGCTTGCGAATCCGGTAGAGCAGCGAAACCAGGCGATGATTAAAGATGTCGAGAAAGTCTTTGAGCGCTTTGTCGTTGTGTGACGCGCGCTCGAGGACCAGTTCGGTGCTGGGGATGTCGAGCGCGCCGAGGCCGCCGGCAAGACCCAGGAAGTTGACGGTCATCTCGGCAGGCGCCTTCGGCTGCTCGCGCAGCGGAATGTCTTTCCTGCGCTTAACATCGGCGATATCGCTGGCGGGAAAGTCGAGTTTGACCGCGGAGCGGAAGTGGACGAGCTCTTTGGTTGGATCGGCGCCTTGTCCCGGCGAGACTAAACGTTCACCGGGTGGAGTTGGACCATTACTATGAATGATCTCGAGCAGCCGAACGGCCTGGAAAAAGTCAAAGCTGTGTCCTTCGGCGAAGAGCCAGTCTTCGACCGCCGAACCTTTTCCCCAGCCGTATTTGTTTATAGCAGGGCCGCTTCGCCCGCCATCGGTTCCCATTTCTTCCAGATCCCTTCGCGCTGTTTACTCTTCAGGATTAACTGAGTGAACGAATTGATCGCAGCGTATGACGCTAAAAATCGATTCA